>JGI12210J13797_10521558_pt1 | contig 19131 bp, 17 predicted proteins | sample ElkSlonscriptome_3_FD_13797 | JGI IMG/M metagenome (IMG submission 13797)
AATGTTCCAGAAAATGACTTTATCGCAAATATTGCAATCAAGAACGGAAACAGTGGTCCTACCGTAACCTCCGGGGTAACAGAGGATGATTCTTTCGGAGTTGGAAGTGCCGGTATTGGTTTCGGTTCCACAATTACTTCGTCAACCGGCGATGTCACGGCCGTCTGGAGCAGTGCTGAGAACCAGTCCGCTGTCGCGTTCGCTGCAATCCCGGAGCCATCCACAGCAGCGCTGGCGCTCCTGGCAGGCGGCCTTTCCCTGCTCGTAGGCGGGCGGCGCCGCAGGAACGACTAATCCCGGACCCGGAATCGAAAACCAAGCACCTTCCAGGAAGAGCGAATCCTTGTAAGCTCCGTCGTTCATCAACGGTAAATTCGCTGCCCAGCGCGGCTCGGTTTTCCACGGGACGTGGCCCGCGTCATGCGAGCAATAGAGAAAGATGGGCTCTCATTCCCGGACGGAAGAGTTGATTCTCCGTGCATTCCATTCGGCACGCCCGACTCACCGCAGCCGGCGGGATGATATTAGAATCGCAAAGGATAACCCACCCACGGATCACTGTCCGTTTATGGTCAAGCTCTGGAACGCTTTACCGGCTTCTTCTCGGACGCGCAGCTGCACCTCATAGACGCCGGGAGCAGAGGGAATCCCACTGAGCATTGCCTCAGAAGTATGCCGATGGCTGTTCCGGGTTTGCCCAAGCTCGAGCCATTCCGGAAGATTCTCTGCCAGTGGGACTCTCCACGAACTCTTGAAACAGCTCGGTCTGAATGCCTGCCTCGCAAACGCTCTCCATGGCCGGAGTATGAAGGCCGGTTTGGCAGACGCCAGGATTCGTCATGAAGAGCACCCGCTCTACTTACTTACCGATCGGCCAGAATACCTGGCCAAGAGGTTCCGCTGGAGCCAACATCTGAACGCTTTCAGGTTTTCGGCGATCCCTACGATCGTTTTCTTGGTTTCGAGGCCGAATTGCTTCTATAGCATGAAAGCATCCCCATGAACCCAACGACCTTCTTCCGCACGACGCTTTTCACTCTGTTCCTGGTGCCTTTCTCCTCTCCAGCGGCTGAATTTGATTGGCAGAAAGACCAGGCGAAATTTGTTGCCCCCAACGATCTGCAGTGGCAACCCGAGCCCTTTGAGTTCGAAGCCGGCGAGACCATCCGTTATGTCGATTACGAAAATGGGAACGATTCGGCTTCCGGCGATGCACCGTCCGCAGCCTGGAAACATCATCCCTGGGACAGCCGGGCAAGCGGTGAATCGAAAGCATTCACCGATGTGGCGACCTATATTTTCAAACGTGGCGTTTCTTACCGTATCGAACCGGGCACCCGGAACCCCGCCTGGATCGCCGACGATTCCGGAACGAAGGAAGAACCGATTCGCCTGACGAGTTCACCTGAGTGGGGCGAAGGAGAAGCCATCATTGCCGGGGCAATCCCAATCAACGGCGAATGGAAGAAAGCGGTCGCAGCCGATGTGCCCGAGCGGATGGATGTCCAAGACCAAACGGTCTGGTATCTCGACCTGGAAGCGCCCGATTACCCCGGGAAACCAGGCAAAATGGAGGTAGTCCCTTACGAAATCACGCCCGATGGCGAGATTCGGAATCTCTACCTTGCCAGCGATGTCGGCTGGCAGCTGCAAAATTCGAATTTCGCTCTGCATCATTGGAATACCTGGGACGAATATCGGAAAGCAGCCAAAGAAGGTCCGCCCTATCAGGACGACGCGTTGAAAGGGTTTGAGTCAGATTATTTCGAAGGCGGCACAGTCTGGAGCCAGTATGCCTGGGTCATTGCCAATCCCACCGCCGACGACGACCCGATCGGTCCGGGCGATTATGATCCCGAACGCGGCACGCTCCGTTTCAAAAAAGGTCAGGAACCGGTTAATCCCGGCACCCGTTATCTGGTTGAAAACCTCCCCCAATTCCTCGATCAACCCGGCGAATACTATTATGACACCGAAATGGCGAGGCTCTTCGTTCGGCTCGAAGAGGATCGGGATCCGAACGAATCACAAATCGAAATGGGGACCGGCCTGGAAGTGTTGCGGATCGAAGACCAGAGCCATATCGAAGTGTCGGGTTTAACCTTTCGGTTCAACGGCCGGAGGAAAGGGATGTTTTTTGAAGAGAGCCACGTGATTGTCGCCGAGGGCAACATTGAGCAGCTCGGCATTCATCATTGTAAATTCGAGTTCATCGGCAACGACGCCATCAAGATATCGAACAACAGCAATGAGCGCATGGGGGAAATCTCCCTGACCGATTGCGACTTCCATTGGATCAATGGCGGAACCGGCCTCGACATGACCGCGCATACCGGCAAAGATGTTGACATTCCAAAAGATGGCCAACCGGGCAGAATCGATGAGGTCAATATCTTACGGAACCGTTTACGGAACATGGGGCTATATCGTCATGACGATCACCGTTGGTCGAATGTGCCGGCGCTCGGCTGTTCCTTCGCCACGGAACTGCACATGGCAGGGAACATCATCGACAGCACCTGGGGATCCGGTCTCTTCGCCCAGGGAGGACTCGGGGGCAAAGGCATCCGAGGCTTCGACTTTCCTTTGTCGCGCCTGCTGATTCATCACAACAAGACAGAGAACAATGCGCTTGCTGTGAATGATTATGGCGGGCTATCCATCTGGCAGCACGGGCCGACTTATGCTTATAACAACATCGTCGGCAATTCCGTCGGTTTCTGGCCGGGCGGCTTTTTCAATCGTGGTGACGGCGGGCTTTCCTATCCCATCTATCTCGATGCTGGTTTCAAAGTGTCGGTTTTCAATAACATCACATGGGCGCGCCCTTACAGTCCCGATGAACCTTACAGCAGTGACACCCCGGCTTTCTTCAATGTCTTCGGGTTCATGAATCCGTTTGTGAACAATACCATCCTTGGGAACGGCGACGGGATCGGCGGCACATCAGGGAACCGCAATGATTATCTTGGGAACCTCTTCGCGCGGGTGAATCAGAAATTCATCAGCGTCAATCACGGCGGCAACCCCTCGTTGATTGGCGGCGATGACGACGCGTCCTCCGGCATCGATGGCGCCAGCACCCTCGCCTATGGCTATAACCTATTTCAGGGCAAAGCCGAAGCGGGCGTCGTCGCAACCATCAAACGGGGCGCCAAGAAAAATGTGGAAGCCAAGACCATCGCCGAGCTTCAGCAACAAATGGAAGCTTACCCCATGCGCTTCGCCCAACTCGGCACGCACACTGACGAATTCCCTCTGATGGCAGGATTCCCGGAAGCAAGTGAAAAGCCGACCATCGCAGAGATGGATCTGCGGCCTCAACCGAACACAGCCGCCATCGGTCGTGGAGTAAAATACTTCGTTCCCTGGGGCCTCTATGGAACCGTTGGCGAATGGTATTTCGACGCGAATCACGCTGATCCTGATCTAGTTCTCGATTTCCATTATTACCCGAGCGTGGCACATTTCAATCGGAGTATGTATCATCGGGTCCCGGGCTTTGAACTCGAAGTGAGCGAGGCGGAACTGGACGACTACGTCAGGGCCCCGACCTCGAACTGGAGCGCTGGCGCTCTAATATTCGATGGCAAACGCTACGCCTCGACCCCTGACAAAGCGATGAAAGCAGATCTTGTCCTCAAGAAGACTAGTCTGCAGAGCAAATCCATCGAAGGCCGGCTCCCGCCAGAGCCGTGGCGAGAAGCAGGAGCCACGCTGGTGCTGCCCGCATCGGAACGCAACACCCCGAGCATTGCCACCAGCAATCTGCTTGTGGAAATCATCGTCCGCATCGAGGAAGGTGCGACGGATCTACCGTTGATGGGAAAATTCGATGGAAAAAGCGGCTATCGTCTTGCCATTGATACCACTGGCCATGCCGTGTTCGAGATCGCTTCGAACGGTGAATCGAGTGTCGTCCAATCGAAAGATACCGTGAATAACGGCGAATGGGTACATTTGCTAGCGGAAGTCGATCGCCGCACCGGCGACATGACCCTTTACCGTGACGGCAAGACGGTCAGGTCGGCGAAAAGCGAGTTGGATTCGAACGCCTCTCTTGTCAACGCCGCCGATCTGCTCGTTGGGACCAATCATGACAAATCGAAGTTTCTTCGCGGAGCCGTCGATTTCCTGCGGATCAGTACCGGCACCCTCGCCGATGCCAACACGTCCATCGAGGAACTTGACGCCTGGCAATTTGACGGGCCGGTGCTGCGTGATTTTGCCGGTCGCCAACCAGAGGGCAAACGGGACATTGGAGCGTTACAGGCGGAGTAAGAGCGGCGCATCGCCAATGATCCGGCAGCGGCGTACTCGCGAGCATCGAAACACGTGTCGTATTCCGCGTCGTAGTAGAGGAACCTGGAACAGGTTTCTGGGTGCGAAAGCCGGTCAGGAGATTCGCGATTTGCGCTGAGGAACGGCGGTATTGCCCCCCGAAACGATGTTCTTATTGCGGCGGAATTTCTTGGGCCAAGACCTTCAACTGATCGCGCGAACGCAGGATCACGCGGGGATGCCCTTCATGAATCGTGATTCGCCCGCTGACCTGCACCCGACGGCCGGTGAGCCATTTGGGTCCTTGATCCAACACCTCGTCAAAGGCCGATGAGCGGCTTGCGAGCAGGATGGCGGTTATTGTTTCATTCGGATACTTGCCTCCGAAGTTCAGGAAGATTGTCCCTTTGTCGGTTACCTTCACCTCTTGCACCAAACCGACGAAGCGGACGTCGGCGCCTTCCGATTTTGCAGCGGCTTCTTTTGGGGAGCTAAACGTTTCAGCCGCCAATGCGCCGACTGCTAGAAGACTCAACACGAAGACGAACAGACGAGTGGCCATAGGTTTTCTTTAGATGGTTCATGGGAGAAACTCAAGTCTGTGAGCGGGTCTAGTTTCGTACGGCCGGATCGGTGAGGGAAACGACCAACCGGCAAGCGACGGTGGTGCCGGAGCCGAGTTCGCTTGTCATCGTGACATCTCCCTGCATAAGGGCCGCGAGACGGCGACAGATCGTAAGTCCCAGCCCGGTGCCGCCGAATTCGCGTTGCACATGTTTATCGGCCTGGACGAACGGTTCGAAGACGCGCTCGATCTGGGACTCGGACAAGCCAGGTCCGGTGTCTCGAATCGTGAAACGTAAATGCGCCTCGTTTTCGTAATGCGCTTCCGACTGCAACCGAATTTCAACTTCACCTTCCCGAGTAAATTTCAGGGCATTACTCACAAGATTAAAAAGAATCTGTCGGACGCGCGTTTCGTCGCCATAAACCACGTCTGGAACCGGCGGATCGATCGTGGTGCGCAAGGTGAGCCCTTTATCTTCGGCTTCGAACTGGAAGAATCGGCGCACCTCATCGACGAGTTTTTCCGGAGAAAACGCCGTTCGCAGGAGCTCGATCCGGCCCGATTCGATGCGAGAATAATCAAGGATATCATTGCTCAACTGCTGCAGGTTCCGTGCGCTGGTAGCGATCATAGCCATGTATTCTTTTTGCTCATCTTCCAAGGCGGTCTGTTCTAATAAACGGGTGAATCCGAGCAACCCATTGAGCGGGGTCCGCAATTCGTGGCTCACCGTGGCGACGAACCGGGAGTTCGCATTTTTCGCTCGTTCCGCCCCCTCTTTCGCCTCGCGCAGATGATGCATAGTCTCGGCATGCAACGTTATCTCGGCGCGCAAACGGTTATTGGCCCGGTACACGGGGATTAAAATGATCGCGGCCAACACGGAGACCAAGCCCATCCCGCCAGCGAACCAGGCAATGAGCTGCCAATTAAAGGGTGCATCCGGATCATAGAGAAATCCTTCGAGTGACACCGCTTCCTCCATCATACCGAGCTGAACATAAGTCTGCATGATATGCCGCCAACGGCCTTCATACATGTAACCGACCGGGATCAATTCGGGATACATCAAATCCCGCATCTGCTCGTATTCGAAAAACAAGGCTTCTCGACTTTTGCGAGTGGGGTATTCTTCCAGAATCAAATCAATGATTTCCGCGGGATGCTTCATGGCATAGATCCAGCCGCGCACCGTGGCATCGCGAAACGCTTTCACCTCTTCCGGATAGCGGTCGACGCGTTCGCGGGTGGTGAAAAAGGAGTCGCCGTAAAAATCGATTCCGGAGGAACGCGGATTGAACTGCTGATAAGGAATCCCCAATTGATGAAGCATCATGGGTTCGTCGGTGACGTAAGCCGATATGGCTTCAACTTCGCCATTGAGGAGTGCGGTGGCTGAGAACGTATGCGGCAAGATCTCCAGACTCTCGAGTGGCACCATTTCCCGTTGGAGATAGGCGTATAACTCGGCCGCCTGCGGCTCGATCATGACCCGCTTGCCAGCTAGCGCGGTGATATCGGTGATTTCAGAATCCTCAAGGGAAAGAAAGACGTAAGGGGAATGTTGGAAAATGACTCCGAGCACGACAATCGGATCGCCGTTGGCCCATTCGAGGAGAAGATCGGGGGTGCCGACCCCATACTCGGCTTCCCCGCTCAGGACGACTTCGGCGGGATCGACGGTTGGCCGCCCTTCGAGCAGTTCGACATCGAGCCCCACATCGGCGTAGTAACCTTTGGCGATGGCGGCATAATAGCCGGCGAATTGAAATTGGTGATACCACTTGAGTTTCACGCGCACGTTGTCCAGCTCGCGACCTTGCAGGGGCATCAGGCAAGCCATCATGAGGATCCCCAGAAGGAGGGGTGTCCCAAGACGGGGAACGGAGACGGGGAGACGGTTCAACACGTTCCTTAACTATTAAGCAGCGGAAATGACCGGGTAAAGATCGTTTCTGATTCGACGATTCAGGATAACTTCCGTGAAATGTCCGAGGATTGCTTTTGCATTGCCAACCGCTCGTGAGCATCCCAGCATTTCCCTTTTTCCCATGAGCAACTCTGGTCTGAACCGAATCGATCAATCCTTCGCCAAACAACGCGACGAACAGCGCCGCGGTTTTGTCGCTTACATTTGCGCCGGCGACCCTCATCTCGACGCCACGCGTGATCTGGCTGTGGGTCTTTACGAAGCCGGTGTCGACGTCCTCGAACTCGGCATTCCTTTCTCCGATCCGTTGGCGGACGGCATCGTCAATCAGATGGCCGCTCAACGGGCTTTGGAGGCTGGCGCCACGGTGCGCGGGGTCTTGAAGACGGCCAAGGCCATTCGGGAGGCATGCCCGATTCCCCTCGTCTTCTTTACTTATCTCAACCCCATTTATCAATTCGGATATGGCCGCTTTCTCGATGAAGCGGCCGATGCCGGGGTCGACGGCTTATTGGTCCTCGATTTGCCGCCTGACGAAATCGCGAGTAGCGGCGAATTAGCGGACACCGGTCAGCTGTATCCCATCCGGCTAGTGGCGCCCACCACCCCCGAAGATCGGCTCGACGCGATCGCTGGCTCTGGTCGTGGCTTCATTTATTACGTCTCACGCGCAGGGGTGACGGGCGAACAGAGTTCGCTCAACGCGGGCATCCAGCCGGCGGTGGCTGCGATTCGGAAGCATACCGATCTTCCGGTCGCCGTTGGGTTCGGCATCTCGACGCCGCAACAGGCTGCGGAAGTGGCCGGGATGGCCGATAGCGTGGTGGTTGGCAGCGCCATTGTCCGCCGGGTAGCCGAACATGGCCAGTCGGCGCAACTCGTCGAGAGAGTCGTCGAGTTCGTCCAGCCGCTCGTGAAAGCCACACACGCTGTGACCGGCGCTCAACCGAACCAATAGACGCTTCTTATGCTCGAATATCTGACATTCACCAAAATGAACGGCGCTGGTAACGACTTCGTGATGGTCGACAATCGTGCCCGGCATTACCAATTGACCAATGACCAGATCGCCCGCATTTGCGACCGTCATCGCGGGGTCGGTGCGGACGGGCTCATTATGCTGGAGCCTCCTGGTGATGGCGCTGATTTCCAGATGCGGTATTACAATGCGGACGGTGGCGAGGTCGAAATGTGCGGCAACGGCGCGCGGTGTTTCGCGAAATTCGCGGAGAGCACCGCTGGCAAATCCGACCAGGTTCGATTCGGCACGCCTTCGGGGATCATCGAAGCGCAGCTGGTCGGCGACCTAGTGCAACTGGCCATGGGGGTGCCGCATGGTTTGCGCACCGAACTTCAATTGGAGGTAGCGGGTCAAACGCTGGACGCTCATTTTCTCAATACTGGCGTGCCCCATGTGGTGGTCTTCGTCCAAGATGTGGAGCGTTTTCCGATCATCGAAGCAGGCCGGGCCATTCGGTATCACCAAGAATTTCAGCCCGCCGGCACCAATGCTAACTTCGTGCAGAAAACGGGTTCGGAACGGCTGCGCATCCGGACTTACGAACGAGGGGTGGAAAACGAGACTCTGGCCTGTGGCACCGGGGTCGTCGCTTCAGCCCTCATCGATTCCTTGCTGCACGGCAGCGGCTCCCCCATCACCGTCCGAGTGGAGGGCGGCGACGATCTCCAGGTCGATTTCGCACGACGCGAAGAGACTTTTTCCGAGGTCTCCTTGACGGGCCCCGCCGAGTTCGTTTTCAAAGGGGAGATTGCGATTTGATTCGCCAGCTGTTCCCTGCCATAACCGACTTAATCACATCCTATGTTCAAAGGCACTTACACCGCGCTCGTCACACCCTTCCGACACGGTCAACTCGATGAGGAAGCATTCGAGCGACTGATCGATATGCAAATCAATGGCGGAATCACCGGCGTCGTGCCGGTTGGCACCACCGGCGAGTCCCCCACCCTCGACCACGACGAGCATCTGCGCGTCATCGAGCTCGCCGTGAAATTCGCCAACGGCCGCTGCCACGTTCTGGCCGGCGCCGGCTCCAATTCCACGAAAGAGGCCGTCGAATTGACGATTGCCGCGGAAAAACTCGGTGTGACCGGGGTGCTCCAGGTCGCTCCCTATTACAATAAACCGTCGCAGGAAGGGCTTTACCGGCATTTCATGAAAATCTCGGAATCGACCAAATTGCCGATTGTCCTTTATAGCATCCCGGGCCGTTGCGGCGTTGAGATCGGGATCGAGACCACAGCGCGACTCGCGCAAAACACCGACAACATCGTCGCGATCAAGGAAGCGGGTGGCTCCGTGGAACGGGTGAGTCAATTGCGCCAGGCGTTGCCTGAACATTTCGAGATTCTGAGCGGCGACGATTCGATGACACTCCCCTTCATGGCGCTAGGCGGGGTCGGGGTGATCAGTGTCGCCTCCAACCTCATTCCGACCGAGGTGAGTAACATGGTCATGGCGGCGCTCGCTGGCGATTGGGCCAACGCCCGTGGTTCTCACGAAAAACTTTATCCCCTCTTTAAAAACATGCTTTCGATTGATGTGAATCCAGTTCCGATCAAGACGGCCCTCGCCTTGTGCGGCTTGATTCAACCGGAGTTTCGTCTGCCACTTTGCGAGGCGTCCGACGAAGTCACCGCTCAAATCAAAGAGCTCCTGGCCGATCACGGTTTGCTCGGATAATCCCATGGCAACTCGCATCATCATGAATGGAGCCAAAGGCCGGATGGGTCAGGCCATCATCGCGCTGGCGGAATCATCCGGCGATTACGAAGTGGTGGCAGCCATCGACCAAGGCGATTCGCTCGAAGAGGTGATCGCCAACACCGATGCCGTCATCGATTTCTCGCATGCCACCGTCACACCGGAAATCGCCACGCTTTGTGCCACGCACGGCAAAAGTCTGGTCATCGGCACCACCGGCCATTCCGCCGAAGAGAAGCAAGCGATCGAACAAGCCGCTTCCCAAGTGCCCATTGTTTTTGCTCCGAACTTCAGCATCGGCGTCAACACCCTGTTCTGGTTGACCCGGAAAGCGGCGGAAATTCTCGGCCCGGACTTCGATTTAGAAGTGGTCGAGATGCATCATCGGCTGAAAAAAGATGCTCCGAGCGGCACCGCGCGTCGATTGGCGGAAATTCTCTGCGACGTTCGTGGATTTGATTATGAGCAACAGATCGCCCATGGCCGGGAAGGCATGATTGGCGAACGGCCCGATGATGAGATCGGCATGCATTCCCTGCGAGGCGGCAGTGTGGTGGGCGAGCATACCGTGACCTTCGCCACGGCGGGTGAACGGGTCGAGCTGCGGCATAGCGCCGAGAGCCGGGACACCTTCGCTTCTGGCGCCCTTCGCAGCGCCGGCTGGGCCGCGACGCAACCGCCTGGCCTCTACGACATGCAGGATGTCCTTGGGCTCTCCTGAGACTATCCGCCATCGTGCGGGGATTGGTCTGGGCGCCAACCTCGGCGAACGGCTGGAAGCGCTGCAGCAGGCCCGCCAGGCCTTGCTCGCCATCGAAGGGTTGTCGCCGCCCGTCACGAGTTCAGCCATTTACGAAACCGACCCCGTTGATTGTCCGCCGGATGCGCCGAGTTTTTACAATGCGGTAGTGGAGCTCGATTGCGCCCTGCACCCCACCCTGCTCCTTGATCACTTGCAAGAGATCGAACGCGCCATGGGCCGACCATCCAAACGCCCACGCAATGGACCTCGCCCGATCGATCTCGATATTCTCTACATCGGCAACCTGGTTTTGCAGAATGAAGAGATCCTCATTCCTCATCCGAGACTCGTTCAGAGGCGATTCGTTCTCCAACCGCTCGCCGATGTCGCGCCCGACCTGATCCTCCCGGGCCGGCAACAAACAATCGCGCAACTGTTAGAAAACCTCGACGACCTGACCGAAGTGAGGAAAGTTGTTTCCTTATGGTAGAAGAAACGCTGCTCAACTGCCAGGCCCGGATGCGGTCATGGCGCGAAGCCAAGGAACAGGACCGCTCTCTGACGGTTCTGACCGCTTACGATTATCCGGCTGCCAAATTGGTGGAAGAAGCTGGCGTCGACATGATTCTAGTTGGCGACACCTTGGGGATGGTGGAACTCGGTTATCCCGACACCACTCACGTGACCATGGAGGATATGATTCACCATTTGCGCGCAGTGGTCCGCGGCGCCTCCAACACATTGATTTGTGCGGATCTGCCGTTTGAAACCTATGTCACCCCCCACCAGGCCGTCGACAATGCCGGACGCCTCATCGAAGCCGGCGCTCATGCCGTCAAACTCGAAGGCGGCAACGAGATGGAAAACCAGGTGCGCGGCATTGTGAATGCCGGTTTCCCATTCATCGGTCACCTCGGCATGTTGCCTCAACAGATCTTGGTCGAAGGGAAATACCGGAAATACGGCAAGACCGAGAAAGAATCGACCCGCTTGGTTGAGGACGCCCGGATTCTGGAAGATGCCGGGGCGAGCGGGATTGTCCTGGAATGCATCGTGCCGGAAGTGACGGAAGTTATCACGGCTTCGCTAAGTATTCCGACCATCGGCATCGGCTCAGGACCGCAATGCGATGGGCAGGTCCTCGTCTTGCATGATCTGATCGGGCTCTTCCCCTGGTTCCGCCCAAAATTTGCCGAACCCGCCGCCGACGTGGCGGAAACGATTCGGCAAGCGGTGCGGACTTTCCGCGAACGGATCGAATCGAGCCGGGCCTGATCGATTAAGAGCGATGGCGGAGTTCGTTTAGGGATACCCCATTCCCAAATACCGAGCAGGTTTGGCTCACGCGAAGGCGCGGAGACGCGAAGAGAAAACTACCAATCGCCAACAGTTTCTTCTCCAACTTGCGACCTCGCCTGATACCCCGGTTCCCACCGAGCGGCGGCTACCCAGGGTAGCCTCACGGTGGCGCGCTCTCGCCGAGAGCGCCTTCATCGACAACCCAACTGCCTGACGAGCTGCGACAGGACGTGAATCGAGACAACCATAAAATCCGGGCAGGTTTGGCTCACGCGAAGGCTCGAAGGCACGAAGAGAAGGCTACCGATCGCCAACAGTTTCTTCTCCAACTTGCGACCTCGCGCGATACCCCGGTTCCCACCGAGCGGCGGCTACCCAGGGTAGCCTCACGGTGGCGCGCTCTCGCCGAGAGCGCCTTCATCGACAACCCAACTGCCTGACGAGCTGCGACAGGACGTGAATCGAGACAACCATAAAATCCGGGCAGGTTTGGCTCACGCGAAGGCTCGAAGGCACGAAGAGACGGCTACGTGTGGGGTTGCACCCAATTGAAAACACCTCATGGCCGAAGGGCTCAAAAACTCAGGACGGGGCCAAGCCAAGCCAAGTCGAGTCAGTCCAGTCTGAAGGCCCGGGCACTACCCCGCTTCCACCACCCCAGCAGCTGTCGATGCGGGCTTGCCTCACCAATTTTCCCCCTTCATCATTCACGGCGATGCGTTCGTTCCTTCCTATCGTTTTATGAAGCGGGTGCCGGTTTGGGTGCATATCGTTTCTTTGTTGCTCTTCTTGATCTCAGCGGTCGGATGCTACTACTTCATGACTCGCTGGCATGGGAACCTGCAATGGGCCAAGGCGAAAGAAGCACTGAATGCCAAGCAAGAACCCTTGACTTTCGAAGAACTGTTTAACGCAGAACAGTTCAAGCGCCTTCCAGAGGCGCCCGACATCCTGGCGAGTCTTGTCGACGAAAGCGTCGCTGCACAATGGGCACAGCGATTGGAGATCGATTGGCCACCCGAAGATCTCGCACTCCTTTCCCCTGTCGTACTCCGGGAGATCCGATCGGAAGCCAACAAGAGATTAAAAGCCGCCGATGGCCTTCTTGCAGCAACCGGAGAACCCCTGCATTGGCCTATCGATTACACAGAGATGCCCGCGTTGCCTCATCTCAAAGTCATCCACAAGCTAGCGATTCTGTTGGATTTGACAGCCAAGACTTCACTGCATCTCGGTGAGCCGCAGGCTGCCTTGCAGTGCCTCTCGGAAATCACAGCGTTACAGCGCAGCATTCATCCCCCGGTTCTACTGATCACGCTTCTGGTGGAAACCTCGTTGCGCCAGATGGTCCTGAAGACAGCCTTGGAGGGCCTTGCGATGGGCCAATGGAAGGCGGAGCAAATTGAAGCGGTTCTGGTCCTTGCCCTAGATGGCGACATCCACGAATCGATCGTGAGCAGTCTGCGAGGAGAGCGTATTCGTTTCCTGAAAACGGCCTCGCAAATGGATGAGTCGATGTTGGAGCAGTTCAATGCGTGGGGTGGATCCTCTTGGAAAATAGAAATGCTCTGGCTGCGCTACGCGCCGAAAGGTTGGCTCTTGGAGGATAAGGCCACGATGTCGTTGCAACTCCAGAAGTCGATCGAGATGTCGATGGCGCCTTCGCCAACAATCGAGCCCGAGCCCGAATTCAAACATCCCGCCACTGAAATCATTTTCCCAGTTTTCTCAACAATCGTCCAACGAACCAAGGTCGCTGATAAAATGCGTCGCCTTCTCATCGTCGCGTGTGAGCTTCAACTTGACTACATGGCACATGGTCGATACCCGGAATCCCTGGAAAGATTGCCTTCGTCAGCCGAGAGGCGCGATCAAACGATTGGTTGGAACTTCAAATATGACAGATCCGACAATCATTTCCGACTCTCCGTGCCCAATCTGTCGGCATACAGAGCCAACGAGCAGAAATGGCTCGATTGGCGCATCCCACGCTTGAGCCGCGAAGGAGAGGAGTGAAACCTCCGCTATATAGTGTTTCGCCCTTGCAGGACTAGCGAGTTAGGAACGAATGCCCAGGGCGCGCAGGCGTTACCTTGGGCTACTACAGCTGTTCGCACGCATTTCCTAAAGGGGCAACCCCCACAGCTTGCCGTCGTCCCGCCCCGCCCCCACACAAACCGAGCCAAAATGGCTGGAGCACCGGACTTTTTCGGAGATGCGCCCGACCGATCCGGCCCTCATCGAGTCCATCGGGTCGAGAGTGCCGCCCATTTTCTTTTCCTTTGCGCCCCCCGGCCTGATTGCTCTACAGAAGGTTGATGCATCGCGATGATTCCTTTTTCAAACACGGCCCGGCTTGTCTGTTTGCTCTGGCGCTGATTTTAACCTCCGGATGCGCCAATCACGAAACAGTCCAGAATAATCCGGTCTCCACCAATCCCCGTGCCGATCGCTACGAATCCACCGGGGCACCGACCCGGGTGTCCGGACCGCCGACTTCGCCGGTCAGCTACACCTCCAATCCCGGTCGAGCTTCTTCCACCGCGCCCTGGCCTTCTGATGCCCCGCCCACCATTGCCGAATCCGCCATCATGGTGGACGCCCGCTCCGGCAAGGTGCTTTACAAGAAAAATCCCGACGAACGACGCGCCGTGGCAAGCACTCAGAAACTCCTGACCGCGCTCGTCATTCTCGACGCCGGCAATCTCGATAAGGAACTGGTCGTCCATCCCGAAGCCGCCCGCGAGCAACCCTCGAAACTCTACCTCAAATCAGGCGAAACCTACACGCGACGCGAATTATTACGACTCATTATGATCAAAAGCGCGAACGACGCCGCCACCGCGCTCGCCATCGATCATAGCGGCAGCGAACAGGCGTTCGCCTATGCTATGACCCGAAAAGCTCGTTCGCTCGGCGCCAATAACAGCTTCTTCGTCAACGCCCATGGCCTCACTGAATCTGGCCAATATTCCACCGCGCGCGACATGGCCACGGTTGCCATGGCCGCCTATCGTCAGCCTTTGCTGCGGCGCTGGATGGATACGGGCCGCACCACCTTCATTTACGATGACGGACGCCGTAAATCGTTTAAAAACACCAATCACCTCGTGCGGGAGCCGAACCATTACAACGGCATGAAAACCGGTTTCACCAACGCAAGTGGCCGATGCCTGATTTCCAGTGTCTCTGAAGGCATGCAAGATATCATCCTGGTCCAATTGGGTGGCACCCGCAAATTCGTCTTCGACGACGCCGCCCGCCTTCTGCAATGGCAACTCAACCGAAGCCCCTGGTCGAGCCTGGCTCGTCGCTAATTCGGCTTCTTTCGGCTTTCCACCTCTCCCCTCAGCTTTCTTCTCATGCTGACCATACGTGAACTCAAAAAATCGGTAGGCGGCCGCTTGCTGTTCGACGAAGCCGCATTCACCGTGAATTACGGCGAACGCATCGCGCTCGTTGGACCGAACGGCGCCGGAAAATCGACCCTTTTCTCCATCATCCTCGACCCGACCGAAGCCGATAGCGGCGCGGTGGAACGGGATGAATGGACCATGCTCGGCTATCTTCCGCAGGAAGGTGAAGCCATCGCAGACGAGACCGTGCTCGAAATCGCCACGGGCCGCGCCGGTGAATTGCCCGAACTGGAAGCCAAACTCCGCGAATACGAAAAGGCGAACGACGTCCAGAGCGCTGGCTACCTCGAAACGCACGCCAAACACGAGGCGCTCAGTGATCCTCAGGTGGAGGCCAAGGCCAAGAAAATGCTTTCGGGACTCGGTTACCAAGAAAGCGATTTCAGTCGAAAAGCCAACGAAATGAGCGGCGGCTGGGTGATGCGCGCGCATCTCGCCCGGTTACTCGTCATCGAGCCTGACATGCTGCTCCTCGACGAACCGACCAATCATCTCGACCTACTTTCCCTGCTTTGGCTACAGGATTACCTCAAGAACTGTTCAAGCGCCGTGCTTCTGATTTCGCATGACCGGCAGTTCATGGATGAAGTGGTCGAACAGGTCATCGAGATTGATGAACGGAAACTCGTGTCTTACAGCGGTAATTACTCCGATTTTGTCGAGAAAAAGGAAGCGAAGTATCAACAACTCAATGCCGCTTACAAAAATCAGCAGAAAGAAATCGCCAACTTACGCGAATTCGCCGATCGCTTTCGCAACGTCGCCTCCAAAGCCGCTCAGGCCCAAAGTAAGCTGAAACAAATCGAACGGATGGAGCTGGTCGAAAAACCGGCGCCACCGCGGAAGCCGTTCCGGCTCCAAATCCCCCAACCGGAGCGGAGCGGGCACCGAGTCATTACGCTCGAGAACATCCACATGGCCTACGGCACTCACAAGGTCTACGAAGGACTGAACCTCATGATTGAACGGGGAGAACAGACCGTTCTCGTCGGACCGAATGGCGCTGGAAAATCGACCTTAATCAAGATTCTCGCTGGCGAGCTGGACTTTCAACAAGGAGACCGCAAAGAAGGCACCAACACCAAGATCGGTTACTTCTCTCAGCACCGTTCCGCTTCGCTCGATCCGAATCGGACGGTGATCGAGGAGGTCATGGCCACCGCCCCTACCCTCCGCGAAAACGACGCACGCAGCATCCTCGGATCGTTTCTATTCCGCAAAGAAGAGATCTATAAAAAGACCGAGGTCTTGAGCGGTGGCGAAAAATCACGGCTCAACCTGATCAAATTCCTCGTCGACCCGCCGAATTTATTGCTCATGGATGAGCCGACGACCCATCTCGATATTCACACCGTCGAGAGCTTGATTCTGGCGTTGTCCGCTTATGAAGGGACGCTGGTCTTCATTTCGCATGACGTCCATTTCATCCGGAAACTAGCGACCAAAGTGCTTCACGTGAAGGACGGCACCGTCACCCCCTACCCTGGTGGTTATGATTATTTCGTGGAGAAACAGGGAGCACAAGGAGACGAACGAGCCGCCATCACGGCTTGAGCCTGCTTGCGGTTGGAGAGGTTGTTAGTTCAGAGTTCAGAGTTCTAACCCTTGGACTGACGTGAGCTCCCCTCCTGCCAGGGCCAGCGGCCGGTCAATTCCAGTTCCAAAGTGAAACTTAGGAAGGTTCGGATCGCCACGATGATGGCGAGAACCCCCACCGTCCGAAAGGTGAGTTCGACCGCAACGGTGTGGATAATATCGGCCGCCACAAGGAATTCCAAACCGATCATGATCCCGCGCCCAAGCACTTGCCGCAGTCGATCGTAAGCCTCGTGCAACGCCCGGCGTTTCACCAATTCGAACACGAAATAGAGCACGACAAAAAAGGAGACCGCCCCGATGATGCCGATCCCGATGAGTTCGACCATGCCGGCCATCCATTCCGCCAGGTGGGTAACTGAATCATTCATACCGCTTAGATAACTTTCGAATGGCAACACAATTCAAGCCTGCAGGGTGAGTTCCCAGTTCCCAGTTCCCAGTTCTCAGTTCGTCGTTTTTAGTTCATTGAGGTAGGGCCTGGGCTGCCGGATCGGCCTTCGGCAGCAGCTTGGCCTGGCAGCGTCTTATTTTCTGATGCTTTCTTTCATGATCCCCATCCCCCATCCCGTTTCGGGCTGACTCTGGGTCAACTTGAAGCAGGCCTCACCGGTCGACCAAGCCAGCAAACTCCTGTTCACTTCTCCCGATCACCGGGGTTCCCCCCAGCTTTTGCTCAGGCTCGGATCGATGGCCTTGCTTGACGTGCCGTTGTTATATCCCTTAGGGCTCCAACGCATAACGCCGACGCAGCTTCGACACGTCTCGAGCATGGTGACCCTTCCAAACCAGAACTTTTTTGACTCTTCCTAGGAATTTCGGTAGATCCACGGGCTCCATGAAAAAACAATTTCTCGCCGTCACGTTGCTCGCCAGCCTAATGACCCCTTGCATCCAGGCGGAAGATGCTCCACCAGCCTCCGGGGAGTCGCAAGCAAGTGATGCCCCGAAAAAAGAATTGCAGTTCGTCGAGGAATCCGTTGGCGACGTTCAATTGCCCGGTGGCGGCATCGAAGGATTGCGTGTCGGCAGCAAAATCGAATTCAACGAAGCGTGGGCCACGGAACACAGCGCCCCGCTGAGACGACCGTTCGAAATCATTGTCCCCAAACACAAACCCGTTTTCGTGGCCTATCATGACAAAGCCGAAGGACGCGCAGAATTGGTGAACATTCAATTCGCGACCGAAGACAAAAAGCTCGTCGAAAGTGTCCGATTGGCAAACATCAACATCCCGGTCGAACCGCCCATGGAAGAGCGATTGAACATTCTCGCCGATCTTCTCATGCGGGACGGCGTGAAAATGGCTACGGCCAACTGGCCCAAAAGCGCCCCGAAACAAATTTATAAGACGAAAATAGGAAAATACGATGGCGTGGTGGTTCACGGGTTCATGGAAGATCCGGAACGCGGCAGTTATTTCTTTAAATTGGCAGGCATTCTGGAAGAAGGCCAAAAAGAGGGACTCATGGCATTCGCCATGATCGATCCAACTCTTTCGGAGGTCAAAACCCCCGCTGATCTCGGTTCCAAAGGCAACGCGTTGAAAGTGATCCACTCCATCCGCTTCGCCGACGATTCCGGTCAATCCGAAGAATCGAAAGCGCAATAAACGAAATATCCGTAATTCGGTGCCGCTTGCATCCGATGCGGATTCCCCCCTGGAAGCCGATCCTCCCTGAGCGAGCTCCCCCATTCCTACCAAGCAGCGGCGCACATACCGGCTCAATCGGCAGAGTTCAATCGGATCTCGTAAAGTTTATTCCAGAGTTTGCCGGTTACGAAAAAATGGCCGGTTTCCGGCTGGTAAGCGATTCCGTTCAGCACACCGTGCTCATCCGCGGGGCGGTCGGGATGCAGCTTTGAGAAATCGATCCAACCGACGACTTGTCCATTCTTCGGATCGATCTTCACAATCAGGTCGGTGAACCAGACGTTGGCATAGACAAAGCCGTCCACGAACTCCAGCTCGTTGAGATCCACCAACGGCTTGTCTAACAACTTCACTTCAACTTGCCGCGTCGGTGCGAGGGTCTTCGGATCGAGAAACGTGAGAACAGCCGATCCATCGCTCATGATGAGCGACTCGTTATTGTGCGTCAGTCCCCAGCCTTCCCCTTCGTAACGCCATTGACCGATTGGTTGAAACGTCTCGGGATCATAGATTAAACCGATGCCGGCCTCCCAGGTGAGTTGATACAGTTTGCCGCGAAAAAGGGTGAGCCCTTCGGCGAAAAGTTCGCCGTGCAGATCGTGTTGCCGTTTCGGTTTTCCTGAAGCGAGATCGACTTCCCGCAAACTCGATTTTCCCCGCAACCCAGTGCTTTCATAGAGTTTACCCTCCTGCCAAATCAATCCCTGGGTAAAGGCATCGGGATCGTGCGGGTAGACGTTGACAACTTCATACGGAATCGGCCCGGGATTCGCCATGAGAAGCGGAGAGAACGAGAGACATAAAAGGGCACATAAGATTTTCACAGAGAATCGATACAATATGGGAGGTGCGGAAAGCAATGTCTCTCCTGGGTCGCGCGCGCTTGATCTCGGCGGCCAATCCGAGTTTTTAGCTTGAAC
>JGI12210J13797_10570706_pt1 | contig 19130 bp, 21 predicted proteins | sample ElkSlonscriptome_3_FD_13797 | JGI IMG/M metagenome (IMG submission 13797)
ATAAAAAGGCCTTGTAAAAAACAAAAAGCCTGTAATATTTTAATTAACAGACTTATAAAAACCATCAAGTATGTTGATACATTGACTGTTCAGGGTGCTTCGGTGTAATTTTTTCAAAAAACTCATGCATGTACACCAGGTCACTCTCCATGTCTCCTGAAGGGTCGAAAAAATCACTTATGATGACCTTTTTTTGTGCAAAATCAAAACCGCACATCACAATCGGAACATTTGCTTTCTGGGCCATAACGTAAAAGCCTGTTTTCCAAGTGTCCATTCTTTTTCTGGATCCCTCAGGAGTAACACAAAGTGCAAAATCTTCGGGATCATTAAAAAATCCCACCACCTGGTCCACCAGTGAATTCTTTTTGGATCGATCGACCGGATACCCTCCCAGTCCTAAGAAAAGACCGCGAAAAGGAAACTTGAAGAGCTCCTTCTTCGCCAAGTACTTCACGTCAATCTTCAGCAATTTTCGCGCAGCTACGCCTACAAAGAAGTCGATATTACTGGTGTGCGGAGCTACCACCAAGATGTACTGCTTTTGTTCTAACGGAATGGTCCCCTGAAGGCTCCATCCCGTCAATTTAAACCACAGGACACATAACTGCGTAAACAATGCGCTTATCATAAGGCAAAGAACCGAAAATTAACCAGAGCTAGCCCAAGGATGCCCGGAATAAATACCTTTGCACCGATTAGAACGATGTACGTAATTGTAGATATTGAAACGACCGGTGGCAACAAAAACACAGGTCGGATTACCGAAATAGCCGCCATAAAACACGACGGAGAGAAAGTAATTGACTCTTTCGAAACCCTTGTGAATCCCGAGCGACCCATACCGCCATTTGTCCAACGCTTGACAGGAATTTCTGATGAAATGGTGGCAGATGCGCCGCTTTTCAGCGAAATAGCAGAGAAATTCGACCGCTTTACAGCCAATACCATTTTCATTGCGCACAATGTGAGTTTCGATTATCGTTTTCTCAGAGAGGAATTTCGAAAAATCGGAATGGAGTACAGCCGTCGAAAAATGTGCACCGTGCAACTGAGCAGAAAAGCCTTTCCCGGCCTGCCTTCTTACAGTCTAGGAAAGATTACAAAAGAGCTTTCAATATCGCTGGACGGACACCACAGAGCTGCCGTAGATGCCAAGGCTACTGCTAAGCTATTTGAGAAAATTATTCAAAAAGAAAGTCAAAAAGACCTGTTCGATCTTAACTTTGGCAAGCCGGATTTTTCCTTGATTGCGAGCCCTTTTATCGACGAACAGCTCATCGATTCGATACCCGACGAGAGTGGAGTATTTCGGTTCTACAATCAAGACGACGAAGTAGTTTACGTGAAACGGTCGCAGCATATGCTGACCGATGTTTGCAAGAAGCTGTCAGAATCTGACAGCAAATCCGGACAACAACTGTTAAATGACCTACACCGAATTGACTGGTCTCCTCTAGGTAGTGATTTGCTCTCCCAGCTCGATGAGGCATACGAAGTTACCCAAAGGAGGCCCATTTTCAACGCGGGAAAATTCAGCATCAAACCGCGGTTTGCGGCCTATATGAGGGCAGAAGATCATCTGGTAGAGTTGACACTTGAAAAAATTCAAAAAGACCGAAAAGCAGAGCTCTATTTTACCAGTTTTTTTGAAGGACTCAACTATTTTAAAGAATTATCAAGTGCCTCCGGAATAGAGTTAAGTCATGTCAAAAACGGGAAACACAACACGCCTACTCTGGATTTAACCGAATCCTTTGAGGGAGAAGGAAAATCTGTTTTCCCCGAAACGGAATACCTCATCGTAGATGAAGGCCGGTCGGCGGCTGAAAACTCAGTAGTTCTGGTAAGAGGTACACATGTAATCGGCTATGGCTTTGTAGAAAGCGATAACCAGAGTGGTTTCATCGATGAAGATGATCTTGTAAAAAAATTTGAGCCTCTACCTGAATTGGAACTTGTTATCCGTAAATACACCGAGAAAGGTCGGTTTCAGAAAAAGCTCTTTTTAGATTAACTCTTATCGACTCACCGCCAAGCGCTGAATACCGGTGCTTCCATTTTCAAAGATCACCTTTACTAAGTAGACCCCGGCAGGCACTGCCGCCAGTGGGTAAGCGACCAATGGGCTCGCATATGCCTTAACTTCTCTCCCCTGCACATCGAGCAATTCAACGGTTCGGATCCTTTCCACTTCACCGCTCAATCGGAATACATCTTCGGCTGGATTCGGGTAGAGAACAACGTCCAAATCGCTAAGGTTGCTCAAACCTAAAACACCATTTGCTTCCAAAGGAATAATAGTAGGTTCGGAATTCGGTAGACTCGTGTTAAAGACCAACGCACCGCTAGAAGGACCTTGTGAGATCGCAGGGTCGAATTTGACTTTAATGCCAACAGACTCGCCTTGAATAACGGTAAAGCTTTCATCTTGACCTTCAGCTAAACTAAAACCCTCACCGCCTACCTCAACATCTGAAACGTTGAAAAATCGCTCTCCGATATTGGCAACGACAACGTTAAACTCAGCGGGCTGTCCCACGACAAATCCAAAATCTGCCTCATCGTGACTTACCACCAACTCGCCAATATTGGGTCGATCCAGGTCCGTACGGAAAGAAAAGATACGGCTTGCCATTTGCGGATAGTCGGCGAATGGATTACGGTTATTTTGGTATTCAAAAATATCCTCATTTCGTTGAAGATCAACTTCTGTAGGAGGATATTGAAAATGCCATTCTTTGATAGTATTTTCCATATCCTCGGATAGATGACCTCCAAAATTTTGGTAGCGCGCAACGAAATAAAGAATTGCTCTGGCCGAAAGACCTTTTTGTTCGTCTCTTGGCTCAAATACTTGTTCTCCCGATGCGTTCAAACCCTTTTGGCTACCTCCTTCACTCCAGTTCACACCACTAACAACATTACCAAACCTAAAACTACCTCGTTCAGAGTTGGCATCTACGTCGGTGGGAAAGAGATGATGTACATCGGAACGCATAGGTAAATTTTGGTTGAAGTTTCCTTGGGGAAACGTGTGCTCACAATTGACATTGTAATTATTGAACAAGTCGCTTCTACTTTCATACCCCACGGCATCGGTACCCAAATAGGCTCTGGTAAGTCGGTTTTCAGCCGAACCCTGCCCGTTCACTTGTTGATTGTCGATCACTAAGTACATTTCGTCACGTGCAGCACCATAGTCGTGCGTGATTTGTCCCTCTGCCAATAATTCACTCAAGACCTCTTTCAAATCTCCGTCTATTTCGTCATAAGTCTCATCGTAATAATCGCCCGGATAATCACAAGCACCTTGTAGGTCTATCGCCAAAGCACCTCTGTTTCCCGAAGTCTTAATGATCATCTCCGTGTTGTGATCAATATTGTGCATTGGATCGAATACCACTTCCAGCATCACCGACCCATTGGCGGGAATGGCATTCGGCAAATCGAAAACTTGAAAGGGAGAACTCTGATAAATTTCGAAAAAGAGAACTTCCTCAATCTGAACTTCTTCGTCCAATAGGTTGGTCAGTTCAATTGCAATGGTCTGAGGGCTGTTGTAATCCACCGTTTCGAAGTCGATGCTCGATACGGAAGACTCAATAACTTGTGCTGTTGCAGAATAACAAAAAAGAAGGCTGAGAAGGGCAATCGCTTTATTCATGAGATCATTTTTTCTTACGCAAAAATAAAATTTCGTACTCACGCAGAACGGAGTAATGCATTATGAATTTGTAAAACCTTTGGTATAACTGGATTCTTATCGTCATTGACTATTTCGAATTGGGCAAAAGACCTTTTGTCCTGATCGGAGAGTTGCGCGGCTATTCTCTTCTCAATCAATTCTCTATTGGTTTGGTCTCGACTCAGCACCCGCTCTATCCGCAATTCCTCCGGGGCCGTCACCAAAATGAGGGTATCCAACATCTTATAGCCTCCTGTCTCAATCAATATCGCAGCCTCTTCCAACACGTAGGAGGCAGAAGAATGCAATTTGCAGAAATCCTCAAAGGCCCTTCCTACGGCGGGGTGTATAATCGAATTAAGGGTTTCTCTTTTTGCGGAATCGCTAAAGACCACCTTGGCGAGGTATTCCCGATCGGGCACGCCATTGATGTATGCCTCTTTCCCAAAGTGCCGCACCACCCGGGCCACTACCGATGAATCAGTAGAAAGAATCTGCTTCGCGATGATATCGGCATTGAAAACAGGAACTCCGAGAACCGAGAAGATTTGAGCCACTATTGATTTCCCGGAGCCAATTCCTCCGGTAATCCCTGCCCGAAGAGGTTTATTTTTTGGCAATGGCCTCTTCACTGACGCCATCGGGAGAGATCGCAGATTTTTCTACTTTCAACTTTGCTCCGGTCATGGTATCGATTAAGACGGTTTTCTCTTGAACCTCCAAAACTTTACCGTGGATTCCTCCGATAGTCACCACTTTTGTACCCTTTGCGAGTGCTTCACGAAATTTCTTGGCATCCTTAGCTCTTTTGGCCTGGGGACGAATCATAAAAAAGTAGAATACGGCGATGATACCGACCCAGAAAAGAATATTGATTAATTCACCTTGCTCCATTTTGTATCTTGTTTTTACTTCATGTTATCGGGAACGACAACCTCGGTTTTTATTAGAAGTTGAGTTGCAGCGGGTATAGTATTCGCTGAAACGATTATGCTTATGTTTTGGACGCCCGTTTTACCGTCGCTATCAAATTCGACTTCAATCTGACCACCCTCACCGGGCATCAACTTTCCCTGCGGATAACTTCGAGGCACGGTACAACCGCAAGTGCCTTTTACATTGGCAATCAGTAGTGGTGATCCTCCCGTGTTGGTAAACTCGAACGTATGAGATATTACTTCCCCTTGGGTAATCTTTCCAGCTGTGTAGATGGTCTCTTTGAAGTTAATCTTAGGAATATCGGTATCATCTATGCGGCCATCTCCACCTGTGGGGATATCGATCACCTCGGTACCTACTTCACGCTTTTCGGTTTCTTCACAACTCGAGAACAGCGCAAGGACGATTAGTGTTATCAGAAATTTTGCTCTCATTGAATCAATCCTCTTCCCACTTTGGCGATGGTTCCTTCTTCTTTTAGCTGAGCGAAAAGCTTATCCAGAACTCCATTAATGAAATTGCTGCTCTTTGGTGTGCTGTAGTATTTAGAAATTTCGATGTATTCGTTTAAAGTGACCTTAAGCGGTATCTGCTTGAACTCTCGTGCTTCAGTCAGTGCCATGCGCATCAGGATCATATCCATCATGGCAATGCGCTCAACCTCCCAATTTTCTGTGTGGTCTTTGATTAGTTTGTTGTGTTCCGCCGCCTGCGAAAGGGTCTTTCTAAACAGTGTCTTGGCAAACTCAATCTCGTCTTCGGGATCCTTCCAAAGGGAGAGAATCGGCACAAACTCATCGGAATCTTTTTCGAAAAGCTTGAATGTCTTGAGTGCCATGGAAGCTACTATATCCAAATCATCAGACCAAAAAATACTTTTCTCGTCAAAAAATGATTGAAACGATTCCATATTGATTAAGTGACGCTTAAAAAAGCGAATCACCACCTCACGGTCCGCTGCATAATCATTGTCTTCGGCAGACATGTAGTTTTTGTATTCTTCGCTTTCGAGCAGAGCACGGTAAAACTTTCGTATCAATTCGCTCTCACCGGTCCAAGAAACTTTCTTTTTTTCGGATGCCGAGATGAGCGTTTTATTCGTATCCAACTGCTTCAGCAAACGATTCTCGACAAAGCGCATATTGGGATTCAAATCCTCCTCCGTCGGGAGTCTTTTTTTCTTATTGTCCTCTATTTTCTTTTCGGCAACGTCTCGTACATATGTCATTACCGACATCAGGTAGAGATACATCTCGTACATCTTTTCAATGCTGAGAAAAAGTTCTTTTTCAGCTTGTGCTACTGTCTTACCACTCGATTGGCCCATGGCATAGAGCATGTGCAAAATCTTGATTCGGATGTGTCGTCGGTTGAGCATGTCCGTTTTAGCTTAGAGTAATTTGAAAAACTGATGGATCAATTTGAGCGGGCAAAACTAGACAAAGTTCTTTCTTATGACTAAGATTAGTCGGAGAATCAAAGAGAATATCAAAAGCGAACTTTGTTTCTGTCAAAACCGAAGGAATGAACTTTGCCTGTACTTCTGTGTTTTTTATCGGTTCAAATAGACTTAGCTTTGCAAACCGTTAAAGGCTCAAAAGTAAGCTTTTTCGCTCAACCCCAATCGAGGAAATCCGGTAATACTCATGAGAGCACTCGCTCATCTTAATCAGTATTTATGGCAATATAAATGGCACCTACTTTTAGGTACCTTGTTTATCGTGCTTTCCAATCTATTTGGGATCTATGCCCCCGTGCTCATCAGGGAAGCATTTAATCTTGTAGAGGAAACGATATCTGCGTATCAGGGAGATTCCATTTCAAACTACTCCATTCAACTGCCCGAGTCAGTCATTATCATAAATGATCTATTTGGTTTCAACGGAGCGAAATTCGACAACATCGATAGCAAAAGCACCTTAGCCGAGTTGATTACAAGACTGGCACTTATCCTCGCCGCCATCTATTTGGGTGTATCATTGATGAAGGGTGTATTTCTCTTTTTCACACGGCAGACCATCATCGTGATGTCAAGACTCATCGAATTCGACCTCAAGAATGAAGTATTCGATCACTATCAGAAATTGACTCTGGCATTTTATCGCCGAAATAATACGGGCGACCTGATGAATCGCATCAGCGAAGATGTCAGTAAAGTGAGAATGTATTTGGGCCCTGCGATCATGTACAGCATCAATTTAGTGGTTTTGGCGGTTCTGGCCATTGGAGCTATGCTTCGCGTCAATGTTGAGCTTACCTTTTACGTATTGCTACCGCTGCCTCTGCTGTCCGTTTCGATTTATTATGTCAGTAAAATAATCAACCAAAGAAGCGAACGGGTTCAGCGACAGCAATCTCGTCTGTCTACATTAACTCAAGAGGCATTTTCGGGAATACGGGTACTAAAAGCATACAATCGACAAAGCTTTACTCAAAAAGACTTTACGAGAGAATGCAATACATACAAGGTGCTCTCCCTCTCTCAAGTGAAAGTAGATGCCTTGTTCATGCCGGCCATCATATTGTTAATCGGACTCAGCACGATTATCACGATATATGTGGGAGGGATAAAAGCCATTCAGGGCGAAATAACCATTGGTAACATTGCTGAATTTGTCATCTACGTAAATATGCTCACGTGGCCATTTGCCAGTGTGGGTTGGGTTACATCGCTGGTGCAGAGGGCTGCCGCTTCTCAGGAACGCATCAACGAATTCTTGCATACCCGTCCCGAGATTACCAACCCCAAGGAAGAGAAAGACGACATTTCCGGTAAAATTGATTTTAAAAACGTCTCCTTTGTCTACCCCGATAGCGGAATTGAAGCGTTGAATAACGTGAGCTTCTCCATTTCGAAGGGATCTACTTTAGCCATCATTGGTCGCACCGGTTCGGGAAAGAGTACCATAGCCAATTTGATTTGCAGAAACTTTGATGTGAATGAGGGCGAATTGCTCATTGACAATCAACCGATTGACTCACTGAACTTGGAAAGTTTAAGAGGCTCTATCGGGTATGTCCCCCAAGATGTTTTTCTTTTCAGCGATAGCATTGCCGGCAATATTGGTTTCGGATTAGATCCTGAAAAAAGCAGTCCGGAGGTGGTTGAGCAAGCGGCGAAGCGCGCTTATGTAAAACACAACATCGACGAATTTCCAAAGAAATTTGAAACGATACTCGGCGAGCGGGGCATCAATTTATCGGGTGGACAAAAACAGCGCGTCAGCATCGCAAGAGCAATAGCAAGGGAGCCTAACATCCTTATTTTTGACGACTGTCTATCGGCGGTTGACACCGAAACTGAGGAAATCATCTTAGGCAACCTCAGGGAAATCATGAAGGGCAAAACAACGCTACTGATAAGCCATCGTGTTTCTACCGTTAAGCTTGCGGACCAAATAATCGTACTCGATCATGGCAAAGTAGTCGAGAAGGGCAGCCACGAAGAACTCTTAGCTCTGGATGGAGAGTATCGCGACCTTTACCAAAAGCAACTTCTCGAAGAGAAAAAGGCCGTAGATTCTTAGGTTCTCGCTGAAATCGTATATTTGCCCGACTACACTACTACTAAATTAACCTAATTATGTCTACGGAAAACAGAGACTCCATTCGGGACGACATTTTTTCAAAAGCAGTGAGAGCAGGGAAACGCACTTACTTTTTTGATGTAAAGTCGACAAGAGGTAATGATTTGTATCTGACCATTACCGAGAGTAAAAAGCATTTTAAAGATGGAACTCCATCTTACGAGAAGCACAAGCTGTTTCTCTACAAAGAGGACTTTGAGAAATTTAAAGATGGCCTTACCGAAGCTTTAGATAAAATTGTAGACATCAGATCGGGAAACAATGAATTTATTGATCCTGCTGATGATTCAGATCATGCGCCGTCTGAAGTTTCAAATGACAAAGAGCACGAAACGGTCGAAACTTTTACAGACGTGACGTTTGACGATCTCGACGAACGCTAGTTCAAAATTTCAGAAATTCTTTGATCTGCTGATTCAGTAAGTCGTTATACTCCGCTGAAATAATTTTACCACTTTCATCCAGGTGTTTATGCACCGATGAAAGCGGTATTTTTTGGCTGTAAACTTCCATCTTTAAGTAATTGAGCACTGCCGCGAGGTGATCCATTCCCCTTAGGTTTCCCGCACGGCCCGATGCCACTCCTACCAAGGCAGCCCTTTTTCCTTCCCAAATCCCGGGCCTTATTGTGTCCAGGAAAAGCTTGGTAATACCCGGGTAGCTCCCATTGTATTCAGGAACGACGAAGACAAATCGACCCACGGGTTCGATCATCTCTTTCAAAACTTGTGAAAAACTTTCGGGAGATTCACCGTAATTTTCTGCAAGAGTAAAATCTGAAGGAAGGTCTTCGAAGGAATAGACCTTTGCCTCCGAACCCTGATCTTCAGCGAGTTCTTTATAGTTTTGGGCAATTAATTTAGTATTGCTATTCGGTCGATTCGTAGCGCAAAAAATGGTTATCATTCGTAGATATGGATTAACAAAAAACTGTGCAAAATAAGGCTCAGGATTCTCAATTTGAAAGAGTGAAATAAAGTACTTTTAAACTTCCTAAACCTCGATATCGAAATTTGATGACAATAACGTATTACGGCCACTCTTGTTTTGAAATCATTCACGATGACAATCGAATCTTATTCGATCCGTTCATTAGTCCGAACCCGCTGGCTGAAGATATTGATGTAGAAAAAATATCGGCTGACTTTATTTTGATTACTCATGGCCATATGGACCACATTGCCGATGCAGTGAGCATCGCAAAAAGAACGGGGGCGAAAGTAATTACAAACTTTGAGATTGCTCAGTGGTTGGGCAAACAGGGCGTAGAAAATACGCACCCTATGAATCATGGAGGTGCGGTGCGGCAGCCTTTCGGCAAAGTCAAATATGTAAACGCCATCCACAGCTCATCGTTGGATGACGGAACTTATATGGGGAATCCGGGCGGATTCGTCATCGACTTCGGAGACACACGCATTTACTACGCCGGAGATACCGCATTGACTTACGACATGAAACTGATCGCAGGCGAGTTTGATATCAATTGGGCCTTTTTACCCATCGGCGATAACTTCACCATGGGTGTGGAAGATGCCATTGTTGCCAGCGAATTTGTAGACGTGAAAAACGTCATCGGGATGCATTACAATACTTTTCCTCCGATCACGATTGATCTGGAGGAAGCAAAAAATAAATTTTCTCAAGCCGGATTAGACTTGAGGTTAATGGAAATAGGAGAAACGATCGAACTGTAGATATGGGAAAGATAATTTCAATTGCCAATCAAAAAGGCGGAGTAGGAAAAACGACTACCTCAATTAATCTGGCAGCCTGCTTGGGCGTGCTGGAGCACAAAACGCTATTGGTCGATGCCGATCCGCAAGCCAATGCCACGAGCGGCGTGGGAATAGATCCGAAAACCATCAAGACAAGCATCTACGAGTGCTTGATCAATGATGTAGATCCTAAGGATATTATCATTCACACGGATAATCCGAACTTGGACCTCATTCCGGCACACATCGATTTGGTAGGAGCCGAAATTGAAATGATTAGCCTTCCCAACCGTGAAAAGATGATGAAACACTCCTTGGAACAACTCAAGGAAGAATATGACTTCATCATTATAGATTGTTCGCCATCATTGGGTTTAATTACGGTCAATGCTCTTTCTGCTTCTGATTCAGTGATCATCCCCGTACAATGTGAATACTTCGCCTTAGAAGGTTTGGGTAAGCTGTTGAACACGATCAAAATCGTACAGTCACGCTTGAATTCGCACTTGGATATAGAAGGAATCTTATTGACAATGTTCGATAGCCGATTGAGATTGGCAAATCAAGTAGTCGAAGAGGTGAAAATGCACTTTCAAGAGTTGGTCTTCAATACCGTCATTCACAGAAATACCCGTTTGGGTGAGGCGCCAAGTCATGGCGAAACGATCATTATGCACGACGCATCGTGCAAAGGATCGGTGAACTACCTCAATCTGGCAAGAGAAATTCTCCAGAAAAATGACTTGACTAAAATCAAGACGGTGGATAAAATGATTGAACTCGAAAATGAGTAAGAAAAGAGGCTTAGGGAGAGGTTTAAGCGCTTTGTTGGAAAATGTCGAAACAGACATCACCTCCGGCGTTAGCACCGAAAGCACAGACCGTGTTTTGGGATCTGTGGCAATGCTTCCCATTGAAGCCATTGAAGCCAACCCCTTTCAACCACGAACGGTATTTGAGGAAGAGCCACTCATGGAGTTGGTTCAATCGATAAAGGAACTAGGCATCATCCAACCGGTTACGGTTCGGAAACTTGGTCACGACCGCTTTCAACTGATCAGCGGAGAGCGAAGATTTCGTGCATCACAGATTGTTGGGCTTACTGAAATCCCCGCCTACATTCGCGTGGCAAACGATCAAGCTATGCTCGAGATGGCCTTGGTCGAGAATATTCAGCGTAGAAATCTGGATCCTATCGAAATCGCCATCTCCTACCAACGACTGATCGAAGAATGCAGTTTGACCCAAGAGGCAATGAGTCAACGCGTCGGAAAAAAGAGAGCAACGGTAAGTAATTACTTGCGCCTGCTTAAGCTACCACCAAAGGTGCAATTGGCACTGAGAGAATCAAAATTGACCATGGGCCATGCCAGAGCCCTACTCGCTTTTGACAGCGAAAATGAAATGATGGTTGCTTTTGAGAAAATTCTCGCTGACGGAATGTCGGTGCGGCAGATTGAAGACTTCGGAAAGGAATCAAAGACCCGAAAAGCTCGACCAAAACCAGCGGCTCTATCTTTTGAACACCAAAAAATGAAGTCGGATTTAATGGATCGATTTGGCACAAAAGTTGACATAAAGCGTGATCAAAAAGGAAAAGGAAAAATTGAGATTACCTTTGCCACCGATGATCAACTGCAACGCATTATCGATATCCTTGAAGAGTAAATTCCCATCCAAAGTTCTTTTTGCTTTGCTGATTGTGTTTTGTGCCAACGTATCATTTGCACAAACAGATACCACCAATGCCGAAATAGACGTGGAGAGAGGCCGAATAGAAGGAGACGTTCAGCAAGTAACGGACGAATCGATAGAGAAAATCCACAGCCCGAAAAAAGCCACTTTAATGTCTGTAGCCCTGCCTGGATTGGGACAGATCTACAACAAAAAATATTGGAAAGTTCCGATCATCTATGGAGGTTTTGCGGTTGCGGGATGGTACTTAAATGACAATCTCAAACAAATAAACTTCTATAAGGATGCCTTTATCGCAGAGACCGATGGGGATCCGGCTACGGATAACTCGACGGGGTTTAACTCCTCCCAACTCGAAGAGTTAATCAGTCAGTACAAAACTTGGCGCGACCTCTCTTACATTGCAATAGCTGCCATCTATGTATTGAACATCATTGACGCCAACGTAGATGCCCACCTTTTCTATTTTGATGTTGGCGAAGATTTGACCATGAATATTCAACCATACGTCACACCTTCACTTCGGCCTGTAGCGGGGTTGACATTGTCGCTTAAATTGTAACTTCGCCCGCTTGGAATCGTCTCTATGAAAATTGCACTAATCGGCTACGGACGAATGGGTAAACGAATTGCTGAATTGGCCTCAGAAAAAGGCCATGAAATCACGGCAAAAATTACTTCTGAAAACAAGAAGGAGATCGAAAATCTATCCAATTGCGATGTGGCTATTGAATTTACCCAACCCAATTCGGCAGTCGAGAATTTTCGCACCGTGTTAAATCAATCCATTCCATTGGTTACGGGTACGACGGGCTGGTACGATCAAACCGAAAATGTCAAAGAAATCTGTTCTGAATCGAACGCACGCTTCTTTTACGCCTCCAATTTTTCACCGGGCGTTTTTATCACTCACCACCTGACTTCTGAGCTTTCACGAATAATGAATAAGTTTAATTACAAGGCCGAAATTGAAGAGTGGCATCACACAGGAAAAAAAGATGCCCCCAGTGGTACCGCTGAAACTTTGGCAAAAGAAGTGATCGCAAAAAATAAAAATTACGCCACTTTTCACCTTAAAGGGAATAAAGCCAAAACAAATTCTCTTCCCATCGCAGCTTACCGCGAAGGAGACATAAATGGAACACACATTGTTCGATTCAAGTCAGAAATCGACTCCATTGAACTAAAACACGAAGCTTTCTCTCGAGACGGTTTTGCACTCGGAGCCATAATGGCCGCGGAGTTTCTCGTTAAACAGAAGCCCGGTTTCTACACCATGAACAACCTCATTCAACTATGATCATAGCATACGGCATTTTTTACCTCACCATCCTCTCCTACTTTGTTTGCCTCTGGAAAATTTTCAAAAAGGCAGACCACGAGCCGAGTTGGGCCGGTTTCGTTCCTATTTATAACCTATTTGTTTGGCTGAAAGTCATTCACAAACCTTGGTGGTGGCTTTTGATCCTTATTGTGCCGGGTGTCAACTTCGTTCTGCTCGGAGCCATGCACGTAGAGCTGGTTAGAGCATTCGGAATGCGCACCTGGAAAGACTACTTCATCGCGATCTTTCTGCCGTTCGTGGCACTGGGAATGATTGCTTTCAAAGATGACACTAAATACATCGGACTTCCCGATTACAAGAAGGAGAAAAAGGGAAAAGGACGTGAATGGGCCGAAGCAATTGTATTTGCAGTGATCGCGGCTACCATCATCAGAACCTTTACCATTGAAGCCTTTACCATTCCAACTCCATCTATGGAGAAGTCGCTTTTGGTAGGGGATTATCTCTTTGTGAGCAAATTGAGCTATGGGCCAAGACTGCCCATGACTCCCCTCACTTTTCCGTTTACCCACCACACCATTCCCGTAATCAACGCCAAGTCATATGTGGAGTGGCAGAAGCTACCCTACCTCAGGCTTCCCGGTTTTGGTGATGTGGAGCGTTACGATGCCACGGTTTTCAATTTCCCCGAGGGAGATACCGTAGTAGTCAACGCCCAGGAAAGCAGCTACTACCAGCTGGCTCGTCAATTTGGGAGGGAGAATCTGATGAAAGAAAGATTCGTTACCGAAGAAGGACGAATGGCTGAGACGGGCGGTATCACAGTTCGTCCGTTGGACAAAAAAGAAAATTACATCAAACGAACAATTGGCTTGCCGGGTGATGAAATTTCGGTAGTCAATCGACGTGTTCATATCGATGGCGAGCAGATTAGAAGACCGAAAGGCGTTCAATTTGTTTACGATGTTTATGCAAAATCGCCCTTATCAGTAGAGGTACTTCAAGAGAAGTATGACATCTACATCACCGATGCCGAGCGACAGTTTTACGCCCTCAATCGCTATTACAGAATACCTCTGGCAGATTGGGAGAAAGAGATTATCGAAGGAATGTCTTCGGTAGACTCTGTGACCATCGAAATGAAAAGGCCTCAGGCCGATTTACACATTTTCCCCAATCACCCCGATTACAGCTGGACGGAAGACAACTTCGGCCCGCTTTGGATCCCTAAGGCAGGAGAATCGATTGATCTGACCATGGATAATTTACCCTTGTACCGCCGAGCCATTGACGTGTACGAGCACAATGATTTGGAGGTAAGAGATGGTTCCATTTACATCAATGGACAGGTTGCAACGAGCTATACCTTCAAGCAAGACTATTACTTCTTGATGGGAGATAACCGACACAATTCTGCCGATTCGAGATTCTGGGGTTTCGTGCCTTTTGATCACATCGTGGGAAAAGCGGTCTTCATCTGGTTTAGTAAAGATCCTGAAACCGGAATTCGTTGGAGTCGATTGTTTTCGCTCGTAGGCGATGAATGATCAAAACATCATTGTCTCTCCCTTTAGCTTGGTTCCGCCTATTGGACTGTTTGTCGCAATGGCGAAAGGATACGAAGTGGTTTTCGACGGTGGAGAAAATTACGTAAAGCAGTCCATTCGAAACCGTTACCACATCCTCTCGGCTAATGGCGTTCAGACGTTAACGATTAATGTAGTCGGGCAAAAGGGAGAAAAAGTACCCACCAAAAACGTTCTGATCGATTACGATGAGCCTTGGATACGTCTGCACAAGCGAGCGCTGGAATCGTCCTACCGCTCCTCCCCTTTCTTCGATCATTATTACCCAAAAGTGATTGAGCTCTTTGAAGCAAGACATGCTGACTTCGGTGCTTTATTTCGCGAAAGCTTTGCCCTGTGGACGAGCTTGTTAAAATTTCAACCTGACTTCTCGATTAATGAAAACTACGTTGAGTTGGATTGTGCCTATGACTTGAGATCGCGAATTAAAAATCCCGATCAGTTTCCCACTGATTTTCAGTCGAAAAAGTACCTCCACGTCTTTAGCGATCGATTCGATTTCCAACCCAACCTTTCCATTCTTGATTTACTTTTCAACGAAGGCCCCGCCGCGCTGTCGGTGTTAAAAGGTTGAAACCGTATATTTGGGCACCACTGAAAAAAACCACGAAGCGCTTATGGCGAATACGAAAGAACTGGAATTGAATAAAAATGAAGATACCATCCGATTGATGGTATCAAAAGTGAGAAGGGAACTCGAAAAAATCTACCTCGGCGGAGGAAAGTCTAAAATTGAAAAGCAGCACCAGAAAGGCAAGCTTACCGCAAGGGAAAGGATTGACCTTCTGCTCGATGAAGATGCAGATCGCATCGAAATAGGTGCATACGCTGGTCATGGAATGTATGAGGAATACGGTGGCTGTCCTTCGGGAGGGGTGGTAGTAGTGATGGGCTACGTGAAAGGCCGTCAATGCATAGTAGTAGCAAACGATGCTACCGTGAAAGCAGGGGCTTGGTTTCCGATAACCGGGAAAAAGAACCTACGAGCCCAAGAAATTGCCATGGAAAATCACATCCCGATTATCTACTTGGTAGATAGTGCCGGAGTTTTCCTCCCGATGCAAGATGAAATATTCCCCGATAAGGAACACTTCGGGAGAATCTTCCGCAACAATGCCGTGATGTCGAGTCGCGGTATTCCGCAAATTGCGGCGGTAATGGGCAGCTGCGTGGCAGGTGGAGCCTACCTTCCCATCATGAGTGATGAATCTTTGATTGTGAATAAAACGGGAACCATCTTTCTGGCGGGGTCCTATTTGGTGAAAGCCGCTATTGGCGAAAACATTGACAACGAAACGCTTGGTGGTGCGACTACCCACAGCGAGATTTCAGGCGTTACCGACTATAAAGTTGAAGACGACCAAGAGTGCTTGTCTACCATTCGCGAATTAGTCGATAAAATTGGCGAGACCAATCAAAAGGCAGGCTTCAATCGAGACGAATCAAAAATGCCCGAGGTCAAGCTCAGTGAAATCTACCGAGCCTTTCCGGCTGATAAAGGAAAGACATACGATGTACGTGAAGTCATTAAATGCATTGTCGATGAGAGCAAAATAACCGAATACAAAAAGGGTTTTGGTCAGACCATCGTTTGCGCGTATGCCAGAGTCGATGGATGGTCAGTGGGTATTGTAGCCAATCAGCGCAATATTGTAAAAAGTGCCAAAGGCGAAATGCAGTTTGGCGGTGTGATCTACAGCGACTCAGCCGACAAGGCTGCGCGTTTTATCATGAACTGCAATCAGAAAAATATTCCGCTGGTTTTCTTACAAGATGTTACCGGATTTATGGTAGGCAGCCGTAGCGAACACGGTGGAATCATCAAAGACGGAGCAAAGCTAGTAAGCGCCATGAGCAATTCGGTTGTTCCCAAGTTCACCATTGTGATGGGAAACAGCTATGGTGCAGGGAATTACGCCATGTGCGGAAAAGCATACGACCCCCGACTCATTGTGGGTTGGCCCACAGCCAGACTCGCGGTAATGGGCGGAGAGCAGGCTGCCAAGGTTTTACTCAGCATCGAGGTCGCCTCGCAAAAAGCGAAAGGAAAAGAGATTACCAAAGAGAAGGAGAAAGAGCTTTTTGACAAGATCAAGAACAGATACGATGAACAGACTAAACCACAATATGCCGCTTCGCGACTCTGGCTCGACGCGATCATCGACCCGGCCGAAACGAGAAAACACATTGCCATGGGAATCGAAGCAGCGAATAATTCACCGGCCGAAAAACCGTACAATGTTGGCGTGCTTCAAACCTAACTGCATCGTGGGTTTTCTATTCCTCATACTTCTGAGCTTCTCATCCTGCAAGGATAAAGATGAGTCCGCTCCAATGCCGGTCAATCAGACTCCGGCTGATACCATCACTGAGCCTGATACAACACAAATACAAGACACTGTTTTTTTCAGATACCTTGCCTTGGGCGATAGCTACACGATTGGAACGGCATTGACCGATAGCAGCCGAAATTATCCTACCCAATTGGTAGAACGCCTCAATGAAGACAGCCTTCTAGAAGGTTCCGCACCGGATATTATTGCTTTTGGCGGCTGGCGAACGGATCAACTCATCTCGGCCATCGATGACGCCAACCTCGACGAGGATTACGACTTGGTCTCCCTACTTATCGGAGTAAACAATCAGTTTCAAAATCAATCTGACAGCGTCTATGCGCTTGAGTTCGAAGAATTGCTGAATACCGCAATCGGTTTAGCTGAAAACGATACCGATCGGGTTTTTGTCTTGAGCATTCCCGATTATGGCGTAACCCCTTTCGGACAAAGTTATCCGGACGCCTCATCGGGAGTCGATGCATTCAATGCGATCAATTTACAGATTACCGAGAGTTACGGAATCAGCTACTTTGACATTACCGACATATCGCGACAAGCTGAGAATAACGCTTCTTTGGTCGCTCCCGACAATTTACATCCATCGGCTGACATGTACGAGCTTTGGGTAAATGAAATATTTGTAGATGTAAAAGCCAAGCTATATGAATAAGAGAGACATACTAATTATTGGCGCAGTGCTAATAGCCCTGACGGGAAATGCTCAAGTATATAACTATGCAGATGGTGAGGGGCCGGTTCCTCCGGATAGTATCAAGGGACTTTATGTCGGACTAAATTTGGGGTTCTACTTTGCCAATAACAATTCCGCAGTAATCTACAGCGGATATGGCTACCAACGAGACGGAACGATAAATAACTTTGCCAATTCATGGCTTAATAATTCTATTCAGGGTAATCCCGAGTTTCGCAGACAAACCAGCGATGCCTTGGGGTTGGCAGATGGCGAATGGGCATTTACTGAGGATGATATGCCTGGGTTGATGCAATTTAGCGGATCTTTTATGTATGGAGGACATTTAAGGTATATGTTCAATGCCGACTTTGGCATTTACGGAGAGCTTTCCGGAACAAATCCTGTCACCGTGGGCGAATTCACGATTCAAACATTCTCACCAAGCCCGAATCCAGCCCAAAATCAGCCGTTGAGACGGTTCGGTATCAGAGGAGAAGAACAGAGACTTATGATCAATCTAGGATTGCACCGCGTACTGCTGAGAGAGCAATTTGAAAGCCAGGGTAGATCGACAACAATTTTGCCGTATATCGATATTGGTAGTGTGCTTACTTTGACAAGATTTGAAGAAAACTTCTATTCACTCGATGATGGAAGGGTAAGAGATTTGACTGTATTTTTCAATCAACAAAACCAATTCATTGATGAAGCCAATCTTTTGACTGGAGCGGGATTAGGTGGGTATGCATCTATTGGTGGTCAAATCACCTTAGGAAGTAAGTTTACCATAAACGTTGGATACAATGCCAGCTTCGAAAGAGTGAAGCTCGGCGATGTGAATGAGCTAGGACTTCAGAGTCAAATCGTGCTAAAAGCGATTTACATGTAATTTTTTCTTCAAACTAGAAAAATGGCTATATTTGCACTCCGATTTTTGGCTGCGTAGCTTAACTGGATAGAGCACCGCACTACGGATGCGGAGGTTCGGGGTTCGAATCCCTGCGCGGTCACTTGGTGATGAAAGCCGACACGAGAGTGTTGGCTTTTTTCATACTCGGCAGTCGAGCTCGCTCGAAACTGCGCGGGTATGAGAAAAGACAGGAAGACGCGAAGCGGATTCGGCTTTGCATTCCCTCCACGGAGTAGCATGGATCATTCGACTGAAAGGAGAATAATCCCTATTTCTTCTCAATGATGCAGCCCCGACAGGGCTTTGATGATTTCTGCTAAATTATCATCGGGTTGTAACCGATGCTGACTGATGACGTCCTTTCAGGACTCTGTAAAATATTCAGTCTTGAATCATGGCCTCAAGCTTGCTTGAAAGGCGTTTCGGATACGAAAAAACACGCCGACGTCAGTCGGTGGTTTTCCTTCTCGGAATTCGGAGCGAAAGGGATCACTCAACCTAACGATTATCAATATTATTATCTACAGAACTTACGGGTGAAAGGGAGTGCAAAAAAGACAGGATATTTAAACCTTTCTCCTTTTCAATTTCACGGTATAACGCACAAATGAAAAAAACACAATGAGCCCGTAAACGCAGGAGACAAAAATGAACATGTCGGCATGCTCGTGCCGGTTTACTTTAAAATAAGC
>JGI12210J13797_10619579_pt1 | contig 19117 bp, 19 predicted proteins | sample ElkSlonscriptome_3_FD_13797 | JGI IMG/M metagenome (IMG submission 13797)
ACGGACCACCACATCGCACGCGGGATCGAGCCGAAGGCCTCTGGCTGGACCCTGCCCTCCGCCCAATAGAGCGCGGTCGCACCGCCCAGCAGGAGCACCATGGCGAGCGCGCCCGTCACATACAGGTCATAGCGCCGCTCGATCACCGCCGACCCGAGCGCCTTCAGCGCCATGGAAAAACGCCCGAACTTGAGCAGTGCCGCGAGCCGGAACAGTCGCAGCAAGCGCAGGATCGGAGCGCCGGTCAGCACGAACGGAACGAGCGTGACGATCACCACGAACAGGTCGATCAGCGCGAAGAAGGAGCGCATCCATGCGAACCGTTTCGTCCAGTCCCCTTCCGGCCCGGAGCGTTCGGCGACAGCCCATAGCCGCGCGCAATATTCAGCCAGGAAAAAGAGGCCAAAGCCGAATTCGGCCCACAGGATCGCGCTGCGGTTCTCCGTCGCGAAGGCCCGTTCGGTGCCGATGATCGCGACCACCACCGACGCGAGGATCGCGACAAGGACCACCCGATCGGTGAGAGTAAGGCGGCCGTCGCGCCGAGAAGAGGCGAAGAGCTGATGATAGGTCTTCGCGCGCAGCGTCATCGGCGGACTTTGTTGCGGGCTGCCGGATAGCGTCACAGGCCGAGCACGTCCTCCATCCGGTAGCGCCCGGGCTCCTGTTCGAGCAGCCACAGCGCCCCCTTGACCGCACCGCGTGCGAAGATGGCTCGATCTTCCGCGTTGTGGGAAAGGGTGATGCGTTCCTGAGGTCCGGCAAAGATCACGCTGTGTTCGCCGGCGACCGTTCCGCCGCGCAAGGCGGCGAAACCGATCGCTCCTTCGCGCCGTTCGCCGGTGAAGCCGTGGCGACCGCTTTCCATGTAGTCGGCCAGCTCTATTCCGCGCGCCTCGGCCGCCGCTTCGCCGAGCAGTTTGGCCGTGCCCGAAGGGGCGTCGACTTTCATGCGATGATGCATCTCGAGCACCTCGATATCCCATTCCGGGTCCAGCCGCGCCGCCGCCTCGCGCACGAGATGGGCGAGCAGGGTGACGCCGAGCGAGGTGTTGCCGGTCTGAAGCACGGGAATCGCCTTCGCCGCCTCGGCGATCATCGCGAGATGCTCTTGCTCCAGCCCCGTCGTGCCGATCAGGATGGGAATGCCCGCTGCCTTCGCCGCCTTGAGATTCGCAGCAAGGCCGTCCGGCGCGGAAAAGTCCACTGCCACCTCGCACTGTCCCAGCAGCGGCTCCGGGTCACCTCCGAGATCGACGCCCACGCAGAATTCGTGCCCCGCCTCCTCGATTGCCGCCGCGATCGCGTGACCCATGCGGCCCTTGTGCCCGATCACGGCGAAGCGCCGTGTTCCGCCAGTGCCTGCCCCCTCGCTCATTGCTTTCGCTCCGCCTGATGTGGTCAAAGGCTTCATGGCAAAGTTCGAGCGCATCGTCATCCTTACAGGTGCAGGCATTTCCGCCGAGAGCGGGATCGACACGTTCCGCGATGCGGGCGGGCTGTGGGAAAAGCACCGGATCGAGGATGTGGCTACGCCCGAAGGCTTCGCGCGCGATCCCGATCTCGTGCTCGGCTTCTACGATCAGCGCCGCGAGGCGCTCAAAGGGGTCGAACCCAATGCAGCGCACAAGGCGCTTGCCCGGCTGGAGGTCGAATTTCCCGGCGACCTTTTGCTGGTCACGCAGAATGTCGACAATCTCCACGAGCGCGGCGGTTCGCGGGACGTGCTGCACATGCACGGCGAACTTTCGAGCGCGCTGTGCACGGCATGCGAGATGCGCTCGCCATGGGATGCGCCGCTATCCGATCGCCCGAAATGCCCGGTGTGCCAGGCTCCGGGCCTGCGCCCCGATGTCGTGTGGTTCGGCGAAATGCCGTATCGCATGGGGCGGATCTACGAGGCGCTTTCGGCCTGCGACCTGTTCGTGAGCATCGGCACGAGCGGCGCGGTCTATCCAGCGGCGGGTTTCGTGCAGGAGGCGTTGATGAACGGCGCGCGCACGCTCGAGCTCAATCTCGAGCCTTCGGAAGGTAGCCGGTTCTTCACCGAATCGCGGCACGGCCCGGCAAGCGTGCTCGTTGCGCAATGGGTCGACGAGGTCCTGGGCGGCTGATCAGCTGCGCAGATCGATCGCCCAGATGCCGACGGCGAGGCAGGCGCTTGCAAAGGCCATCGCGGCAGCGATCAGTTTCATGTTCGAAGTCCGGATCGGCGCCGCATCGTGCGAATCCATCCGGTTCTGAACGGCGCTCGCATTGCGCTGCGCGCTCCAGAACACGAACACGCCGATCGCGATGAAGAGCGTCGCGATGCCCTTTGCCACCCAGACCGGATCGAGCTTGCCGAACAGGGCGTTGAAGCCGAGCCCGATTCCGACCGCGGCCAGCCCCGTGCGCATCCACCCGGCGAAGGTCCGCTCGTTCGCCATCAGCGTGCGATCCTCGGCCCAGTCGGTCCGGTCCTCGGCGAGCTCGTTCCTGTCCTGTGCGTCGTTCATCGCGAACTCGTCATAGCATACGCGCATGAAAAAGGCCGGCACATGGGCCGGCCTCTCTCGCTGCGGGAGTTCGATCGGATCACGGACGCGCCTGCGTCGGCTCCCCACCACCCTTGAATTTCTCTTCGGGCTTCGGACGATGGTCGTCCGGTGTTTTCCTCTTCATCTTCTGCCATTGCGAAAATCCGAAGATTGCGCCGGCACTGAGGATCAAGATATTGAGAAGTGTCATGAATTCATCCTTTCGTTCACCTTGACCAACGAAAGGATTACTTGCCGGTTCCACGCACCCAGTTGCCTGCGACAGGGCGAGCGCGAGCCGCGTCAGGTCGAGGCGCAGCCCTTGCAGGCCGGGTCCTTGGCAATATTGAGCGTCCGCATTCCCGGCGCCATGCCGTCGAGCAGGTGGAGCCTGCCCCATTGCGGCTTGCCGAACGCGCTGACCCCTTCGAGCAGAACGCGGACCGCCTGCATCGCGGCAAAGCTCCCGGTCCAGCCCGCCATCGCGCCGAGCATCCCGTCGTCCGCGCAAGTGTCGCAATCCTCCGCATCGAAGGCGTCGCCGACGAAGCAGCGATAGCACGGCTGGTCGGCGAGGTGTCCGGCGAATGCCCCTACCTGCCCCTGAAATCGCCCAACCGCCGCGCTCAGGAGCGGCACGCTCGCGGCGACGCAGGCATCGGAAACGGCGAGGCGGGTGGCGAAATTGTCGGTCCCGTCAAGCACGAGATCGGCGCCTGCAACGATGCCGCCGGCATTGTCCTTCGTCACCCGCGCATCCGATATCTCAACGCTTAGCGTATCGTCGAAATTGGCGAGCCAGCGGCGCGCGCTCGTCGCCTTGCCGTGGCCGGTATCGCGCTGGGTGAAGATCGTCTGGCGCTGGAGGTTCGAGACGTCGACTGTGTCGTCGTCGACCAGCGTGAAGCGCCCGATCCCGCTCGCGGCGAGATATTGCAATGCCGGCGAGCCGATCCCGCCAAGGCCCATGACGACGACATGCCTGCGGGAAAGGGCGACCTGGCCCGCGCCGCCGATCTCGGGCAGGACGATATGGCGCGCAAAGCGGTCGAGGCGGGCCGGTGAAAGGCTCATGGGAAAGCCTGTTGGCATCCTGCGCATGACCTGTCGACAGGGCTGTGCATGGGCGGGGCACAACCCTGTCGATCAGGCGTGGAGACATCGTGGAGCGCGGTTGTGGACAGAACTGTCCAGAACTTGCGCGGATCGCGTGCGAATTAACTTTCCAGCTGGCGCAAGAGGCTGCGCACATCGCCGTCCATGTCGGCATCGCGCTGGCGCAGGTCCTCGATCAGGCGCACGGCGTGGATGACCGTCGAATGGTCGCGCCCGCCGAACTTGCGCCCGATCTCGGGGTAGGAACGCGGCGTGAGCACCTTCGACAGATACATCGCAACCTGCCGGGGCCGGACCACTGCGCGCGCGCGCCGCTTCGAACTCATTTCCGAGCGGTCGATGCGGTAGAACTGGCAAACGGTGCGCTGGATCTCGTCGATCGTGATCCGGCGGCGATTGGCCGACAGGATATCGGTAAGCTGTTCCTCGGCCAGCTGGAGCGACACCTCCTGGCCCGTAAGCTGGGCATAGGCGATGAGCTTGTTGAGCCCGCCGACCAGTTCGCGGATATTGCGCGTGATCGTCCGGGCGAGGAAGTCGATCACGTCCTCGGGCACCGAAAGCGGCGCGAAACGCGAAAGCTTGGATTCCAGGATCTTCTTCCTGAGCTCGATATCGGCGGCCTGGATGTCGGCGACGAGGCCCATCGACAGGCGTGAGAGCAGGCGCGGTTCGACCCCGTCCAATGCCTGCGGGGCGCGGTCGGCGGCGAAGACCAGCCGCTTGCCCTCGGCGAGAAGCGCGTCGATCGTGTAGAGCAGCTCCTCCTGCGCCGATGCCTTGCCGATGATGAACTGGATGTCGTCCACCAGCAGCAGGTCGAAGCTCCTGAGGCGGCCCTTGAACTCGATCATCTGGTTCGCCTTCAGCGCCTGGACGAACTCGACCATGAAGCGTTCTGCCGAACAATAGAAGATCCGCGCGCGAGGATGGGCCTGCAGGTAGGCATGGCCGATAGCATGGAGAAGGTGCGTCTTGCCCTGTCCGGTCGCGGCCTTGAGATAGAGCGGTGAGAATTGCGGCTTTTCTGTCGCGGCCATGCGCTGCGCCGCGTTGCAGGCGAGCACGTTCGCCTCACCCGTGACGAATGCCGCGAAGGTGAGCGATGGATCGAGACCGACCGAACCGGTGAAACCCGAATCGCCGATCGTCCCCGCGGCGACCGCGATCGAGCTCGCTCCGTCATTGGCCGCGCGGCGCGAATCCTCGAGATGGAGTTCGGGCAGCTGGCGGCGACCCGGATGGACCTGGACACGGACCTGGCGAACCTCGCTGCGGGCGATCTTCCAAGCGAGCTGGAGCCGGTCGCGGAAACGGTCGTTTACCCAGTTCGCGGCGAATTCGGTCGGCAGGAAGAGATCGAGCGTGCCGGTGTCCTTGTCGATCCCGCCAAGCTGGATCGGGCGGATCCACTGGCTGTGAAGCTGGTGACCGAGATCCTTGCGCAGGCCCTGGCTGATATCGGCCCAATCGGCGGCGAGGTTCACGGCTTCTGCATCTTCCATCAGATCGTCGTCGGTGGAACGACGCGTGGTCCGCGCCTTGTCGATTTTATGCACCATTACTTCCCCAATTCGTCCTCGCACCCGGGACGTTTGGCCCCGGGCGGCATACCTCGTGTACGACAGGCAATATTCGTCTCTCCCCGGGAAACGTGGTCCCTCGGGATGCCCCCTGTCATCAGCTTTTAAGAACCCGGACTGTCCCGCTCCGAGTGAGAGGTGAATAAAGAACCGATCGCCCTCCAAGGCAAGCAGGCGCGTTTAAAAAAAGTGAAATAATCCTGTTGACTCGGCGCAAGCCCGCAGCCGTTCGTTCAAGTCCCTGTTTTGCTTTGCGAAGCGTATTCGAGCACTCGCGAATCGTGAGGAATCCTCACGTTCCGCGCAGGGTTGGCAGTCACAATTGTCGCATGAAAAAAGGCCGCACCTGATCGGCGCGGCCCTGTTCGGGAGCGACGGGCTCGACAGCGTGCGAGCCCCCTAGAATCACCTATCAAAACCCGCGGATGATTCGCCCCATCGGAGCGTCCGCCCGGCGCCCCTCAGAGCGCGGAGACGCGCTTCGAGAGACGCGAGATCTTGCGCGCGACGGTGTTCTTGTGAAGCACGCCGCGGGCGACGCCGCGCTGCATTTCGGGCTGGGCCGCCCTCAGGGCATTGGCCGCCGCGTCCTTGTCGCCTTCCTCGATGGCCGTTTCGACCTTCTTGATGAAGCTGCGGATACGGCTCATGCGGGCGGTGTTGATGTCCGCGCGGCGGTTGTTGCGGCGGATGCGCTTACGGGCTTGCGGCGTGTTGGCCATGTCTTCTCGTCTGTCTCGCGTTTTGTCGGCGTGGCCTATCGGGCCAGCGTGAAGGTTCGATGCTCTGTCAAAAGGTCGCTCGGCAGCATCCGGACATTACGGACCCGGCCGCCGGGAAGCGCGCCACATAGGGCGGGAGGGCCGAAAGGTCAACGATTCCCTCGCACCTGCACCCCGCGCAGCCTGTCAGCGCTGGCATTTGGGGCAGAACCAGGTGCTGCGCCCGCCCTGCGCGATGCGTCGCACGGTCCCGCCATCTGCGCGGCGGCAGGGTTCGCCCGTGCGCCCGTACACGTCGAAGCGCGTCGCGAAATAGCCCAGTTCCCCGTCGGGAGCTGCATAATCGCGCAGGGTCGAGCCGCCGTCGCGGATCGACGCCTCGAGCACATCGCGGATCGCCGGCACCAATCGGGCAAGCTGCGGCTTCGTCACCTTGCCGCCGGCTTTCCTCGGATGGATTCGCGCGCGCCACAACGCTTCGCAGACATAGATGTTGCCAAGCCCCGCGACGGTCCGCTGGTCGAGCAGGCACAGCTTGATCGATTGGGTGCGCCCGGCAAGAGCGGCCCTGAGATGCGCCGGCGTCAGGTCCTCGCCAAGCGGTTCCGGCCCCATGGCGGCGAATTGCGGCCATGCCCCGAGCGCCTCCGTCTCGACGAGATCGACCGAACCGAAGCGGCGCGGGTCGCACAAGGCAAAACGATGGTCCGCGGTTTCGAGCAGGAGATGGTCGTGAATGTCGGCCTGTGCGGGATCGATCCGCCAGCGCCCGCTCATGCCGAGGTGAAACACAAGCGTGCGCGCCCGATCGGTGTGGATGAGGCCGTATTTCGCGCGCCGCGCGAGGCCGGTGACCCGCGCGCCCGTCATCGCCTGTACCAGATCGGCGGGGAAGGGTCGGCGCAGATCGGGGCGGTTCACCGCGACACGCGTGATCCGCTCGCCTTCGAGATAGCGGGCAAGGCCGCGAACGGTGGTTTCGACTTCGGGCAATTCGGGCATGGCGGAAAGGCTTGTCGTAAGGGCGGCGCGGGGCCGGCGAAAGGGGCACTCGCTTTCGCCCCGACGAAGCGTGAATACAAGGCCTTTGCCCCGCGCGCGATTCACCCTAAGGCATGCCGCCATGAACGACACAGCGCGCACCGCCACCGACAGCCCCGAAACCGTCTCCTTCGGCTACGAAGACGTCACCCCCGAGGAAAAGACCCGCCGCGTGGGCGCGGTCTTCACCAGCGTCGCGCAGAAATACGACATCATGAACGACGCGATGTCGGCAGGCATGCACCGGCTTTGGAAGGACCGTTTCGTCAAGCGCGTGAAGCCGCAGCCGGGCGAACAGGTTCTCGACATGGCGGGCGGGACGGGCGACATCGCCTTTCGCATGGTGGCGAAAGGTGCGCATGTGACGGTCGCCGACATCAACCAGGAAATGCTCGATGTCGGCGCAGAGCGTGCCGTCGAACGCGGCAGCAGCGAAGACGAGGGCAGCCTCGTCTTCACCTGCCAGAATGCCGAGAAGGTCGAATTCGCCTCCAACACCTTCGATGCCTACACCATCGCCTTCGGCATAAGGAACGTCACCCATATAGACCGCGCGCTGGCCGAGGCGCACCGGGTCCTGCGTCCGGGCGGACGGTTCTTCTGCCTCGAATTCTCGACCGTCGAATGGTCGGGCCTCAAGGAGGCCTACGACCTCTATTCCGACCGGCTTCTGCCGCGCATGGGTCAGGTGATCGCGGGGGATGCCGATTCCTATCGCTATCTCGTCGAATCGATCCGCAAGTTTCCGCGCATGGCCGAATTCGAACGGATGATCGCGCGCGCTGGCTTCGTGAACACCAAGGTCGAACCGATCATGGGCGGGCTTGTCGCGATCCATTCGGGCTGGAAGGTCTGATCGCGGCCGCATGGGGAACACTTTGCCGGTTCGAGCGCACTGACCTGACATGACAGCGCCTGCTATCCATCTCCTGCGCCTCGCCAATTGGGGGACGACGCTCGCTCGCCGCCGCGCGCTGGTGGGGATCGAGGAGGACCCGAACGCGCCTTCGGCACTGCGCCGACTGGTCAAGCTTGCCCGGCTCGCGACCTTTACCGGGGCAAAGGGACCGCGCGACTATGCGGGCGCCTTCCGTGCGATCGGCCCGGCGGCGATCAAGCTCGGCCAGTCGCTTGCGACGCGGCCCGATCTCGTCGGCGAGGAAGCGGCGCACAATCTTCTCAGCCTGCAGGACAATCTTCCGCCCGTCCCGTTCGACAAGATCCGCGAACAGATCGAGGCGAGTTTCGAACAGCCGCTCGAGACCCTGTTCGCCGAGATCGACCCTGTGCCCGTCGGCGCCGCCTCGATCGCGCAGGTGCACAAGGGCGTGACGAAGGACGGCCGCAAGGTCGCGATCAAGGTCCTGCGCCCCGGCATCCGCCAGAAATTCGCACGCGACATCCAGACCTATGAATGGGCCGCCGCCCATGTCGAGGCGATGGGCGGAGAGGCGAGTCGCCTGCGCCCGCGCCTGACGATTGCCAATTTCAAGCGCTGGTCGAATTCCGAACTCGATCTCCGCCGCGAAGCCGCCTCGGCCAGCGAGCTTGCCGAGCAGATGGCGGGGGTGACGGGATACCGCATTCCCGAGATCGACTGGGATCGCACCAATGGCCGCGTGCTGACGATCGAATGGATCGACGGGGTCAAGATCTCGAATACCGAGGCGCTGATCGAGCGCGGGCACGATCTGCCGGCGATCGCCGAAAAGCTCGTCATCAGCTTTCTCACGCAGGCGATCAGCGCGGGCTTCTTCCACGCCGACATGCACCAGGGCAATCTGTTCGTGGAGGAGGACGGAACGATCGTCGCGATCGATTTCGGCATCATGGGCCGGATCGACCGGCGCGCGCGGCAATGGCTGGCCGAAATCCTCTACGGGCTGACGACGGGCAATTACCAGCGCGTCGCCGAAATTCATTTCGAGGCGCAATATGTGCCGAGCTACCATTCGGTCGGCGAATTCGCGACCGCGCTGCGCGCAGTGGGAGAGCCCATGCGCGGCAAGCCGGTCAAGGAACTCTCGGTCGGCCAGATGCTCGACGGGCTGTTCGCGATCACCCGCGATTTCGATATGCAGACCCAACCTCACCTTTTGCTGCTGCAGAAAACGATGGTGATGGTCGAAGGCATCGCGACCCAGCTCAATCCCGACATCAACATGTGGGACACCGCCGCGCCCTATGTCCGATCGTGGATCCGCGATGAGCTCGGCCCCGAGGCCGCGCTGGCCGACCGGCTCAAGGAAGACACCGAGACGCTGCTGCGCCTGCCGGGCCTGATCCGGCGGCTGGAGGAGAAGTTTCCGCCCAAGGGCGGCGCACCCGAACCGCCGCCGCTGCCGGACATTCCGCTCCTCACCGAACGGCGCCCACGCGAAGGGCAGGGCGGTTCGCTGCTGGGCTATCTTTTCGCCGGCGCGGTGGGCGCGGGCGCGATGTGGGGGCTTGTCGCTTCCGGCCTGCTCGGCTGACGCGTCACTCCTCGCGCTCGACGAAGGCCCCGCTCGGCAGTATCCGGCTCGCTACCAAGATCAGGATGACCGTCACCGCCTCGACCCCCATCGGCGCCACCCAGCCGAGATAGAACCCGTCCACGACGAGACTGTAGGCGCGCGCGAAAAAGGTGAGCCCGAAGATCGCGCCCGCCACCAGCAGGAATTCGCCGCGCCGTTTCCAGGCGCCGATCAGCAGGCATGCGCCGGCGACCACGAAATAGGCGAAGAAATCGCCGCGCAGGCTGGAGAGACCCTGCGCGCCGCGCGGCACCAGCCCGAAACTGCCGCCCATGGCTGCCGGATCGACGAGAAACGAACCGCCGATGATGATGAATACCAGCCCCGCTAGGAACAGGGCGGCGCGCAGCAAGGTGACGGTCATCGCACTTCCTTTCGATTGATCTTGTCGCTTATGCCTCGTCGGCGCATCCTGTCTCAAGCCGTTTGGCGCGGGCGATCCCCGCCTGTATAAGCGAAACCTTAACCATGCCCGGCGCAAGGGACCTGCTCGCCTCTTGGCGGAACGGGGCCCGAAGGCTAGGTGGAACGCGCGAGATGCGGCGGGAACGCTCCCGCCGCGACTAGGAGATGCATGACGCGATGAGCGGCGCTGGGCCGAAAATCCTGCTGGTCGTGGGCGGCGGTATCGCGGCCTACAAGTCGTTGGAACTCGTCCGCCTCATCCGCAAGGGCGGCGGCGATGTCACCTGCGTCGTGACCAAGGGCGGGCAGCAATTCGTGACGCCCATGTCGCTTGCAGCCCTGTCGGAAAACCAGGTCTATACCAGCCTGTTCGATCTCAAGAACGAGGTCGAGATGGGCCATATCCAGTTGTCGCGCGAGGCCGATCTCGTGGTCGTCTGTCCCGCCACCGCCGATCTCGTCGCCAAGATGGCGAGCGGCATCGCCGACGATCTTGCCACCACGCTGATCCTCGCCACGGACAAGCCGGTGATGGCCGTCCCTGCGATGAACGTTCGGATGTGGGAACACGAAGCGACCCAGCGCAACATCGAATGGCTGAGGCAGGCGGGCGTCAGCGTGCTCCATCCCGATGAAGGTGCGATGGCCTGCGGCGAATTCGGCTATGGGCGCCTGCCCGAACCCGAAGTCATCTGGCGCGAGATTGCGGCTCATTTCGGGATCGAGGTCGAGGAACCTGCGCCCGCTCCGGCTGCCGCTCCCGCCGCCGCCAACGATCTGGTCGAAGCCGAAAACCAGGACGAGGACGGCGATGTCGGGCGCGGGCTCGGGGGGCTCCTGTCGCGGCTCATTCCGCGCTCCACGCCCAAGCGCACGCACGAGGATATCGAGACCGAATATTCCGAGTTCGAGGACGATTTCGAGCAGGACATAAGCGAGGATGAAGGCGTCGGCGGCGACGGATTGCCGCCCGAGGAGGAAATTACCGAATTCAAGCCCGATTTCGGAGGGCCGCTGCTCGCGAAGAAAGGCGGGGCATCTTCCGCGCCGCCGATCGATCCCGATGCGCTGAACCACGAATTCGACCCGCGCAGGCAGCCGCCCGAACGCCTTGGACCCGCGCCGCTCGAAAGCGCCGACGGCGATGCGGCGAGTTTCGAAGTCGACGCATCCTACCGTCCCCTCAAGGGCCGCCACGTGCTCGTCACAGCAGGGCCGACATGGGAAGCGATCGACCCGGTGCGCTACATCGCCAACCGGTCGAGCGGGAAGCAGGGCTTTGCCATCGCCGCGGCCGCTGCGGCTCTCGGCGCGAAAGTGACGCTGGTGGCGGGCCCCGTCTCGCTGCGGACGCCCGAGGGTGTGACGCGCGTCGATGTCGAATCCGCCGAGGACATGGCGAAAGCCGTCAAAAGGGCGCTTCCCGCCGATGCCGCTGTCATGGTCGCGGCGGTCGCCGACTGGCGGCCGAAGGAATATCGGGGCGAGAAGATCAAGAAGCGCGGCTCGGCACCGCCCGCGCTGATGCTGACCGAAAATCCCGACATCCTGACCAATCTCGCCGCCGGCAAGGATCGCCCGGAACTGGTCATCGGCTTCGCTGCCGAAACCGACGATGTCCTCGCCAATGCCAAGCAGAAACGCAAGCGCAAGGCGGCCGACTGGATCGTCGCCAATGACGTGTCGGGAGACGTGATGGGCGGCGACGACAATCTCGTCCATATCGTGAGCGAAAGCGGGGTCGAGACGCTCGACCAGATGCCCAAGCGCGACGTCGCGATGGCGCTGGCCGAACGGATCGCCGCGACGCTCAAGGCCGAAGCTGCCGAATGAGCGCGGTCCCTGTCGAAGTGAAGCGCCTGCCGCATGGCGAGGGGCTCGATCTTCCCGCCTATGCCACCGAAGGTGCGGCCGGGATGGACGTGGTTTCCGCGGAGGACGTGACAATCCAGCCCGGCGCGCGCCATCCGGTCGCGACCGGCCTCGCGCTTGCCATACCGGCCGGATACGAAATCCAGGTCCGCCCGCGTTCGGGGCTAGCCTTCAAGCACGGCATCACCGTGCCCAACACCCCCGGAACGATAGATTCGGATTATCGCGGGGAATTGAAGGTCCTGCTGATAAATCACGGGAGCGAACCCTTCACGATCGCGCGCGGGGACAGGGTCGCCCAGCTGGTGCTCGCGCCCGTCGTGCAGGCGTCATGGCGCGAGGTCGAAGAGCTCGATGAGACCGCGCGCGGCGCGGGCGGTTTCGGGTCCACCGGGGTCTAGAACAAAAAAAGGCGGCGCCGATCCCATGGCGCCGCCTTTCCCTCCCATCCGATGTGACCGGAACGCGTCCGGCTCAGTCGACTTCCTTGACCTTCTTGCTTTCGTCGTCGCGGATCGTGATCCGCAGCGTCTCGCCCGAATTGCCGGGGAAATCGGTGAAGATCGCCTCGACCAGATTGGGTACCAGCGTCTGCAGCCGGTTCGAGCGCGAAACCGCCTGCGCCTGACCTTCGAACAGGCGTTCGCCGGTCGTGGTCGAATCGATCTTGATGTCGATCCCGCTCGTATAGACGGTGTAGCTGCGCACCTGCGGGCCTGCGAGCCACGGATCGTAGAAGCCCACGCCCCAGCCGCGGTTGAAGCCGAAGCCGCCGCCCCAGCCGCCCCAGGCACCCCAAGGGCCGAAGGCCGGGCCGACACCGACATTGGACGTGCGCACGCGCTCTCGCCCGTTGTCGACATCGTAGTCGAAGCGCACGAGCAGGCTCGCCTCGGAAGGCGAAGCGGCACGGGTGTAGCCGAGTTCCGTCAGCTCTTCCGCGACGAGATCGGCATACATCGCGAATTCGAGCCCGCCGGCGAGTTGCGGATCCTCCGCCACCACGGCAAAGCTTTCGCCCTGCGGTGCGGGGAGCTGCGCGGCAAAGCGCGAGACATCGGCCTTGAACGGCGTCGCGCAGGCCGCAAGGCTGCCGGCGAGGGCAAGCGCGAGACCGATGCGGACCGTGGCCGTGTAGGAACGTCTTGGGTTCATGTTAGGATGTTTCATGGCATACCTTCTGCGAGTTCACCAGTGCCTTGTGCCATGCCCGGCAGACCGCCATGCCCTCTCGCTCCCAGCCGGGGAGCGTCTCGCCTTGTCGAGAAGTGGCGGCCCGCCCGTTTTAGGCGGCTCGTCCGTCAGCCTCGAGACGATCATACGACCTTGCCGGCGCGCGGATGCAGCACCGTCATGACGGCCTTATACAGTGCGGGTCTGAACCAGCATTGAACGCGCATATGCCTCGCTTCGTCCAAAAAACGAGCGTCATCAGGGGGTTCCGCGGCGCCGTATCGGCCTATCCGCGCACAAGGCCGAGCGCGCGATAGGCCGCATCGAGCGTTGGCACGCCGCGCTCGCGCGCCTGCGCCGCGCCGCGTGCGAGGATCGCGTCCAGTGCCTCCTGATCGGCTTTCAGTTCGCGGAACCTGGCATTGATGGGCGCGAGCGTTTCGACCAGCGCTTCGCCGAGCTTCGGCTTGAACGCGCCGAATCCCTCTCCGCCATGCTCGGCCAGCACCTCGGCGGTGCTCCGGCCGGTCAGCGCGCCGTAGATCCCGACGAGGTTCCTCGCCTCGGGTCGGTCTTCGAGGCCCTTCTCTTCCGAGGGCAGCGGTTCGGGATCGGTCTTGGCCTTCTTGATCTTCTTCATGATCGTGTCGGCATCGTCGACGAGATTGATCCGGCTCATGTCGGACATGTCGGACTTCGACATCTTCGCGGTCCCGTCGCGCAGGCTCATGATCCGGGCCGCAGCAGGTGGGATATAGGGATCGGGCAAGGTGAAGAGGGGCGCGTCCTCGGGGCAGAAATCGTTGTTGAATTTCTGCGCGATGTCGCGGGCGAGTTCGAGGTGCTGCTTCTGATCCTCGCCCACGGGCACATGTGTCGCCTGGTACAACAGCACGTCGGCGGCCTGGAGGACGGGATAGGTGAACAGCGCGACCGACTGGCCCTCGCGGTTCTTGCCGGCCTTGTCCTTCCACTGGGTCATCCGGTTGAGCCAGCCCATGCGCGCCGTGCCGTTCAAAAGCCATTGCAGTTCGGCATGGGCGGGGACCTGGGCCTGGTTGAACAGCACGGTCTTGGCCGGATCGACCCCGCAGGCGACCAGCGTCGCGACCATCTCGCGGGTGGCCTCGGTCAGCTCGGCCGGATCGTGCGGCATGGACAGGGCGTGGAGGTCGGCGAGGAAGATGAAGCATTCCCCGCCCGCCGCCACGGCCTCGTCCTGCAGCTTCACGTAATTGACTATCGCGCCGAGATAATTGCCGAGATGGGGCTTTCCGGTGGGCTGGATGCCGGAGACGACTCGCATTGTCATTTCGCTTTCTTGGTTAGGGTGGCGATGCGCCGCCGGTCGATCGCTCCGACCGCAAAGGCGATGCCGAAATAGACGACCGCAGCCGCTCCGACGAGCGCCAGCAGAGCCGCGAGACGAGCGAGGATCCCGGCGGCGAACCAGTCGGTTAGCAGGTCGCGGGCATAGAACAAGGCGGCCCCCATGGCAGCGGCAGCCAGCACCTGCCTGCTGATGCGCAAGAACAGGACGCCGGGAATGCGATAAAGTCCGCGCCGCGCGAGCACGACGAGCAGGAAGGCGACATTGATCCACGCGCCCACCACGCTCGCCAGTGCCACGCCGACCACGCCCAGGGTGTCGAGCACCGTGAAGGTGAAGGCGATGAACACGCCCAGCGAGATGAACGCCGCGATTACCGGGGTCTTCGTATCGGCCCGGGCGTAGAAATTGGGCACCAGCACCTTGACCAGCACATAGGCAGGCAGGCCGAGCACCAGCATGGCCAGCACCTCGCCCGTCACCGCCGCATCGGCGATATCGAACCGCCCGCCCTGGAAGATCATCGTGACGAAGGGTGTCGCGCAGATCGCCAGCGCCACGGCGGCAGGGATGGTCAGCAGCATGGCAAGCTCGATCGCGTCCGACTGGATGCGGTCTGCGCCTTCCCGGTTTTCGCTGCCGACGAATTTGGACAGCGTCGGCAGGATTGCGGTCGAGAGCGCGATGCCGATGATGCCGAGCGGGAGCTGGTTCAGCCGGTCGGCATAATTCATGTAGCTCACCGAACCGTCTTCAAGCTGGTTGAGGAAATAGAGCTGGACCAGCGTGTTGATCTGGTAGGCCCCGCCGCCGATCGCGGCAGGCAGGGCGATGATCGACAGACGCTTCACCTCGGGCGTGATCCGCGGCCACATCAGTTTCGGCCGGAAACCCTCGACCCGGACCCAGCAATAGAGCCAGGCAAGCTGCATCACGCCTGCCCCCGTTACCGCCCAGGCGATGCCGTAGGCGGTCTCGGCAACGCTCGCGCCGGTCGCGTTCATGAATCGCTCGCCTCCCAGCAAGGCGGCGATGAGGACGAGATTGAGGATGATCGGGAAGCTCGCCCCCGGAGCGAATCGGGAGACGCTGTTCAGCATCCCCGTGAACAGCGTCACGAGGCTGACGAGGATGATGTAGGGGAACATGATCCGCGCGAAATCGACCGCGAGAGGGTAGGTGTCGGGATCGACCGGCTTTTCCGACAGGATCCAGATCACCCCCGGCATGGCGAGTTCGAAGACCGCCACGAGCAGGATCAGGGCCGGCAGGAAGACGCTCAGCACGTCGTTCGAGAAGCTGCGCGCTTCCTCCAGCCCCTCCTGCGCGTCGTCCTTGCCGTGCAGCCGCTTGGAAAACATCGGCACGAACGCAGCCGAGAACGCGCCCTCGGCGAATAGGCGGCGAAAGACGTTGGGGATGATGAAGGCCTGGAACCAGGCATCGGTAACCGCATTTGCCCCGAGGACGCGCGAGAAGATCATCTCGCGCGCCATCCCGGCGATGCGGCTCAGCAAGGTGAGCGAGCCGATCGTGCCGACATTCCTGAGCAGGCTCACGCCCTCAGGCCCCCCGGTCGGCGGGTGTCAGGCGTCGCCGCCCGGCGCCGGCGCGTCGTCCGCGCCCTGCTGCTGGCGGCGCGCATTGAGCTGCTGGACGTAGAGCCCGTTGAAATCGATCGGATCGACCACCAGCGGCGGAAAGCCCGCATCGCGCACCGCATCGGCCACGACCCGGCGGGCAAAGGGGAAAAGCAGGCGCGGCGCTTCGGCGTAGAGGAAGGCATGGCCCTGGTCCTCGGGAATGTTGCGCATGCCGACAAGGCCGCAATAGGCCAGTTCGACGAGGTAGAAATTGCCCTTGTCGCCCGAGGCGGTGATGTTGATCTTGAGCGTTACCTCATGGACTTCCTGCCCCACCGGCTCGGCGCCGATGTTGAACTGGACGTCGATCTTGGGCTGATCCTGCCACTGATAGACGTCGGGCGCGTTCGGGTTCTCGACCGAGAGGTCCTTGATGTATTGGGTCAGGATCGCGGCGGCGGGCTGATTGTCCGCGCCATTGGCGCCCTGCTGGTTGTCGAGATTGGTGAGAACGTCGCCTTCTTCGGCCATGGGAAAAGTCTTTCGAATAGGATATGGTTGAACCGGATCGCCCGTCTTGACTGCGCGGGCGGCCAGCAGGCTGCGGCGCGCGCGTAGCACCCGCACGGCAAGGCCGCAACCTGACGCGCGCATGATGAACGTGAGATGGTGCATCCCCGCGACCGGTGCCCCGAAGGAGGAATCTGGCACCAGACGCAGCGAAAATGCGGCAATTTGCAACCGTTTCGGCGTTGGCGAATTGTAATTGATGCCTATTTCAGGCACGACAGGGGTTCATGCGTTGCAACGCGGGAGGAGCGGGGCAACCACCAATTGAGATCGGGTATCCATTGTGATCGTAGAAATCGTCATCCTCGCCATGATCGCCGCTTTTCTCGGCCTGCGGCTCTATTCCGTGCTCGGACGCCGGGCCGAACACGAAGAGGAGTCGGTCCCGCAGCGCTTCGATTCGGGCAAGGACGACGATCAGCGTCCCGCCCAGTCGCCGCAATACGCGCCCGCAGCGCCCCAGCGCGTGATCGAGATGGAAGGCGTCATGCCCGCGGTCGAACGCGGCATCCGCGAAATCGCGCAGGCGGACAGCCGCTTCGACCTCCCGCAATTTCTCGCCGGGGCGAAGGGCGCCTACGAAATGGTGCTCGAAGCGTTCTGGAACGGCGACCGCGAAACGCTGCGCGAATTGTGCGACGACGATGTCTACGAAGGTTTCGTCGCCGCGATCGAAGCGCGCGAGGAAGCGGGCGAGACGCTCGACAACAAGCTCATCCGGATCGAGGAAACGCGCATTCATTCCGCCTCGCTCGACGGGGGCCGTTCGGGCCGCACGGCGCGTATCGCGGTGCTGTTCGTGGCCGATATCGCGGCGGTGACCCGCGACAGGGACGGCAATGTGGTTGCCGGCTCGCTCGACGATGCGATCGAAAGCCGGGATGTTTGGACCTTCAGCCGCAATGTCGGCTCGAAGGATCCGAACTGGCTGCTCGACGAAACCGACGAGGGCTAGGCCACGCGTCCGGGCCGGCCCGGCACGAGCATACGGGACAATCGTCTGATGCGCAGTTCGGCCGCACTGGCATTCATGGTGGTGCTTGCCGGATGCACGGCAATTCCTGACGCCGGCGCGCCCGTGTTCCCGCCTGTCGCGGTCTCCTCCGCTCCGGTCGTCAACAGTGCCGCTGCCGCCGGGATCGTGCCCGGACCCGCGATCGCCGCGCTTGGCCTGTCGCAGGCCAATGCCGCCACCGCGCTCGCCTCGTTCCGCGAATCCTGCCCCCGTCTCCTGGCGCGCGAGGATTCAAGCGGCCTTGCCGCTCCCGCCGACTGGCGCATCCCCTGCGAAGCGGCGCGAGATTGGCCGCCCGCGAGCGCGTCCCGGTTCTTCGCGGCCCATTTCGCCACAGTCCGCGTCGGAGAGGGCACCGCCTTCGCCACCGGATATTATGAACCCGAAATCCTCGGTAGCCGCACCCGCCGTCCAGGCTTCGAAGTCCCGGTTTACGGCATGCCGCCCGATCTCGAGCGCGGCTGGCCGGACAGCGTGCCCCCCACCGATCGTGAGGGCCGCCCGCCGCTTGGCCGCCGCAATGCGAGCGGCGCTTTCATCCCCTTTTACAGCCGGGCCGAGATCGAGGGCGGGGCGCTCATGGGCCGCGCGCCGGTCATCGCCTGGGCTGCCGACCCAATCGAATTCTTCTTCCTCCAGATCCAGGGCTCCGGGCGGCTGCGCACGCCGGAAGGGGAGGTCATCCGCATCGGCTATGCCGGGCAGAACGGGCGTGCTTACACCAGCATCGGTGCGGTCATGCGCGAACGCGGCCTGCTGGGCGAGGGACCGGGCCAATATCCCGGATCGATGCAGGGCATCATGACCTATCTGCGCGAAAACCCGGCGGAGGGCCAGGCGCTGATGCGCTTGAACGAAAGCTGGGTCTTCTTCCGCGAACTTAGCGGGGATGGGCCGCTGGGCGCACTCGGCGTGCCGGTGCGCCCGCGCGCGTCGCTCGCCGCCGATCCGCGCTTCGTGCCACTGGGCGCGCCGGTCTGGCTCGATCTCGACCGGGACGAGGCGGACGGGCTGTGGATCGCGCAGGACACGGGCGGAGCGATCAAGGGCGCGAACCGCTTCGACACGTTCTGGGGCGCCGGGCCCGAGGCGCGCGCCACGGCCGGCACGATGAGCGGGCGCGGCGCGGCGCTGGTCCTGCTGCCCAAACCCGCGCTTGAACGCCTTGGGCAAGGCCGATGAGCGCGCCGCGCGGCCTGACGAGCGAGGAGCGTGCCGCCTGGGAGCGCCTTGCCGAAAGCGTCACCCCTCTGGCGGGCCGCAAGGTGCCGGGCGTGGGCGAAACGGCGGTCCAAGTCGTGTCGCCGAAAAAGGAGGGTGCCAGGGCTGTTCCGCCCGGACCTGCTCCTGTGCGGACCCGGCCCGGCGCGGCGAGCCCGCCGCGGCCCGCACAGCCGCCCGCGCCTCGCCCGCGTTTCTCGTCCGAGCTCGATTCGCACTGGAACCGGCGGCTGAAGGCGGGGCGGGTGACGCCGGACCTGACGCTGGACCTGCATGGTCACACTCTCGACACGGCGCATGGGCGGATCATGAACGGGCTCGACCAGGCAAGGGCGATGGGGGCGCGGGTGGTGCTTGTCGTCGCCGGGCGCGAGCGGCCGGTCGATCCCGCCGACCGGATGGAGCGGCGCGGCGCGATAAGGGCGAAGCTGCTCGACTGGCTCGCCGCCAG
>JGI12210J13797_10481741_pt1 | contig 19115 bp, 16 predicted proteins | sample ElkSlonscriptome_3_FD_13797 | JGI IMG/M metagenome (IMG submission 13797)
TCGTGACTCAGTCGTAGAGGAACTTGGAACAAGTTTCTGAGTGCGCTACCGGAAACTAGGAGCCAGGGGATTCGAGCAGGTGGCCCGATTCGCTCGCACCCATTTTCAACCAAGCCCCTCGAATGTGCGGTGTTTAAAGATTTTTCTTGTCTTGTCTGCGAATCTGAGAGATTTAGGAGGTTCTTCGAACGCAAAGCCCTGACGAAGGCATGGCAGTTCATCAGGTGAATCTTTGGCATTCAGTGGTGATCGTTAAAACCCGGTGACCGGGTCCAGTCTCAAACCGGCAAGTGGCCGCAGCCAAGAAGCACCTGATAAATGAATACCAAAATGTATGTGGGGAACCTCCCCTTCGAAGCCACGGAAACCGAAATCCGCGATCTCTTTAGTGAATACGGCGCCGTCTCGGAAGTCGCAGTCATCATGGATCGCGCCACCCAGCGTCCTCGCGGATTTGCTTTCGTGACGATGGAATCCCGCGAGGGAATGGAAAGTGCCATCCAAGCCTTGGACGGCAAAGAATGGCTCAGCCGTTCCCTAGCTGTAAACGAAGCCCGTCCTCGGGAAGATCGTCCGTCCGGCGGCGGCGGCGGTGGTGGTCATCGCGGCGGCGGTGGCGGTGGCGGTCGTGGTGGCCGTGGCAATCGCTGGTAAGGCGCTTTCCCAACCCCTCACTTTCCCAATCGAAAAGAGCCTCTTGTTTGAGGCTCTTTTTTTTGGGGGGGTGCCGGAAGGTATGGCTGCCAGTTCATGGCGCTGATCGTGAGAAATACCGGCTCACAACCGCGGCTCGACAGTCGCCCAACTCTCGCTTCGCGATGACATCAGCCAACGCACCACTTCGCGTTCGATCCGAGTGGTTATTACGCCATGGCGGTGGATTCCACCGAATCTTCAACGACGAAATGACCGGATTGCACGAGTTGCCCCACCACTTTATAAATCCGGCAGGCAGCAAAGGGCAGCTCCTGGACTAGCGCCTCGAAGGTTTGCGGCTTGGCGTAGCAAAATTGCCAGATCTCTTCGGCTGTCCCGCGAAGTTCCGGATATTCTTCATCAGGCCATTCGAAATTGAGTTGGTTGCGCCGACAGAACGCTTCTGGATTCGGGAACATTTCCGAGAGCAACTTAAATTCATCCCGATATTGGAGCGCGGTGATGAGCATGTCCGTGGGATTGCGGGTGATCACCGGGCCGCGCGATTCGACCGTCTCGGGATCTTCACTGATATAAAAGGTGAAACTGCCCGGTTGCCGTTCGTTGAGGAATAATTGCCAGAAGGCTTCTTCGCCAAGAAGATCGAGATACTGACCCCATTTCGGGTTGCCCTCCTGGAAGAAAAAGGTCGCGACCGGTTCCTTACCTTCGTCGTAAATCGATAATTCGCCTGTCTGCGAGGAGTTCAGGATCGTTTGGTAAATGGTCACCAGATCGAAATTGGTCAGGCTCCCGCTCAATTCGAGGCAGTTCGACTGAATGAACGCCATGTCGCTGACTTGCACGAGGCGATAAGCAAGTTGTTGAGAGAGATAGTAAAAAAACGAAGGCACTTTCTCAATCAGAGCCGGGAAATCGGATTTTTTGAACACCTGCAGACTGACCGGCTCACAGGTGCGGATGGTGTTTTTCCGCGGGGCATTGGTTAAGACCCCCATTTCGCCAAAGACGTCACCGCGCGAGAGATAGGTAATGACAGTCTCTGCCCGGCTGCGGTTGTCGGTGTGCACGACTTCTACCGCACCACGGTTGATGATGTAAAGGGCGTCACTTTCATCGCCGAGCTCAAACACTTCGACCCCTTCATCGAGGTGGCGCACTTCAGAGAGCGCCCCGATGTATTTGCGTTCGATCGGAGGAAGGCGGGTGCAATAAGTAAAAAAATCGCTTTGAAAGATGGCCAGCGAATCAGAGGACATTGGAGCAGGTCGTTAGTGTCGGGTGATAGTGTGCGGGCTGCGATTGAGGAGGAAACAGCATTTTCTGGAGAGTCGCCTTTTCGGAAAGGAAGTGCAAACAGAACTGGTCAGGAATTGCGGGAAACTCATGATTCCGACGAGAAGGCGGCAGGTATTTCGTCTTCTTCGGAGTCGTTCCCGGTGTCATCTGGGAATAATGCGGCCTCCAATTCAATCAGGGCACTGGCCAATTGATCGATCTGATCTTTGCCATGGGCAGCCGTCAGTGAGATTCGCAAACGCGCGCGGTCTTTCGGAACCGTCGGGTAACGAATGGCCGGACAGAAACAACGGCGAGCCGCCATGAACTTCGCAGCGGAGAGGGCTAGCCGGGTTTCTCCGAGTAGGATGGGAAAAATCGCGGATTCTTTCCAGGTGCGCCGGTGAAAACGTTCCGGGACCAATGACGCGAAGGCGTCCATCGCGGCGTGGAGGCTTCGGCGAATCGCTTCGCCTTCCTCGGTCTGAAGCAGCTGCAAGGCCGCAAGGGCTGCCGCGGCTATCGCCGGGGGCGGGGCCGTGGAGTAGACGAAACTGCGGGCGCGGTTGATCAGCAAATCGATGACGGTCCGGCTGGAGGCCAAGTAACCGCCGCTGACCCCGAGAGCCTTACTCATGGTTCCCATGATAAGATCGACTTCCTCGGTCAATCGCAGTTGATGAATGAGGCCACGTCCTTGTTGGCCGAGAACCCCCACGGCATGGGCTTCATCGACGAGGAGGAGAAACGGGTAGCGTTCCTTGAGCGCCACGATTTCCGAAAGATACGCGGTGTCGCCATCCATGCTGAAGACGGATTCGGTTACCACCCAGACCCGGCGCGCTTCATGCTCATTAACCGCCCAATCGAGGAGACTTTCCAGACGGCCCATGTGGTTGTGAGGAAAGACGCGTAAGGTTGCGCCGCTTAGTTTGGCGCCATCGATCAGGCAGGCGTGCGATAATTTATCAAGAATGATGACGTCCTCTTTGCCGACTAACCCGTTGAGAACGCCGACAGCCGTGGCGTATCCGCTGGAGAATGTGAGGGCGGCTTCTTTACCTTTGAAAGCAGCGATGGCCTCCTCGAGTTCCTCGTGTGCTGGGCTTGTGCCTGTGATGAGCCGGGAGGAGCCGCTACCGACTCCATATCGACCCAGGGCTTCCGAGGCGGCTTCCACCAGCGCCGGATGATGGGAGAGCCCGAGATAATCGTTCGAGCCCCAATTGATCAGGTCATTGCGGGCGATGCTAAGCTGCAAGCCATCCTCTGAACGGACCTGGCGGAGTTGCCGCATAAGGCCTTTCTGGCGGAGTTGCCGGAGTTGATCGTCAAAGTCGTGATTCACGGGAGGGATAAACTCCATTCTAATAAGTTCCGGGAATCATTCCAAATCTCCGCACTCGTGCTGCCGAGGACTACACAGATCACTTCGCGACCATTGCGTCTCCCGCTGGAGATCAGGCAAAGACCAGCCGCATTGGTATAGCCCGTTTTCATTCCATTTACCCATTCGGATTCGCCCAGCAGTTTGTTCGTATTGACCATGGCCAAATCGATGCCGTCTTGTCTTTTAAACATTGAGCGCCGGGTATTGATGATATCGCGCAGGAGTGGATCGAAATAGACCGCTCGCGCGATGCGGGACATGTCGCGCGCGGTGGAGTATTGATTCTCGGCCGGTAAACCGCTGGGATTAACGAAATTAGAGGACCAGGCATGGAGTTGGCGGGCGCGGCGGTTCATCCGATCGGCGAAAGCCTCGATGCTGCCAGCGTTGGAACGGCCGAGGGTCATGGCCAAGTCGTTGCCGCTTTTGATCAGCAACGCTTCGAGGAGGTGTCGTTTCACATAGGTCTCACCCGCTTTGAGACCGACGATCACGGGGATGACATCGGTATCGCTCGCTTCCACGGTGACTGGTTCATTCAAGTTTCCGGCTTCGGCGACAAGGAGAGCGGTCAGGAGCTTCTGAGTGCTGGCGACCGGGCGTTTTTCGGTCGGGTTCTTGGCGAACAATTCCTGGCCAGTGATGGCGTCGATCGCCACGGCGGCTTTCGCCTCGAGCTCGGGGGCGGTCCGGCCGGGTGGCTCCGAAGTATCGTCCGCGGCTTGCAGCCAGAAAGGAAGGAAGAGCCAGAGAACCAAGGCCGGAGATTTCATGAGCCCAACTCCTTAGATCGTGTCGCGGCTGCGTGCACGGCGTCGAAGAGGGCGGTGCGAACGCCGTGCCGTTCCAGTTGCGACAAGGCTGCAATGGTGGTGCCGCCTGGGCTGGTGACGTCTTCCCGGGCCAAGGCAGCATGTTTGCCGGTTTGTTGGAGCAGGGCAGCACTGCCGGCAGCTGTTTCGAGGGCCAACTGCTGGGCGAGCGGGCGGGGCAATCCTTCACGAACGCCAGCTTCCGCCAGTGCTTCAATGAAGAGGAAGAAATAGGCTGGACCACTGCCGCTCACCCCAGTCACGGCGTCCATTTGAGATTCCTCGATTTCAGCCGTCGACCCGCCAGCCTCGAGAATTTTTTCGACGACCCATTTCTTTTCCTTGGGGAAATCTGGGCTGTAACAATAAGGAATCATGCCGCGCCCAATCGAAGCGGGGGTATTCGGCATGGCGCGCACCACTTCAGCCGGCGACCCGAGCGCGGTGCGCAAGTCCTCGATCGACCAGCCAGTGACCAGCGAGATCACCAGCGGTGCTTGTGCCAATTGACGCAGTGGCATGACGGCCTGTCGGATTTGCGCCGGTTTGACCCCCAACAAGATGATGTCGAACGCGCGATCCTGGGGCCAGCCTTCGAGAGCTTCCACCCCGCAGCGTTCGCGCACGGCCGAGGCTGAAGATTCGCTCCGACAGATTGCGCAAAATTGTTTTGCGCAAAAATCAGGGGCAGCCAGCATACCTTGTAGGAAGGCCGAGCCCATTTTGCCGGCGCCAAGAATGGCGATCTGGAGGTCAGAAATTTGATTCACAGCCCGAACTATGAAAAGGTTAGGTATTGCCGGTCAAGGCACTCCTTTATTCACATGGTCACTCCTTTGGTTACAACTGATCTCGCGGAAGAGATTCGCGAACTAAAAAAGAAACGAAACGCCGTCATTCTGGCACACAATTATCAGGTGGGCGCGATTCAGGATGTCGCAGATTTCGTCGGCGATTCTCTCGGGCTGAGTTACAAAGCCAAGGAGAGCAACGCAGATGTCATCGTTTTTTGCGGCGTCCATTTCATGGCGGAGACCGCCAAGATCGTGAATCCGTCGCGCACCGTCGTGCTACCTGACCTCGAAGCCGGCTGTTCGCTTTCCGATTCCTGTCCGCCCGAAAAATTGGCGGCGTATCTCGACGCCAATCGAGAGAAAAACTATTACGTCATCGCTTACATCAACTGCAGCGCCGGGGTAAAAGCTTTATCCGATGTGATCTGCACGAGCGGCAACGCGTTGACGATCGTCGATCGCGTCCCAGCAGATCGTAATATTCTCTTTGTCCCGGACGAAAATCTCGGCGCTTGGGTGATGGAACAGACCGGACGTAAAATGGATCTCTGGCGGGGGAATTGTTATGTCCACGTTGAATTCACCCGGGAAAGCATCCGGCGTATTCGCGAGGAATATCCAGGTGCCCCGCTCGTGGCGCATCCCGAATGCCCTTACGCCGTCCGATTATTGGCCGACGAAGTTTGTTCCACCGAGAAGATGATTCATTGGGCCAAAGCGCAATCGGCCGAGGCACTGATTGTCGCCACGGAAGCTGGCATGCTGCATCGACTGAAAAAAGAGGCGCCGGAAAAACAATTTATCCCCGCGCCGACCGGCAATTGTGCCTGTGCCGAGTGCCGGTTCATGAAAATGAATACGCTGGAGAAACTCCACAGCGCTCTAGAGAATCTGGAGCCGCAAATCGTGATGGATGAGACCTTGCGCCAACGAGCCGAGCTCCCGATCGAACGGATGTTGGAGTGGAGCCGTTAATTCGTCAGAAACTCGTGCCGGCGCAGAAATCGCAAGGAGCTTTCGACGACTGACCGGTAAACTTCCGGTTGCCAGCCGGCCGAGCCAGTCATGCTGCCGTGGGGCATCGCTCCGTAAAAATGGAGATCCCAGTCGGCCCCTTTTTCCGTGCCAGCCGAGAAGAGGAGCCAGGCGCCGTGGCGTTGAGCCGGCTTTTCCTTGCCACCCATGAACAGGGCGGCGGGCGGTAGATCATCGTGCAGATGATGGAAAGGCGAGAGCTTTTTGGGATCATCGCCGAACCGTTCTTCAGAAAACCAGCTCCAGCGGGCAGGGGGTTCGGCCCCGAGCATCGGGTCCCCTTCGATCGGTGCCGAAGCGATCGCTCCCATCGCCAGATCGTAGAGCAGCAGACCGTTGGGCGCGCCGTCCGTGGCGCCACCTTTTTCCTGAAGAAAATCGAGTGTGGCCAGTGCGAGGGCGATCATCGATCCGGCCGACGAACCGCCCGCCACCACTTTGTCCGGATCGATCCCGAGTTCCTCCGCGTGGTCTCGCACCCAAACCAACGCCGCATGTCCATCTCGATAAGCGTCCAGGACGGTGGCGTTATCGGTCTTAGTCCCGCGGTATTTCACCAGCACCACCGCCATGCCATTAGCGGAATAATCGAGTGCATGCCGGTAATAGCCAGCAGGCGACCCGCTTTTGAAAGCTCCGCCGCTGAAGAGGAGCAGCACCCCGGTCGGAGCATCGGATTCCAGTTGGCTCGGAAAAAAGTAAAGCGGCATGGCCTGATCACCACGTTTGGCATAAGTGAACATCTCGGCTTCCGGCATAAGTTCCGCCCATTGTTCGGAGGTTTCCGCAGCCTTGAGCGCTTTTATGGTTTCCTCAGGGATCTCGCGAAATTCCGCACCCTTCATTGGCAAGAGAGGACTGAGCGTGACAAAAAGCAGCAGAGGAATCAGGTGCGAAGGCATGCTGCTAGAGAAAGCAGTTTTTCCGGCTCACAACGAACCAAAAAGTGAGAACCGCTGGTGGAAACCGATCGAGGCGGGTTCTCCGTAACAGGCCAAGGAATGTCCTGCCACGCGCCGCGCTTCGGCCGACAGGTGTTGCGTGCTTCTACGACGCGAGCATTTGCTGCACAAACGCAGGCCACGTCGGGAAAGTCCGATCCCGTGTCTCGCTTTGCAGCCGTCCATATAACGCTTCATCATTCAACAACTGCCGCATCCCATTCGCCAAGGCCTCCGCCTCACGCACCTCCACATGCAGACAGCCCCCGCCCAAACTAACCTCCCCAATCGCCCCGTCTGCAGAACAAAGACAAGGCCTGCCGAATGCCAGGCTCTCGAGAATCGGCAATCCATACCCCTCCATCAAACTCGGGAATACCGTTGCCGAACATTCCGCATAAGCCCGGCGCAACCCGGGATCGCGGAGGTTGGACCGCCACAAGAGTCGGCGCCCTTTTTTCTGAAGCCGCCGAATTTCCGGTTCCACCTTTGGCCCCCAATGCCGAGTCGGACGGCCCACCAGATCGAGCGTAAATCGTTCCCCCGCATTCCAAAGCAATTCCGCGGCTTCCAACAGAGTGAGATGGTTCTTTCGCCCTTCGAGCGTGGCGACGTATAGCAGACGGCGTGCGGGGAAATTGCCTTTATCCAGCGAATCCTCGGGTTGCAAGGGCAAGGGCCAGGGTCGAATCGCCGTGGGCGCTGGAGCAACCGCCAGCTCCCGCCATAAGGCTTCGATATCATCGCGCGTCTCCGCTGAGGCCGCCAATACGAGATCGAAAATTGCCAATGCTTCATGATAACGATCGATCTGTTCGCGCCTTGCTGGGTCGGTGATTTCGGCAAGCTTCAACGGGGTGGCGTCATAGAAAAAGGCGACCCATTTCGCGAGGCTGGCCGGGCGAGCCTGTTGCAGCACTGGCAGTCGGCCATCGCGGAAGACCTCGGGAACCAGGAAGAGATCGACACCTGGCAACCAATCCGCGAGAGGCTGGCCGAGACCTTGCCGTTTTCGCCGCCATTTCGGTCGTTGCTTCAACGTGCGGAGAAAAGGTCCGCGCAGGGTGGGCGGCAGGTGTTGTTGCCAATTGGCGCCCGGTTGCCAGAGATTCGTGATTTCCCATGGCAACAGCCCGCGGTAATGGCCGAGCGGCTCATCCCAGACTAATGGTTCGATCGAGTGTTGTTGGTGCAGTTCGTGGGTCACCCCACGCACCACTCGCTGGATCCCGGTGTTCATCGGGGATTCAGCCGCGCTGGTGACATCAATCAGTATTCGCATGGGTGGGGGAGTGGCAAGAATTGGGAATAGGAGACAACCACGACACAAATCGTGGGCAGAGGCTAGGGGATTCTCAACTCCGAATCAGCCAGCTTTGCGCACAACAAGGGAAGCAAGGACGTTTCTTTGCTGAAAGGAAGAGAGTTTAAAGCGGAGCAAACGGAGGGATGCCCCTGACCAGACGTTGGGTGGCTGGTTTGGTGGGGTGACCGACAGAATCAGGTCGGACAATCCCTTCGAAGCGTTAGTCGAGAGCACGGTCTGCGCGTTCCCTATCAATCGGAAAACACTCAGCTCGGCTCTCAAAACCCACAAACCCTAAAATTAAGGTAACCAAACTATGAAAAATACTAATACCCTTATGACCTGGATCGGTAGTGGCGCCCTCGCATTGGCGCTCGCCCCAATGATTCACGCTGAAGATCCGCTGACCAAAACCGCCGGTGCTGCTGGTGATGTCGCCAAAGGTGCAACTGACGCCGCAGTGACGGTCGTTGACGCCGGCACCACGACGGTTTTTGAAGCGCTCGGATTCGCCAAAGACACCAGCTTGACCACCTTCGATTCCGCAATGGGATTGGTCGGTATCGAGTCCGACCTCGCCGGTGATACTGAATACACCATCTTTGCGCCCGATGACGCGGCTTTTGAACAAATCTCGGTGGAACGCCGGGAAGCGCTCATGGATGAAAAAAACCGGGACGAGCTTCGCGCGGTGATGGATAATCACATCGTTCAAGGCCAGATCAAACCTGGTACCGGTGCTTCTGTGAAAAATCTCGCCGACAAAGATATTGTGTTCGAAAGCAAAGATACCGTGATGATCAACGGGAACAAAGCGGTCATCAAAGAGCGGATTGATACCAAAAATGGGACTATCTACGTGATCGATTCCGTGATTGTTAAGTAATTATTTAAGACCGACCATCTCGGTCGATCCCGATGATTCAACGGGTCACTTGCTTCGTGCAGGTGACCCGTTTTTTTTGCCCCAGGCGGCATGCAACGCTGAGGGTTACTCGATCAGGGAATGCGCCGTTGGCCGAACTGTTTTCCTCTGAGATAAAGACCGATGTCGTGGCCGCGGAATACGGGGAGAACGCCCCGCGAGATCATCCGCCATCGCCTCTCGGACGGTCGAATCGAAGACCATGAGATAGTGAATGGGAACAGCAAACTCCCGAAGACGCGCTGCAGGCCATGGCTGGTAACAAGAGGGCGCCACAACAAAATCGAAGGGAGTCTGATAATCGAAACAACGCACATTCGCCAAGGCGCCGTCTTTCGCCGCGAGTTCGGAAAGAAAATCGCTATCGCCCCGCATTTCTTCAACGGATTCCAATGGCGCTAAGTGGCTGAGTTGGGCGAGCCAACTGCCCTGGTGCGGACTGCTGATGGCGATGAAGGTCCGGCACCGCGCGGCCCCTCCTTGGGTCAGATAACTTCGGGCCACTAAACCGCCCATACTAAAAGCCACCACGGAAAACGGCTCGCCCTCCGCCTCGCGTTCGATCTGCTCCGCCATTTGCTTACCCAATTCCCGTATTGAAACGGTCCCATTGGTCGGCTCCAAGTCGAGCGTGACACAACGATACCCCTCCTGTTGGAGCCGTTGCTGCAGGTAGGCGAAGGTTTCCGGGCGACCGAGCCAGCCTTTGACGAAAAAGACGGGTTCTTTGGCTTGAAGCGCGCTCGAGCTGAGACCGATCAAGATCAGGACCCGCACGATGCGGAGGGGGCTTCTCATTCCGCCGCCCCCGGTTGCTCGGAGACAAAACGGATCTGACCGTTCCGACGCTGAATAAATTCCTCCGACAACGCCCGGTAAGCTGTGGCGCCCGCCCCATTCGGGTCATATTCGACAATGGTTTTGCCAAAACTAGGCGCTTCGCTCAGCCGCACGGTGCGAGGAATGACCGTCTGGTAAACGACATCCGGCAGATGTTGCCGCACATCATTGACGACTTGCTGACTCAGATTCGTCCGGGAATCGAACATCGTCATCACGATACCGCCGATCTGAATCGCATCGTTCGCACCGGAATCGCGGATTTGGTCGATCACACCCAAAATCTTCGACACCCCTTCCAGCGCGAAGTATTCGCACTGAATCGGGACCAACACCTCATCGGAGGCCGCGAGTGCATTCGTCATCAGGATCCCAAGCGAGGGGGGACAATCGAGCAGCACGAAATCAAAGGCCGGTTGAGCCCGCAACGGTTCCAGCACCTCTCGCAGCCGTCCGAGATGATTCTCCATCCGGGCCACCTCGATTTCCGCTCCGGCCAGATTGAGGTCGGCGGCAATGATGAACAATTCCGGCAGCCGAGTCGGCAACACCGCTTCGGTCACATCGGCATTATCCACCATGGCGTTGTAAAGCGAGACCCCTTCCGGCACCTCGATGCCGAGCGCGCTGGTCGCATTGCCTTGTGGATCGAGATCGATCAAAAGCACCCGTTGCCCGCGATTCGCCAGACAGGCTGCTAAATTCACCGACGTCGTTGTTTTCCCAACGCCGCCTTTCTGATTCGCCACCGCAATGATACGCATCATTCGGCTTTAGGCGAAAATCGTGCGCTTGAAAAATCATTTGTCGTCGCGCTTGGTGCAGTTGTGCATCTCGACGAGAAACTTTTGAACGATATCGGTGGTTGGCAGGAAATGAAACGCGCCCGCGGTATGTGGCAAAGCGGGCTGGTCCTGTCAGCTCGTTATCAAGAACCCATGCTCCGTGGCCTCATCCGGGAAGGCGGCACCGAATACCGCGCAGGACTGGTCGTGAAGAGCAAAATTAATGTGGAAAATATCTGCAGCTGCCAGGAATCCCGGCGTTGGGGGAAAATCTGCGCGCACAGCCTCGCGATCGGCCTCGCTTGCGTCCATGGCGAACGCAACGGCGCCATGGCGGAAAAGAAACAGGAAGCTGCCGCCCAATCCAAGGAATCCGAGGCCGGTAACGCGAACCAACTGCCGCCCGGCTTCACGATTGCCGAACATGCCGCCCCAACATTGACCCTCGTGATCCCACCTAAATGGCGTGAGCTTTTCACGAACAACCAGCCGCTCACCATCGCCTGCGAATGGACCGAGCCTTCCGGGAAAAAGCAAATGCTCGGCGCCTTGCCCCCGGGGCAACGTCCCGTCACTTCCGGCCTCGGCAAAATCCTCGGCTGGCTCTGGCAACTCACGGGCCGAGGCAAACTCCCGGCCATGCTTCAGCTGGAAACCCAACAGTTCCTCGAGATGCTCGATCAGATCGATCCAAACGAAAGTCATGTGCTCATAACGCCCGGCCGGGAAAAACCACTCGCCCTGGGCGCCAAACCGATTCATCCACGTCTGGAAGTCGAGGAATTGGATGGCGGCGGCATCAGTCTGGCCGTGGAAATGATGCCCGGCGTCACCCCCCTCGCTGCCGGCGACCGTGTCTGGCTCTGGAATGACTCTGCCAAAAGACTGGAACGTCTCGCTGCTCCATTGCCCGCTCATTACCAATCCATTCTCACCGCGCCGGTGCGACTCGAAGATCCCCAACAGGCCGCCACCTTTCTGGCCAACGAATACCCGACCCTCGGACAATGGTTCCATCTCGCGCCGCTTCCCGGTCACTTGGCCCCTGCCAGCGGCGCCGCGCCGGCCGTCTCGGGCGGGGAGGGCAGCCCCGGCAGACCCGAGGTGGTCCTGGAACTGGATGGCTCTCTCAACGCCATGACGGCTATGCTCCAGTTCCGATATGGTCAACGCCTCCTCACCGCCGGCGTGACCCCGCGTAACGAGGGCGTCACCTTCCTCGATCCCGAAGGCAAACGGCGCAGCCGTCATCCTGCATTCGAACAAGAATGTTTGGAACGGCTCCTCAATTGGCGCTTCTCCAACCCCGACCGGCATGGCCGAATGACCCTGCGCGGCGAGCGGGAGATCTTGGCCTTTTTCGTCCGCGAATATCCGAAGCTGGAGAAGGAATGGTCCGTTACCTTGGGCGACCGATTTGGGCGGGTGGCGCAGCGATTCGACCGGGTCACCCCCGAGATGGAAGTGCGCGGCACGGGCGAGGATTGGTTCGAAGTTGGAGTGACCTTCGCTGATGCGCGTGGACGCAATTGGTCGCAGCAGGAGATCCAACGATTACTGAGGAGCGGACGAAGTTATGAGAAGAGCGACGACGGTCGAATCACCCTCGTAGATGAGAATGACATGTCATCGATGGAGTCCTTTCTGCGTGATTGTGATCCGGTTCAAGGCGCTGGGGGATACCGATTGCACCGTCGGCACGCCTCAATGCTCGATCAGGTCGTAGGGGAGGGGGGCCGAATGAAAGGTCGCGACCAACTCAAGGCTTGGTTACCGGAAGGCACCCGCCAACTCGAGCTTGGCCCATTCGAAACCATCCTACGCCCGTATCAAAAGGAGGGTGTGCAATGGCTTAACTTTTTAGGCACCAATGGTTTAGGTGGTATTTTAGCAGATGAAATGGGATTAGGAAAAACGGTTCAAACCTTGGCTTTTTTGGCGCAATCTGATCGGGCTGGTTTGCCAAGCCTTATCGTTTGCCCCAGCTCATTGGTCTGGAACTGGGAACGGGAATCCGCTCGGTTTGCTCCAGATTTGCGAGTGGTCCGGTATGAAGGTCAGCAACGAAAACGGCTTCATTCAGAGTTGGAAAAAGCAGATATTGTGATGACAAGTTATCCAATTCTCCGTCGTGATATCAAGATCCTTAAAGAGCTCAGCTATTTTTGCGTCACGCTGGATGAAGCGCATCACATCAAGAACCCAGAGACGCAGAACGCCAAGGCCGCGGTCGATCTGGACGCTGGGATCCGGCTTGTCTTAACAGGCACCCCAATCGAGAATTCATTGCTCGATCTTTGGTCATTGATGAGCTTCGCCAACCCAGGCTTACTTGGTGACCGAGAAAATTTCAAAGCTAGCTACATGTCAGCCAATGAGCCACAAGATATCACATTGCTGCGCAAGCGTTTACGACCGGTTATTAAACGCCGAACAAAATTAGAAAAAGTGCGGGAATTGCCACCAAAAATGACGCAGGTGCATTGGGCTGAACCGACTGAAGCGCAGATGACATGTTATCATTCTGTGGTGCAGGGGATTGAGGCGTTAAAGTCGCAAGCCAATGCCGAAAAACATGCGGGGAAACGCCGGGCAATATTGTTGACAGGTCTTCTTCGTCTGCGGCAAGCCGCTTGCGATTTACGATTGCTTCAGGACGATGACATGTCACCTTTAGAGGCTTCTGGGAAACTCGCTGCATTCGTTGAGCTTCTCCAAGAAATGCAGGATGGCGGGCAGCGGGTGCTTGTCTTCAGTCAGTTCGTTCGCATGCTCAAATTGCTCGAACAATATCTGCGGGACGAATCGATCGATTACAATTATCTCGATGGGTCAACCAAGCATCGTGAGGCGGTGGTGAAAGAATTTCAGGAAGGGACTGCGCCAGTCTTTTTGATCAGCTTGAAAGCCGGCGGCGTGGGGTTGAACCTGACCGCCGCCGACAATGTCGTCATTTTCGACCCGTGGTGGAACCCGGCAGCCGAGGAGCAAGCCGCCGACCGGGCCCATCGCATAGGGCAGGATAAACCGGTTTCCGTGTATAAAATGATCACACGCGGGACGGTGGAGGAGAAAATCCTGGCGTTGCAGGAGAAGAAGCGAGAGATGGCCGGCGCCTTATTTGAGGATGGAGAACTTTCGACCGCCGGTCTGACAACTGATGAATTGGAAGAATTACTGCGATGATGCCTTCGGCGACCTCCCACTCGGCCCATCCGCATCACCGGCAAGCCAGATGAAACGAGCCATTTCCAGACGAGCGGTTGTCTCCGCGTGGAGCGTTGATGACTTTTGTCCGTGCCCGTGACAGCGAAGCCTGATTGACTCTCTGGCATGCCTGCTTCTGAACTTGCCCATGCGCTTCGCTTCCATGAATTTGGTGAACCGGAATCGGTTTTACGATGGGAATCGCTCGAACCCGCGCCGCTGCAACCGAACGAGGTGCGTTTGGCCATTGAGGCGGCTCCGATCAATCCGGCCGATATCAACTATGTCCAGGGCCGATACGGTGTCGTGCCGGAGCTCCCGGCGCGACCCGGAATCGAAGGGGTCGGCCGGGTCACCGAGAGTCGGCATGCGAATTGGCAGGAAAATGATCGCGCGATTGTTGCCGGCCCAGGGACGTGGGGGGAAACATTGGTGGAAAACGGAGATTACCTGGTCTCCGTGCCGCAAGCGCTCTCGCGAGAACAGGCTGCCATGGCCCGCGTCAATCCCACCACGGCCTGGTGGATGTTGCAATCGATCGTCGAATGTCGGCCTGGCGATTGGATTGTTCAAAACGCCGCCACGAGCGGGGTCGGTCGATCGGTCATTCAAATTGCCAAATCTCTCGGGCTCCGGACGATCAATTTCCAGCGAGGCACCCACCGAATCAGCGACCTGCAAGCGCTCGGCGCGGATCATGTCTTTGAAGACACCGATGAAGGCGCTGGCCAAGCTGCCGAGGCACTTGGCGGCGCCAAACCGACCCTGGCTCTCAACGCGGTTGGTGGATCCAGCCTTTTGCGTGTCGCGAACCTCCTGGCTGATGGTGGGACCGTGGTCACTTACGGCGCCATGGCTGGTCAGCCGAACAAGCTGCCCAACGGTCTTTTAATTTTCCGCGACCTCCGATTTCGCGGATTTTGGTTGTCCCGATTCGAGCAGGCACAACCGCGCGAGCGGATTCAATCGGTACAGCAAGAGCTGTTAGCCATGATGACGGCAGGCAAGCTGCAATTGCCCACGGAGCGTCAGTTTAAATTCGATCAGTTCGCCGACGCACTAGCCCTGGCGAAAATGGGTGGCACTGACGGCAAGATCTTATTCGTCGCCAGCTGATTGTTCCATTTCAGGCGGGGGCAAGGGGATGGCTGCGGATCGGCTTTCAACCGTCATATCGCGCAAAGTGACCCCATTCGAACGGGTGCGTCGATAGTCGGTGACCAGCATCGGACGCTGGCCTTCGATCGCAAGACGTTGATATCCCGCGATCCCATCGTAGATGGAGGAAGCCAATTTCTGGCGCCAGGCCGCTTGCGCAATCTGTCGACCTTCCAAAACATTCGACACGAATCCACCTTCCACCAACACGGAGGGCACCCGGGTCAGCCTGAGGACTGCGAACCGGGAACGTTTAATCCCGCGATCGAATTGGGCTAGATTTCCGATGATGGAATGATGCACCGCGCAAGAAAGCGCGTAACTGGCATCTTCCACCGGTGTTCCTTTTTGCACGCCGGGATCTTTGGGGATGGGGAAGTAATCGACGTCGGACGGGGTGCCGCGGGGTGCTAGAGAAAAAATTTCAGCCCCAGCAGCCTCCCGATTCTCCGAGGCATTGAAATGGATGCTGACGAAGATCGCATCGGGATTGGCGTTGGCAATGGCAGCCCGTTCGTGTAATTCGAGGAAAACATCGGTTTCCCGAGTCATGATGACTTCGATTCCATCGGTTTCGAGGAGTTCCTGCAATCGGAGGGCCACATCGAGGGTATAGTCTTTTTCACGACCATACGGACCCATTGCGCCATTGTCTTTGCCTCCGTGCCCGGCATCGATGACCACTTTACGGACGGGTTGCAGGGCCTTGATGATTTCTGGTCGCATCGCCGGCTCGATCACCTTGGAAAAATCAGCTCGTGAAATGAGCGCCTGGCCATTCCGATGTTTGACGGGAAACGCCAGCCAATGGCGGGCGCCATTAAGGTACGCCTGCCGACTGCCGAGCGTCAGCTCCATCATCTTCGGGCCATCGGAGATAAAAACGGTTTTGTCGTCGAATTCGAAATCGGTCGGTAATCCGTAAAACTCGGCCACATCATGGAGCGTGACATATTCAAGGTTACCGATCTTCTTCAAATCCCAAGCATGGACCGGCATCGCGAATGCCAGTAGACAAAACAGGAGCAAAGAGGGGAAGTTGCGCGGGGACACGATTCCTTAATGAAGCACGGAATAGAGATTTCGCAACTACCTCGCTGCGTGATGCCTTCGAGGTGGGTCTCCTTGGAATTGCGTGCGACAATGACACCGTTTCGCTTCGGCTCTCCAGGTCGCGGGGCGTAGGAGGAACGTGTTTCTGGGTGGGATACTGGCCGTCCCGCTCGGGTCTGACCGAAATTCGGGCTTGGAGCGATCGGTTCCGGTAGGTTAAGACCTCTGGTTACCTGAGGATGTCTGAAGCAGCTGAACCCGAATCTGAAATTTTACTGCCGGCTTACCGCGCCAATACAGCAGCACTGATTCCAGCTTATCTTGAGGAGCGTTTCATTGGGAAAGTTGTGGAAGGTGCTCGGCAACACGTGGATACGGTGTTGGTGGTCGATGATGGCTCTCGGGACGCCACCAGTGCGCAAGGTTCCATTGCGGGCGCGGAAGTGGTGCGGCACGCGCAGAATTCGGGTAAAGGAGCCGCACTCAAGAGCGGCTTTCGCTGGATGCTGGCGCGCGGCATCGATTATGTGATCTGTTTGGATGGGGACGGACAACATGATCCAACGGAAATTCCGGTGTTCATGGAGGAAGCCAACAGCGAACGGATGCCGGCCTTGATCATCGGAAACCGATTTTCGAAACCAGAAGGCATGCCGCGATTGCGGTACTGGACGAATCGGGTGATGTCGGGATGGATTAGCCGGTTATGTGGGCAGGAAATGCCGGACACCCAATGTGGGTATCGATTGTTGCGACGGGATTTATTGACCGAGATGGATCTGCCGTCATCGCGTTATGATTATGAAAGCGAGATGATCTTCGTCGTTGGGCTGGCGGCCAAACCGATGAGCCATGTACCCGTAAAAACGATTTACGGCGACGAACAGAGTAAGATTCATCCGGTGAAAGACACGTTGCGGTTTTACAAGCTGATCCGAAAATACGGACCGGCTTGTCGCAAAGCGAAACGGACCCGGCGAAACGGGTGATGAGCGGGCGTTACGAAGTTCCAACGCGCCTCAAGCATCCGCGCCATTAATTCCGCATTACAAACATTGTATTGGGTTATTGGAGGGTTTGGTGCTTGCTTGTTCCAGGTCGTTTCCTGAACGTTCTTGTCGTGCTTATACGATCCTTCTACTCGCTTGCTTGCCTGGCTGCTTTCTCCACGCTACAGGTCAGCGCTCAACCTGATAATCTCTCGTTCGATTCCGCGCAGTCCGGGCTTCAGCTTTTGCTCGATCAAATGGATCCCACCGAGACGCGCACCTTTTCCGCGATCGACATGAATGCATCCGGTCTCGGCGAACTCAAACGAATGACCGATGCCACCGGAGATATTCTCATTCTGAGCAATCATCAACCCGCTGAAACTGGCGGTTACCTCACAAAAACCTATTTCATTGAGGAATCCGACGAACTTTTCGCTACACGCACGCAGCAAGAAGTTGTCTACACCGACGGACAAATCGAGTTCAGCGACGAGATCGAGCTCTTTAACAACGGCGAACTCAGCGCGACAGTCGGTCGTCGCGGAGATTTTCGCGGCGATCGTGCGGAGGCTGATTTCCAGGAATACGCCACGCTGTCGAGTGAGATCGAGAGCTTCGCCGCTCCGGAAATTTACCAAGCCAACCTGCGGGAAGCCCGTCAGATCGCTGGTTTGGTGAAAGCGCTCGCTGGGAAGGCGGCTGAAGATTTGGAGAGTCCCCTACTCCTCCGGACGATTTCGCCAAACGGCCGTTACATCGTCTCTTGGGAGGAAACGGGACCGGAAGCGGATGACGTAACCTTTTCCCTACTTGACCTCGAGGCAGAGACCATCGTCACCACCATCAATGAGGGCCGGCGTCCCGGCGAGAACCATGTCTATCACACCGCCTATTGGAGTGCTGATTCTGAGCGGTTGGCTTTCGTTTCAGACGCCAAATGGAACACCGTATCGGCGCCACTCATTTCGATCGATCCGGCAAGTGGTGAAGCCGCCTCGTTAGGCAACCTTCATGAGGCCGCCGTTGGTTACACTTTGCAGCAGCTCAAAGCGTTGGCGCACCCTTATCTCGATCAACACGAGAGTATCGATGGATTCATTCGCGTCCTGGCTTTGCTGCCGGATGGGCGGGTCCACTTGTTGTTGGATGCCCAAAGCAAAAGTGAAGATCCATTGGCCAATATCCGTTGTGAAATGACTCTGCAATTTGTCGGCAATGAACCAGTCAAAGGCGCTGGTTTTCAGGTCCTCGACCCGGAATCTCCGATCGGTCAACCAGTGGAAATGGGAATAAACGCCGCGGACGAAGGCGAGTCAGTGGAATGGCTCATGACGGCTCGACAGGTCGGGCCTCTGGAAGCTGGAGCGGAATTTGATCTGGTGAGTATTCGCGCGCTCTTCCCGGAACAGCGGGTGGTCGCAACGACGGAATTTTTCGAGGAAGGCGGCGAGCGCCCCGTGTTGCAGGTCATGGAGGGCGATGAAGTCTTGTTGATGATCGTGCCGCGGCCGGGGACCCGCGAGATCAGTTGGATCAGCACGAGTCACCCCCATCTTCAGACTCAGCTTGGGATTCATGCGGGGCAACGATTTGGTGACATTTTTGAATCGATCCCGGAAGATGCCGCCTTCGAAGGCATGACAGGCGACGTATTGACGAGTGCGGCGGGTCTGAGCAACGTGACGTTTCGGTTTTTGCCCCAGGATCCCGCCAGCGATTCAAGCACCGAACTACCGCCTTACGATCGTCTGGCCGACTGGAAGCTCCACACCATCGAGTGGACACCGCCCACGGAATAATCGCCATCGGCGTGCATTCATGCTCGGCATCCAAATTCACACGGAAGGCGTCGAATCACGCGAAGAGCGAGCTGGTAACTTCCGCTGGCTCTGGACCCTCGAAGGCATGAGTGAAAGCGGCGTGTTATCAGCGCCTCGGCGCT
>JGI12210J13797_10495174_pt1 | contig 19110 bp, 19 predicted proteins | sample ElkSlonscriptome_3_FD_13797 | JGI IMG/M metagenome (IMG submission 13797)
CTAATTGGTGATCCTGACGTACATAGGGGGCCATGCCCACCGAAAAACTAAATATACGCGAACACCCAATTCCTCAGTTGGTTCGTTCCATATCCATTCCGGTTATTACCGGGATGTTTTTTCAGACCATGTACAATGTGGTCGACACCTGGGCGGCGGGTAAAATCTCTACCGAAGCTCTTGCGGCCTTAAGTGGTTCGTTTTCTGTGTTTTTCCTTATCATTGCCGTGTCACACGGATGTCAGGCCGCCACCAATGCGTTGCTCAGCCATGCGTTGGGAGCCCGAGATGAGATGTCGGCACGCACATTGGGAGGGCAGGCTCTCTTTTTTGCCATGTGGATGAGTGGAACCGTGGGCGTTCTCGGATATGTGTTCACCCCCCGCCTGTTGGAGATTGTACAACTGAAGGGGGAAACTCTCGAACTGGCTACTCAGTATCTGCGAACGCTGTTCTGGGCCACGCCCTTTTTTGTACTATCTTCGACCTTGAACGGAATGTTGAGTGCCCATGGAGAAACCCGCCCGTTTCGTGATTCGTTGATCGCGGGTTTCCTGCTGAATATTGTGTTGGATATCTGGTTTGTCTTTGGCGGCCTGGGACTGCCGGCTATGGGGTTTGCGGGAATTGCCCGGGCCACTGTCCTGCTTCAGGGACTCACGATGCTCTATGTGTGGATTCAGGCCCAACGCCATGGGGTGCTGGGTGCGAGTGAGTGGCGATGTATTTTTCCGGTTTGGCACACTCAACGCCGTTTGATGGGGCAGGGGTTTCCCGCTTTGTTTAATATGCTGACCATTGCGTCGGGAATTTTTGTGTATACCTATTTTGTTGCCGGACTGGATACCAATGTGTTGGCGGCATTTGGAACCGCAATGCGGATTGAGCAGATTGCTTTATTGCCCACTGTAGGGCTGAATACAGCGGCAATGACGCTTGCGGGGCACAGCCTGGGAGCTCAACGATTAGACCGACTGAATGAAACCTTGCGCACCTGTTTGCGGTATGGAGGTTTGATTTACCTTGTAGGAGGTCCATTGGTGGCGGGGTTTGCACCGAAGTGGATGTCTCTGTTCAGCGATGATCCTGATGTGATCCGGATCGGAACCACCTGTCTCCGTATTTCAATGCTCAGTTTTTATGCTTACGTTATCTTATTTACGTTTACGGCTGTTTTTCAGGGGGTTCAGCGTCCGATGTTTGCAATTTGGATTGGAATATACCGTCAGATGTTGGCGCCCCTGCTGATAATTCCTGTTCTCATGCAGCGACTGAATCCACCTGAGATCGGTATTTGGTGGGGGGCCTGGGCCTGTGTCTGGTCGGGCGCGCTGGTGACCCTGCTCTATGCCCGCTGGGTTTGGGGACAACTGAAGAAAAAACTTTCCTGAATTTTTCGCGGAAAACGGGCGGTCTTCCGCTTTCGGGAAGTATGAACGCATTGTCACCTCACGTAGACGTCTTTGCCGAAGCCGATCATTATTTACGGTTCTGCAGCATCCAACAGGGAAAAGTTGCCGAATCTGAGCCGGTTTTGGATCCCTTTACCGAACGCCATTTGCATTGCATCTGGTTTGATGATCGTTTGCGCCCGGAATGTTTGGTGACGGAACGGGGGGAGGAGCTGCGCATTGTACATCCGGGAACGTGGAATCATGAAAAAGGTCCTGATTTTTTTGATGCGGAGTGGTCGGTTGGCGGAAGGCGGATGCGGGGAGATGTGGAGATCCATATCCGGCCGATGGACTGGAAGCACCACGGACATTCTCAGGATCCGTATTATCAGAATGTGGGGTTACATGTTACCTACGAACATGGGGAACTTTCCGAAGGTCTGTTGCCTGCGGGATGTGAAGAAGTTGGATTACGAACATGTCTGGACCAACGCTCGCATTTCTTTTTTGACAGCATTGATGTGCATGCGTACCCTTGGCAAAAAGATGGATCCAGGTCGGGTCTGACTCAATTCTTTCTGGATAAATCTGAAGAGGACTGTGGACGAATGCTGGAGGCGGCTGGACAGGAACGTCTGCGGAGAAAGTCCTTGCGAATGGCGCGAGTTGTTCAGGCGGTTGGTGAAGAACAGGCTCTGTACACATCACTGTTGAGGGGGCTGGGGTATAAAAACAATGCGGATGTTTCCGAGAATCTTTCCCGGGTATTACCGGTATCGATGCTGAGAAACCTCTGTGGAGGTCAGGAGGACAGAGCCTATGCATTTTTGTTAGGGGCCGGAGGACTTTTGCCCTCCACTTCGGAAGAGCGGGGCCTTCCCGACTGGCTCGCGGTCCGTCCGTTATGGGATGCCTGGTGGCCGCACCAGCATCCGTTTATCGAGAAAGCGTTACAACGGGACGCGTGGCGGTTGGATCATTGCCGCCCGGGAAATCATCCAGTGCGTCGGTTGCGTGCGGCGGCTCAGTGGGTAGCGGGAAGCGATTCGTTATGTACCCTGTTTGCTCCACAGAAAGATCAGAAGGAAAAACACTGGGTACGTACCTGTCTCAACATCTTACAAGTGTCCTCTCCTGAACCCACCCTGGACTCCACGAATGTGGTGGGACCGGTGCGGGCGGGAACGCTTTTTTTAAATGCACTGCTTCCGTGGAGACTCTGTAGCGGGAAGTGTGTTCCGGGTCCTGAATTATGGTCCTCTCTTCCGGACGAAGCTTTTAATTCAAAGATCCGGCATACGGCAGCAATGCTCTTCGGCCCGGATCAACATCCGCGTCTCTATCGGGGGGGATTGCGAAAGCAGGGACTGCTTCAGTTTTATGAAGATTTTCAGTTATGAGAGCTTCTGGGAAGAGGGGGCCGACGACCGGAGAGCCCGCCTCCGCGATCCGGAAAGCACACGGAGTGGATCTCTTCCAACATGGTGTTCTATCATTACGTTTTACGCAGGAAACCACCGGGGGGTTCGATTTGCAAAGCCTACCAGTGCGAGCATAACCGGGACTTCCACCAACACCCCGACAATGGTGACCAAGGCCACCGGGGAGGTGGTTCCGAAAAGCGCAATAGCCACCGCAACTGCGAGTTCGAAAAAATTTGAGGCCCCAATCATTCCTGCCGGAGCCGCCACATTGTGAGGAAGCTTGAGCGCTTTGGCTGCCAGATAGGCGATGAAGAAAATGAGGACGGTTTGAAGAATTAACGGCACCGCAATCAGAGCAATATGCAGGGGGTTTGCCAAAATTACGTTTCCCTGGAAGGAAAAAATAATTACCAGAGTCAGCAATAAGCCGATAATGGTGGTATTCCCGAATTTGGGCAGGAAGGTTTTTTCAAAATACTCCTGACCTTTGGTTTTGAGCATGTGCCCCCGGGTGAAGGCTCCGGCGGTCAAGGGAACCACAACAAAAAGCACCACCGAAAGAAACAGGGTGTCCCAGGGGACAAAAATATCGCTCACCCCCAGAAGAAACTTCACGATCGGCACAAACGCAATAAGGATAATCAAATCGTTGCTGGCGACCTGAACCACGGTGTAAGCGGGATTCCCTTTGGTGAGATGACTCCACACAAACACCATGGCCGTACAGGGCGCGGCACCTAATAAAATCGCCCCGGCCACATATTCTTTTGCCAGGGTTGCGGGAATGAAGGACTTGAAGATCACGTAAAAGAACAGCCAGGCAATACCGAACATGGTAAAAGGTTTTATGAGCCAGTTCGTGATCCAGGTAATAAAAAGTCCTTTGGGATTTTTGCCGACGTTTTTTACGCTCTTGAAATCGACTTTCATCATCATGGGATAGATCATGATCCAGATTAAAACCGCCACAGGCACCGAGACATTGGCATAGGTGAGGGTATCCAGAAATTCGGGGATCATCGGAAGGTAGCGGCCGATTAAAATCCCTGTGACCATGCATAAGGCCACCCAGAGGGTGAGGTATTTTTCAAAAAAGGAGATGCCGGGTTTTTTCGGGGAGGACATAGTTTTCCTTTTTCTGATTATTGTGAATTTCTATCGGCTTCCGGGTTTTGGGCGGTGCTGATGGTTTGGGTTTCCAGCTCAAGTTTCAGCCGATCGAGTTTTGCGATGGGTAAAGAGGCGAGGAGTTCCAGACGGTACCGCAACAAGTGGGCTGTGCGGGAAAACTCCTTTCTTTTATCGGCTTCCGGTGCGTCGGAAGGATCTTTGGTACCCCAATGTGCAACGATGGGTTGGCCGGGCCACACGGGGCAACTTTCTTTCGCATCGTCACAAAGGGTGATCACAAAATCAAATGCCACGTGGTTAAATTCCTCCCAGGATTTGCTCCGGGCTTCGGAAACGTCGATGTTAAAATCTTCCTGCAAAACCTGCAGGGCTACTGGATTGGGGGAAAGTTTTGGATGAGACCCTGCGCTGTAGGCTTCGAATTTATCCGAAAAAAATGTGCGGGTGAGAAACTCAGACAGAATACTTCGGGCAGAATTTCCAGTGCAAAGAAATAAAATTTTATACGGGGTCGGTGACATGAGGTTTCCCGGGAGTGGAAGGGTTGTGAGTTTGAGCGGATACCAGAGCGTCCAGGCCGGTTGCACCCACAGGCTCTGTGACCAGCCAGGGAATAACAATCCGTTGATCGGTGAGCCTGGATACTTCTTCGATATAGCCAATTTCCCGCTGGGCCTGAATTTGTAATCGCAGGTCTGCAGGGGCGGAACCGGCCAGGCTTTGATTGATTACCCAACCGGTGGGCTCAATTTTCGCACGGCGAAGATCTTCCTGCAGACGCTTGGCTTCATGAACCGGGGTGGCTTCAGGCAGGGTGACCAAGAGGACGTGAGTAAAAGAGGGATCCCGGAGTTTAGGCAGCAACTCGGTGACATAGGCAGGGAGCTCGCCCTTGTTTCGTAAGACTTCACGGTGATAGGCTTCCGAAGCATCTAACAAAAGCAAGGTGTGCCCGGTGGGGGCGGTGTCGAGAACGACGAACTGATCATTTCCTTTGGCCACGGTGCGGGCAAAGGCCTGAAAGACGGCCACCTCCTCGGTACAGGGGGAACGCAACTCCTCCAGTAAGAGGGCACGGCCTTCTTCATCCAGATCTTTTCCAGCGGTGGACATAACCTCTTCGATGTGTTTGCGGGTTTCTTCCCGGGGGTCGATACGGCTGACCTCCAGATTTGGCAGACCTTCTTCCAGGGTTTCCTCTATATGAGCCGCCGGATCGGTGGTGGAAAGGTGTACGGAAACTCCCTGCTGGGCTATGGCACGGGCAATGGCAGCGGCGACGGTGGTTTTTCCGACCCCTCCTTTTCCCATGGTCATGATGAGTCCGGGCCCTTGCTGGACAATTTGATCCACCAGTGCCTTTACCGAAATATGAGAGGGAAGTGCTTTCGGGTCGGAGACCTGAAGACTTTGCGGGCGTTCTGCGAGAAAATCACGGAGAGCGTCGGGACCAATCAAACCGCCCGGACGGAAAGGGAGGCGGCATTGGGGCAGGTTGCGCAAATTTTCAGGAAGGGCGGCTACGTTTTTGGTAGCTTTCAGCTCCCAGGCCTTTGCCAGCGGGTCCTGACTTCCATCGGCTTTAAAGACGCCGTTTATGATCAGAAAAAGTCCCGTAATATGTTCGCGCTGCAATTCCTCCGCTGCCCGTGCGGCTTCCCGGAGCGCGCTGGATTCCGGGCGGCTGACAATCACTACCCGCGTCATCCCGGTATCCTGCAGGGCCTGGAGGGCCTGTTCATAAATCTTCCGCTGGTCTTTCAGGCCGGCCAGAGGGCCCAGACAGGAGGACCCGGTTTGATTTTCCAGAATGAAATCATTCCAGGCGGCCGGTAAAGATAACAGGCGCAGGGTATGGCCGGTGGGGGCGGTGTCCAGGACCACATGATCATAGCGGTTGAGCTGATCCGGATCTCCAATGAGACGGGTAAACTCATTAAAAGAGGCAATTTCCACGGTGCAGGCACCGGAAAGCTGCTCTTCAATCGTCCGTAAACTTTCGTCGGGAAGAATTCCGCGGAGGGGGTCGACCATTCGTTCCCGGTAGCGTTGTGCAGCCTGCAGAGGGTCTATGTTGAGAGCGGACAATCCGGGTACGTGCGCCACCGGGCGGGCCTCGGCATTCAGTGAGGTTTCCAGCACTTCGTCCAAATTGGATGCGGGGTCCGTGCTGACCAACAGGACCTTTTTCCCTTCGTCAGCCGCTGCAATAGCAGATGCGCAAGCCAAAGAAGTTTTACCTACACCGCCTTTACCGGTGAAGAGAAGAATTTTGGGAGCCTGTTCCAACCACTCCTTCATTCGCAACCTTCTCCGGGTTCACATCCACAGGCTTCTTTATGAGGAAGCTCAAAAAGCTTACACAGTTGATCTTTGGTGGGATAAAAGCGCGAGGCGACCAGATGAGTGTCCAAAAAAACGAATGGGAGAGCGTCCTGTCCTGCTTCCTGAAGCAGGGTCTTTACTTTTTCATTGGCGGCAAATTCCGCAGGTTGCTGGGCCAGATTAAACCGGGTAACTTCAATGCCCTGCTTTTTCAGCCATTCTAAATCCGCGTGTACCCGCACAAGTTCGGCATCGACGGCCGGACCGCATACGCCAGTGGAACAACAGAGGGGAGGATCGTACACATGCAGTGATTTCATCGTTTCGTTTTTTTCGGGGTGGAGTGTTGAGGCAGGGTACAACCGCCTTCGGATAAAATTTGCCGCACATCTTTCATTTTCAAAAGTTTCTGAAGCAGCTCACGGTCTTCTTTAAAGATTTTTTCGGTACTGGCTACATCCTGCAGGCAGGCCAGGTTACGGTCCAGCTCGGGCGAGGGGGATTCCGGAAGAGTATAAATGGTCCAGTTCTGAAACCGTGTGGTTTCAAGAATGCCGTGTTTTTTCAGATAGGCCAAATGTCTGGAGACATTGACCTGAGAAACGTCAAGAATGTGTTGGAGATGACACACGCAGAGTGGAGAAACCTGTAAGAGGTTCAGGATTCTCAATCGGGTTTCATCACAGAGACATTTATACACCGCCAGTAACTTTTCCATGACTTCTATATACACATTCATGAATATACGTCAAGGCGTATATTTAAACAGGTGTGGGGGAGGTCGAACATTGTACGTTGAACGCTTGCCCTGAAAACGCGAGGCGCGATTTGAACCGTGCGGAGGGACAATTTCTTCACTATTGAACTTCAACGTTGGACGTTCAATGTTGAAAGTTGGACGTTCGCTATTTTATGATATTAACTCCACTAATTTCACCATGATTAAGTACTAGGCTCTGCCCCAAAAGGGAGCTGCGTGTGGAATGGGTTTATTTGCGGAATTTAAAGTAAAGGTAGCCTGAAAAACGGTTTTAAAACCGGAGGCCGGCGCGGAATCCGAACATGGCGTAGTTAAGTTCGACTTCCCGCTGGAAATCGCCCTCGGAGGGTTTGGAGTCAAGAGTGGTGGTGCTGTCGACCTGTTCGTAATACAGTCCCAGGAGAAGATCAACGGTATCGCCCAGGGGAAAATAAACGTTGGTCCCGATTTCCAGAGAACTGTACGATACCTGTAAGGCATCGAAAGAGTCATCGTCGACACCTAAAGAACTTAGAGAGCCGTCATAATCTAATATTTTCCAAGTGGCGTAGCCTGTCAGCTCCGGTCCGCCTTCATTTTCACCCATCAAGAGACGTATTTCACCGCCGACTCCGTACTCCGGTACGATAAGTTGCGCTTCTCCGGAGGCGTTTCCGTTGACGGCGTACACCCGGTCGCCAAAACCGGCAGCAGTGAGGGTTGCGGTGGTTCCTGCCTCGACGTTAAAATCGCTTACGATATATTGTACTCCCAGATGAAGCCAGGGAGTGAAGCGTAGTCGGCCTTCGGGGTTGAACGTGACGGGCGTAAAGCGGAGGCCTGTTCCCAACCAGGAGGTGTCGGCATTTATGGAGTACTCTCCTCCGGCGGGGATGAGCAAATAGTCCAGGCTTTGTCCGGCGAAATTTAGTCCGTCGACTTTCAGGCGAATTTCCCCTTCGGCTTCGCCACTGGCGGAAATAGTGCTTTGGCGGTAGTCGACTAAGAGGGTGAGCCATTTCCCCGTAAATTTGCCTCCACCCATGGTAACCTCGGATCCTGAACCTATATTCAGATCCACAAGGCGGGTATCCAGTCCTCCGCTTAGCTGTGCGCCATTTCGGGTTTCCTGAACGCGGCCTTCCAACGTGGTAAGCTGTCCCATGCCTCCGTAGATCTCGAAGAAATTTTTTTGGGACTGCACACGGCCTCCGGCCATGGATTCAGCCAAAAGGAGGGGGCTGCCAAGGCAGAGGATGAAAAGAATAATGATTTTCATGGAGTCTCTTTATCAGGATAGAGGGAGGGAGGGCGAGCAGAATTTATTTTTCCGAGGCATCCATTTCGCTGGCCACCAGATGCCGTTGCGCCAGCCGAAAAAAGGCCATTACCGGTAAGGTCAGGATTACGGCACAGGCCAGAATGTCACCCCACTGCACCGGGGGCTGGGTGAAGAGATTGGCCAGGGCGATTTGTACGGTACGGGTCTCGTTGCGGGTACAGACGACCAGCGGCCAAATGAAATCGCTCCAGTGGGTGATCACATCCAGCACCAGTACGGTGGCCAGAGCGGGGCGAATGGAGGGGAGGGCGACCGAAAAATAGATGCGGAACCAGCCGGCACCGTCGATCAGAGCCGCCTCTTCCTGCGATACCGGCAGGGAGAGAAAATGCTGTCGGAGAAAAAAGATGTTCATGGCTTTTGCGGAAAAAGGTACAATGAGTGCCAGCATCACGTTCAGGGTTCCCCCGGTGAGATGGAAATCCCGTGCGGTGAGGAAGAGAGGAATTACCAGCACTTCGACCGGAAGAATAATCAGTGCTACCACAATGGCAAACAGGAGGTTTCGTCCCCGAAAGCTGAATCGGGCAAATGCGAAGGCGGCCATACTGTTAATGATCAGACCGGATGCCAATATCCCGGCCACCTGCAGGGTTGAGTTTAACAGTGCCCGGCCTAATGAGGTTCGCCGCCAGGCATCGCCGAAATTTTCGAGAGTGAAATAGGGGAGCTGTTGAAAAATAGATTTGCCGCTGAGGAAAATCCGATCCTCGGGAAGCAAGGCACCCTGAACCATCCAAAGAAGTGGCGCAAGAAACACCAACGCGACGCAAATACTGAGTCCCCAGCAAAGCCATTTTTTCATGCTTCGCTCCTTTTCAACAGACGCTGAAGCAGCGCGATGAAGATCACCAGGGCGAGAAAAAGAACGGTGCCGGCTCCCGCGAGCCCCAAATCACGGTTCAGGAAGGTGGTTTCGTAAATCATTTGAATCAGGGAGACCGTACGGTCTTCGGGGCCGCCCCGGGTCATCAGGTAGGGCTGTACGAACAGTCGAAAACACAGAAGCGTGGTGGTGATGCTGACAAATAATATCGAATGACGCATGCCGGGAAGAAGGATGTAGAGAAGTCGTTGAGGAGGGGAGGCTCCGTCGATCCGTGCGGCTTCCAGTTGTTCGCTGGAGAGGTTTTGCAGTCCGGCCAGAAAGATCATCATCTGAAAACCCAAGCCCTGCCAAATAGACATTCCGGCAATGGCGGGGAGGGCCAGATTCGGATTGTTCAGCCAATCCTGTGCGGGAAGCCCCAGGGTGAGGACCATCTGATTGATCAGTCCCATTTGGTCGCCCTGCACTGGCTGATAAAGCATGTTCCACAGTACCGCCAGTACGGGCATAGAGATGATCACCGGTACAAAAAACACGGTCCGCAACCATCGCCAGGCTTTTTCAGGACGGTTGACCCAGAGTGCGAGAAAAAACGCCAGCACGGTTTGCAGGGGGACCACCATCACTGCAAACCAGGCGGTGTTGGCGAAAGCCTGGCGGAAACGCGGATCCGAAAGCATCCAGGAATAATTTTCCAGTCCGATAAACTGTCGCTGGTCTGTCTCCAGAATCGATATTTGGAAAAAGCTCCAATATACGGCGCGGAGCAGGGGCCAGAGCACGAAAAGTCCCAATAGGATCATGCCCGGTGCGAGGAAGAGCCAGGGATGGCCCGCGTGTTGCCCGGGCCGTTTCATTTCGAATCCTCCGGGGGACGTCGATCCAGAATGCGTTGTACGGAATTGGCGGACTGGTTCAGAGAGTCCTGTACGTCCGCTCCATTGGCGATATCCCGCAGGGCTGCCGCAAAACTCCGGGTGAGATTGGGGTAGACCGGGGTACGGGGCCGGGCACGGGCATGGTGTTCCTGCAGAGTGCGAAAGGTGGAGAAGGGAGGTTTGGAAAAGCGGGGGAGTTGTGGATAGGCGGAAGCACGGGAAGGGAGTGCACCATTGGCTTGCACCATGGGGAGGATGCCTTTTTCAGGGTCCAACACCCAGCGCAGCCATGCTGCGGAGGCTTCGGGTTGGGTGGTATGAGTGGAGACGGCCCAGCACCAGCTTCCAGAGGCGGCGGAGGGATGTTCTCCAATGCGGGGCAGGGGAAGGATGATCAACTTTTCTCCTTTCGCATCCAGATGACTTTGCGCCATCCAGTGTCCGTTCCAGTCCAATGCGGTTTCTCCGGTGCCGAAGGGGTTGGGGTCTACCGGAGACGTTCTCGCCAGACCTTCGGTAAAGAGAGTCTGCCACTTTTGCAAAGTTTCGACGTTGTGTGGATGGTTGAGGACACCCTCTGTTTTCCGCCCGTCAGCTGAAATCAGTTGACCGCCTCCAGACCAGATCAGTGGGGAAAAGGCGTAGGTGAACCATTCGTCCGCACTGATTTGCATATGCAGGGATATCGGTTGGATGCCGGCATTCTTCAACTTTTGCAACGCGTTACGAAATTCGTCCCAGGTCCAGGCGGAATTACCTTTCGGGAGTTGGACTCCTGCAGCCTCCAGCATGTTCCGGTCACCATAGAGGACCAGGGCGGAGTCGTAAGCTCCGAGGGCATAGAGCGTGTCCCGGTAGGTGCCCTGAGCAAGGATGGCGGGTTGAAAATCGTCGAAAGGAAAATCGGGAAGCAGAACCTTGAGGTTTCGGAGCAGACCCGCATCTGCAAATTGGGCGACGGTGGGACCATCTACATCAAAGACGTCGGGTAAATCCCGTCCGGCGGCCGCGATGGAAAGTTTTTCCGTGTATTGGTAGTCGGGGAAGAAATCGAGTTCGACCTGGAACCCTTCCGCGGCATGGGCCCGGTTGAAGGCCTCTGCGATCCCGCGCAGGGCGAGATTTTCGGCTTCCTGGCCCTGATGGCTCCAGACTCGGAGTACCTGAATGTGGTCTCCGGTCTTTCGGGATGTCGGACAGCCGGTCAGTAGAAAAAGGCCAACAAGACATCCGCTGAGAAAGCGGATTCCGGGTCTGTGGGGTGATGCAGTCACATGAGTTTTGGAGCAAACCGCTGGATAGATGTCAACTGAGGATCCTGTTTTCTTCATTTCTCTTGCGGGGTTGATTCGGGTATGCGATAGTCACTCTGTCAATTCCAACACAGCTGCTATTATGAAAAAAATTCGTTTAGGTAAAAGTTCGCTCGATGTCTCCGCCCTTTCATTGGGGTGTATGCGCATCCCGAACAGCACTCCGGCTGAAGCGGTGAAGCTTCTGGAGGCCTGCATGGAGTGCGGGATCACTTTTTTTGATCATGCGGATATTTATGGGGGCGGAAGATCTGAAGAGATTTTCGCCGCTGCATTCAATGAAACAGGGGTGGCGCGGGAGGCGGTGCATTTGCAGTCCAAATGCGGAATTTGTAAAGGATACTTTGATTTTTCCAAAGAGCATATTTTAGCTTCTGTGGATGGAATTCTCTCCCGTTTAAAAACCGATTATTTGGATTCCCTTTTACTGCACAGGCCGGATGCGTTAATGGAGCCGCCGGAAATTGCGGAGGCCTTTTCGGAGCTAAAGGCGTCCGGGAAGGTACGATATTTTGGGGTGAGTAATCAGAATCCAACCCAGATCGCTTTTCTCCAACAGGCTCTGGAAATGCCTTTGGTCGCAAATCAGCTGCAATTCAGTATCGCCCATACCCCTATGCTTGACCATGGTCTGAACGTGAATATGTCGGATGAGCCGGCGGTGAATCGCGACGGCGGGGTCCTTGATTATTGTCAGCTGCATCAAATTACCGTGCAGCCCTGGTCTCCTTTACAGGCAGGATTTTTTGGCGGGGTGTTTTTGGATCATCCGGACTACGCGGAACTGAATGAAGTACTCAACCGTATTGCGGAAGAGCAGGGCGTCGATCCCTCTGCAGTGGCAATTGCCTGGTTGTTACGGCATCCGGCAAAGATGCAGCCGGTGCTGGGAAGCATGAATCCGGATCGGATCCGTAAAATGGCCAAGGCCTGTGACGTGGAGTTGAGTCGTCCGGAGTGGTATGAGATCTACCGCGCGGCGGAAAATCGTTTACCTTAATCCTGAAAAGCCACAGGAAAGGCGGAGAAAAAATCTTTGGATTTTGAAACCTTTTTGACTTGTGCGGGAAAAACAATCTCAGTAGAAATTGAAACTGTATTCAACCCCCTGACTGGAGCTTTCTCATGACAATCACCCGCACTCTTAAATTCGCTGCCTTCGGAATGATGTTGGCCGCCACTTCGTTACATGCACAACTTTCAGACCCCGAGCTCATTATGGGACGCGCCGGAAGTTGGGATTTCTCTCTTCCTCTGATTTATTCGTTTGAGGGTACGATCGATGGCGAAGGGGGATCAAAAGTTGAAGTCAAAGACGATTTAGGATTTGGGTTTGGCGGAGCATTTAACCTTACGGACCGTTTCAGTCTTGGTGGATTTTTCAATTGGAACTCCAGAGTGTATGACGCCACCGCCGTGCAGGACAATGGGGCACCGTACGAATATAACAACCGCCTGGAGACCACCACCATTGGGATAAATGCATCCTTTTTTCTGCTGGAAGGTCCAGTGACTCCTTTTGTGACTGGGAATGTGGGGTATACATTCACGGACACCAATATTCAGGATGGTCCAACGGAAGTGGACTGCTACTGGGACCCATGGTGGGGATATACCTGTGATGGATATGTTCCGACCCGCTCAGATGATGGTGCCAGTTATTCGGTTGGCGTTGGACTCAGAATTGACGTAAGCGATACGGCGGCCTTTCAGTTGAGCTACAATTCCACATGGTATGAAATGTCGAATGCTACCAGCACACCTAACTTTGACAGTATCCGCCTGGACTTTATCTTCCGATCTTTCTGAGCAACTCACCTTTCTGAGAAGCTCATAGAGCATAGAGCAAGGGGCTTTATCGCCTCTTAAGTGTCAGCACTTCTTCGAGGAGATTGCATTCGATTTTGTCGATCTCTTCGAAGAATTCGAGCGGTGTGAGCACTTGTTCTTTTCCGTCGCGAAGAAAACTGGCCTGAATGGAGGGATCGGCACCGTGTTCGAGGAGGAGTTTCAGCATATCTTTGCTTTCCCCTTTGGCATGAAAGAGCGGGGTTTGTCCGCCCAGGGCTACGAGATCTGTAGGCCACACGGGGGTGGTGTTAACTGTTCCAGGGATAGATTCAGCCTGTTTGTTTACGTCTAAGCCTCTCTTGAGCAATTCCGCGACCAGTTCTCCATGATTAAATTCCACAGCCATGTGCAGAAGGGTTGAGCCTTCCAGTGGAAAATGTCCGTAGCGGAGATCCAAGCTTTGATGAAGGGTGTCCGGTTGGGCGTCGAGGGTTTCTTTTAATTTTGAGAGCGAGCCCTGATGAATGGCCATGACGGCATCTGCCGGATCAGGGGCTCCGGCTTTGATGAGTAATTGGATGCAGCGTCCTTTAAGCGGGGAACGGTGATGGCTGTGCAGAAGATGTTGCAGGGCGTTTCGGGGCCCCTCCACTCGAAGAATTTCGCGGGAGGGATCGGCGCCCCGCTCGAGCAGCCATTCGATACCTTCAGGATTCATGTATTCACAGGCGGGGAAGAGCACGGATCCGTAAAGCGGGTCGTAATCACCGTCGGCCTCCGCTCCGGCCAGAAGGAGAGCATTGGCGGCTTCAAAATGACTGAGAGCTGCGGCCTGGGCCAGGGACTTATTGAGATCGTCTTGGCTGGCAGCGGCACTGAGTTCCTGAACGGTTTCGGTATCTCCGCTGGATGCGGCAAGGAAGAGGGGGGAATAGGAGTCTTTCAAAAGGGTTTCCGGGGTTGCAATTTGCAGTTCTGTACGACACGAGGATAGGGAATGCAAGCATCGGAATCACCTTGGGAGCGCGCACAGCGTCGAATGAACAAACTGGGTCTCGCGGAGACGGACCTGGAGGAATCTTTTGTGCTTGCCGGAGGAAGTGGGGGGCAGAAAGTAAACAAAACTGCCTCTGCCGTGCAATTACTTCATGTGCCGACAGGAATTATGGTGAAATGTGCCGAGGGACGCTCGCAGCATCTGAACCGTTTAAAGGCGCGGGAACGGCTTTGTGAGAAAGTGGAGGAGAACAGAAGGGAGGCAAAGTTAGCGAGGGATGCCCGGAGGGCGAAAATCCGGCACCAGAAACGAAAACCCAGTGCGCGCGCGCAGGCCAAACGTATTGGGAACAAGCGGGTTCGGGGGGAAGTGAAAAAATTGCGGGGTCGCCCGAGTCGGGAGGATTAAGAGGCGGTCGAGCTTTTTTTCCGGGGGCTGGGTCTTTGGTTTAACCACAGAGCGGTAAGCATGATAAGAGTGCCGCTCAAGAATCGGATCCAGGAGTTGATAATTTCCTGTTGTTGGAAGAGCAGGAGGACAATGACGAGAGCGATGGGGATTTTCAGGTTATTGATGATGGCGAGGGTGCCGGTATCCACGTGGAGAGAACCATGATTAAAAAGAAAAAAGGCGAGTCCGGAAGGGATAAGTCCCAGCCAGAGGATGATGGCCCAGGCGCTGAGGGGGAGTTGCTGGAGGTGATGCAGAGTTTCGGGAACGGGGGCAAGCAGGATCCATCCGATGAGGGTGACGATAAGGGCGCCGAGATACATCCATCCGAAGGTGTACATGTCGTCGAATTTTTCTGTAGCGGTCATCATCCGCCGATACAGGACCTGTCCAAGGGCGAAGCTGAGGTTGCAGAGTTGCATGATACCAAAGCCGATCCAGAACCCGCCGTCGAGGTCGGGTCGGGCGTACCGGATAACCCCTGCTCCCAGTATGGCCAGGAGGACGCAGAACAGCGACCGCATTTTTAAATGACCTTTGCAGAAGAGTTGATCGAGAAGGCTGACATACAGGGGCGTAAAAATAGTGACCAGGGCCACTTCGTAGCCGGCCATGAATTTGTACGAGACCAAGAGCGTCAGGTACATCACTCCAAACTGAACGCCCCCAAGGAGGGCCAAGTGGAGTTTACGCAGGTTGGGAAGGTTTCCCATTCCCATGAGAGGGACAAAGAGGATGAGGGAAAATCCCATACGCAGAAAAGAGAGCAGGTAGGGGTTCATTCCGTATGTGCCGATAAGGATGGGGACGAGTCCAAACGAGGGGCCCCAGAGAAGGCAGGCCGCGATGAGCCATGGCATTTGAGTTTATTCCGGTTTGGGGTCGCGTGAGAGGAGGATTTCCATGGATTCCGCCGGGGAAACACCTTCGTAAATGATTCGGTAGACTTCGGTGGTGATGGGGGCTTCCACTCCGAGGGTGTCGGCAAGATGTTTGGCGGTTTTGGCGTTAAAGACTCCTTCCGCGATCATGGTCATGGAGGCTTCAATTTCGGACATGGTTTCGCCGTTGCCGAGGCGTTCGCCGACGCCGCGGTTACGGCTGTGCTGGCTGCCGCATGTCACGATGAGGTCGCCCACACCGCTGAGGCCCACAAACGTCTCGGGTTTGCCTCCGGCGGCGGCCCCGAGGCGCATTAGTTCGGCGAGTCCGCGGGTGATGAGGGCGGCTTTGGTATTATCCCCGAATCCGAGTCCGTCACTTACGCCCGCCGCAATGGCAATGACGTTTTTCAGTGCTCCTCCCAATTCAACTCCGATGATATCGTCTGTGGTGTATATTCGAAAGCGGGGGCTGTTGAAGAGATTTTGAAAAAAGGAGGCTAATTCCTGATTGGGGGAGGCTACGGTAACCGCAGAGGGGGATTGGTTGGCAACTTCCTCGGCGTGACTGGGGCCGGAGAGGGCGGCGACTTGTTGGATTCCGAGTAATTCTGCGGCCCAATGGCTGAGGCGACGGTCGTCAAGCAATCCTTTGGAGACGCTGATCACCGAAGCGTAGGGTGCGACCATACCGTGGAAGGATTTGAGCACGGGCTGATAAAATTTGGAGGGAACCGCAATGACGATGGCGTCGCAGTTGGCTGTAACCTGATCACGGTCGGCGCTCCATTGAATGGATGAATCAAGTTGGACCCCAGGGAGAAATTTAAAGTTTTCTCCCCGTTTCCGGACTTCTTTGAGATAGGCCTCGTCGTGTCCCCACATGGTGACCTGATGTCCATTGCGGTTTAAAACCATGCCGAGGGCTGTTCCCCATCCGCCATCTCCAATAACTGTTACTTTATGACTCATCGTTTGGCTCCTATACTTGAAAGAGAACTCTGTACAGGTTTTTTAAAAATCTCAACCGCAATTCGTAATTCAGTATCGGGGGAGAGATGGGTCGCGCTCTGTGGCCCAGCGGTCAATACCCCCGGAGAGGTTGGACACCTTAAAACCTTTTTCGGATAAAAATTCCGCGGCGCGTTGGGAGCGCATGCCGTGATGGCAGAGCAGGAGGAGGTCGCGGTCCCTGGGCAGTTCTTTATAGCGGAGGGGAAGTTTTCCTAAAGGAAGGTGCAGACTTTCGGGGATATGCACCATGTTCCATTCTGAGGGTTCCCGCACATCCACAATCAGATAGTTGTGGTCCGGCGGGAGAGCCGAGGGGTCGAGTTGGGGGATAGACGTCATGGTAGATTGAGGGGATGTTTTGAGTGTATTGGTCCTTATTTTTAGAACATTCTCTATTTAATGTTTATAAATAAAATGTATAGGTTGAATACGTTGAAAACGTTTTTCAGGATTATCTAAACCACAAACAGGATATATGTAATGATGGAGCTCGGAAAATTTAGTTTTGGTATTGGAGACCGCTTTGCGCATCAGGGCGAGGCACAATTACGGGCATTTGTGAACGCGAAACAGGCCGGGGTGGACATTACGCCGGTTTGGAACAAATCCCACCGGGAGCATACCACTATTGGTTCCGGTCCTGGAGAGGTACGCGCAGAAGCAGATGCTGCGGTGAAGGCCCTGGGGTGGAAGGGGGAGTACCGGGTGGATGCGGATCATATTAACCTTTCAAACGTGGATTTGTTTGTGGCGGGCAGTGATTTTTTCACCATTGATGTTGCGGATTATACCGGCAAGGCTGCGGACGCAGATGCAATGGAGGCTTTCGTGCAAGCCAATCAAAAATTCGTAGGCTCGTTATCTCTTCCCGGAATAGACGAAGCCTTTGAGGTCACCGAAGAACTCTTGCGTGATATCGCCGGTACCTTTTTACTCGCAACTCGTGAAGCCGGTAAAATCTATCGTCATATTGAAGCTGTCAAAGGTAAAGGAGCTTTTATCACGGAAGTGTCCATGGATGAAACGGATTCCCCACAGACTCCCGTAGAATTATTTTTCATTCTTTCCGCTTTGGCGGCAGAAGGCATCCCCGTGCAGACCATTGCCCCAAAATTTACCGGCCGCTTTAACAAAGGGGTCGACTATGTGGGTGATCTTGCCGCGTTTGAGAAAGAGTTTAAGGATGATCTGGCGGTGATTGCGTATGCGATAGAAACCTTTGGCCTGCCCGCAACCCTCAAACTCAGTGTGCATTCAGGCAGTGATAAATTTTCGATTTATGAACCGATCCGGAAAGCCCTGGCAGCACAGGATGCCGGACTGCATATTAAAACGGCAGGCACCACCTGGCTGGAAGAGTTAATTGGCTTGGCGGAATCCGGTGGCGAGGGGCTTGAAATTGCCAAGGAGGTATACCGACGTTCCCTCGCCAAAATTGATGCACTTTGTGCGCCTTATGCCACGGTTATTGATATTAACCGTGATGCCCTGCCCTCCGTGGAAGAGGTCGAAGGATGGGAGGGGTCCGCCTATGCGGCAGCTCTTCGACATGATCCGGACTGTGCAGCATATAATCCCAACTTCCGTCAGTTACTTCACGTGGGATACAAGGTTGCCGCGGATCTGGGAGACAGGTATGTGGATGCCTTATCCGCCAATGCGGAGGTGGTGGGACACCATGTGACCACCAACTTGTTTGATCGTCATATCAAGCGCTTATTTAATCTGTAACAGAGCGTTCATGTGGTGGAAAAGGGATTGTGTGGAGTTCTCCTCGACAGGTGAAGGACTTTGGGGGACAATACGATATGATGAACTCTTCTACCCCGGAACCCTTAATTACACTTTCTTCAGATTTTGGCACCTGCGACGGATATGCAGGAGCGATGAAGGGGGTAATCCGGTCGGTGGCACCGGATGTTCGACTCGAGGATATTACCCATGAAATACCGCCGGGGGATATTCGGAGTTGCGCCTGGGTATTAAGGACGGCGGTACCGTTTTTTCCAAGAGGCACGGTGCATGTGGTGGTGGTGGACCCGGGGGTGGGTACCGCGAGGAACGCGATATTGTTGCAGGCGGATTCCCACTATTTAATTGGCCCGGATAATGGAGTCTTTTCCTGGGTGATCCGAGAGGCTGAGGCGTGCCGGGCCTGGAAATTGTCGGACGACTCCTGGCATCCTGAGCAAAGCAGTCATACGTTTCATGGTCGGGATTTGTTTGCCCATGCGGCGGCCCTGTTGGCGCAGGAAGGGGAGTTGGCCAGGGTGTGCGGGGAAGAGGTGGTTCCGTATTGCGGAACCTGGGCACATTCTGTTGCGGTTGCGCCGGGAGCCGAGGGTGAAGTGGTTCATGTGGATCACTTTGGAAATGTGGTGACGAATCTGTTTTTACAAGAGGCGAACTCTGAGTTGCCGGAGCCGTTAAAAGTCTCGACCCGGGAATTGAGCTTTGAGCACTTGAGTCAAACCTATGGTGATGTCGAAGAAGGGAAGGCCTTATTGTTAGTGGGGTCGCACGGATTTTTGGAAATCGCAGTGCGGCAGGGATCGGCGGCGGAGGGCTATACCCTCAAGACAGGAGATTGGGTGAGGGTGGG
>JGI12210J13797_10495038_pt1 | contig 19107 bp, 13 predicted proteins | sample ElkSlonscriptome_3_FD_13797 | JGI IMG/M metagenome (IMG submission 13797)
ATTCGCCTTCCATCAAATGCTCATCGTTATCGAGAATGTCTTCGGTCATGGTATCGAGGAAACGTGTTTGGACACGGCTAAGCGTTTCGGCAGCTTCACGACAAGCACGGGAAAGCTCGGGATTGGAGTCCTTCCAGGCCTGCAATTCGCCAGCACGCTGTTTTTGCATCGCCGCGTTCTGCTGAATCATTTCGTGTAACAAACGATTCTGCTGGTTTTGGCCCGTCACCAATTGACGCAGCAATTCGATCATGACCTTGTCATCGGAGAGCGAGGATTCCGAATGATTCTCGGCTGAAACATCGATACGGAACATTGGCGACGTAGGCTCTTGATCGAAGGACATAATTTCGGGCTCTCTCTCTTAGCTTTCCAATCGGACAGGCAAAAACAATGCGGAAGACTGAGTATAACCAGTCCAAAGTGAAGTTGTCCAACAAACCGAATTGGCCAGCCGATTTTTTTTGAGATCGCCACCCTTTACTCAAAAGGACCGCCGCATTGTACCTAATTTCTCGCCAGGAAGAATAATCGGAATAAGCTGCATTTCCCTGCTGGAATCATTCTTTTCCAGGTTCGCCGATGATTCGGTTGATTGCATTGAGCATCGCCAAAATCGTACTCTCGACACTGTCGGTACTAACTCCGACACCCCGATAACTCCGTCCTTTGTGCTCGACAACCAAATTGACTTCGCCGATCGCGTCACGTCCGAGTGTTGCACTGCGGACGGAAAAATCTTTGCAGATAAGTGAGATACCAGTGAGTTTTTCGACAGCCCAAAACGCAGCATCGATCGGTCCGTCACCCTGTTCGACTTGTTCGGTGTGCTCTTGCTCACCATTTTTTAGCGTCAAGCGGACCACGGGATCGCGATTCGTTCCGCTGGTGACTTCGTAATCGACGAGCGACCATTCCTGTTCAATGTTACCGCTGATCTGTTGCTGGACCAACGCGATGATATCACCATCGTAGATCTCTTTTTTCTTATCGGCCAACAACTTGAACTGCTCGAAGACGGCTTGCAATTGTTCACTCGTCAACGTGAAGCCCAGCGTCTTGGCTCGATCCGCTAAAGCAGCACGACCACTATGTTTCCCCAACACCAAATCCGTTTTGGCAAAACCAACTTCTTCGGGCAACATGATTTCGTAAGTACTACGTTCTTTGAGCATTCCATCTTGATGGATGCCTGATTCATGAGCGAACGCGTTGCGACCGACAATCGCCTTATTTCTTTGCACGTGAATACCGGTGGTCTTGCTAACCAAGCGGCTCGTTGGCACCAAGCGATTGGTGACGATTCGCGTATCGCATTGGTAGAAATCGCGACGCGTTTTCATTGCCATCACAACTTCTTCAAGCCCCGCGTTGCCCGCTCGTTCGCCGATACCGTTGATCGTACATTCAATTTGTCCCGCTCCGGCGGCGACGGCTGCCAAGCTATTGGCGACGGCCATGCCAAGATCGTTGTGGCAATGGGTACTCAACACCGCTTTGTCGATATTGGGTACGCGCTCGCGTAACATCCTAAACCGTTCGTAGATTTCGTTCGGTGTAGTATACCCAACGGTATCGGGAACGTTGATCGTGGTGGCGCCCGCGTCGATCGCCGCTTCGACGACGCGGCAGAGAAAATCGTTTTCGGTGCGGCAGCCGTCCTCGGGAGAAAACTCGACATCGTCACAGTAGTTTGCCGCTCGTCGCACGCCCGCGACCGCTCGCTCGACAATTTCATCAGTACTCATTCGCAACTTGAATTCACGATGAATCGCACTGGTGGCCAAAAATACATGGATCCGTGCCGAAGGGGCGTACTTGACCGCTTCCCAGGCTGCGTCGATGTCTTTATCACTACAACGTGCCAAGCCACAAATGGTCGAACCGCGTACTGTTTGAGCGATCTGTTTGACCGCTTCAAAATCTCCGGGCGAAGCGATGGGAAACCCTGCTTCGATGATATCCACGCCCAAATCGGTTAGCGCCTGAGCTACTTCCAACTTCTCAGCCAAATTCATGCTCGCGCCCGGCGATTGCTCGCCATCGCGAAGGGTCGTGTCAAAGATACGAATCGTCCGTGACTGGGGATCGGATGAATTGGGATCGGGAGAGACCGCTTGGTCATCCGCTGCAGAATTTGGCATCGTGAAATCAACCTCGTGATAGAATCGGTGGAAGCAGAAACAATAAAAAAACCCGAGTCGCTTGGCGACTCGGGTTTGGTGTCTTTTCAAATTTTGACCAAAATTATGGTCGAAACAAACCAGCATCGCCGCCACGTAAACGTGGAATGAGGAGCAGCGATAGAAGGGGTGCCGTTTGGTTCATAGCCCTATGATAGGCAACGATCAATTCAAAAGTCAATAGTAGGACGAAAGAATGCCTTCCAGCGTCGAAGAGCCGCCGGTCGAGAGTATTCGGCGACCCCTATCGAACAGTGAGCACCTCGACCCCAACCAGAATGGCGATGAGAATCGTAGCGCTGCCGACCGTAATGACGGTTGGATGGAATGGTAGTAAGTCACGAAAAGTCATCTTGCCGCGGTCACCGATGGGGTCGATGTGACGACCAATCCAACCCGACATTTCGGCAAATAGGTATGATCCGGCGATCATGCCGACGATCATGCAAAGCGCGTCATAGTTTCCTTGACCCAAGGCCGCAGCACCCGTGCCGGGACAATAGGCTGAAAACGCGAAGCCGACACCGAACAATAGTCCGCCTATGACGTTGGATGCATATCGAGTCGGTTTGATGTGCAGTTCGACCAGTCCGGCGCGGTGCATAAAGTGTATTCCTAAGGAACCGACGACAACTGCGGATAACATCACCTTGACGACCGTATAATCAGCTAGCAGAAGCTGTCCAATCAAGATGTGGAATTTGGCGACGCCACCTTTTTGCAGCAGGAATCCGAAGACGAGTCCAAACACTGCGCCCAAAATTAGCTGTTTCGTGGGCGAAACTTCCGGTTTCGTCGTGGGCCCTGGCGGAGATTCGGTCTCGGATGGTTGGTCAATCATGGTTGTCATTTTGAACTTCCTGAGTAGTTTGAGACAAACGTCTAATAAAGGTTCGTCCTAAACGGTAAACATCAACATTGCGGCAACAATGCCCCAACAAGGTAGTGTGACCAAGCAGGCCCCGGATAGCTAAGCGGGTCCACTTCCGCAAAACACGCAGTTGGATGCAAGTGATTAGGCATGTGTGGCCTCTTTCTCTGTCTCTACCGGATATCCCTCGGCGGTCCAGGCACTCCAACTACCAGGCACGTTCGAGACATGTTTGAAGCCACGTGATTTCATCAAACTCGACGCGATGCTGGCACGATAACCGCTGGCACAATAGGTCGCATAATGTTGAGCTTTGTCGAGCCCTGAAATTCGGTCTCGCATGTCAGCGATAAAGTAGTGTTCGGCACCGGGGACATGCCCAGCTTCCCATTCCGAAGGCGAACGGACGTCAAGAGGGGTCGTCCCGGTTCCCATTTTCTGATGTTCCCGCAGTTCTTGAACGGGAATTTGTTCTAGCCGTTCGATTGGCAAACCTGAGATCTCCCAAGCCTTCATCCCAGCGGCGAGATAGCCGGCGAATTCACGGTGACCGCTACGGACAATGAGCCGTTGGATCGGCTCAACATCGGCGTCATCTTCAACGATCAACAATAGTCGCTGATCGAGGTCAAACATTTGGCCCAGCCACGCGGAAATTTCCGGACGAGCGCCAATATTGATCGCTCCCGGAACATGCCCTCCACCAAAGGCAGTCATCGAGCGTGTATCGATTGTCACGGTACCCGCTCGGCGGGACGCGTCGAGGAATTCTTGCGGCGGCAATGCGGGAATCGTCGGCAATCGATCCATGATAGCTGGCCCTGCGGAATTAACCTTCTTCAATTGAGGATAATGCCAAGGGACTGGCGGTGCATCGTCGACAACAAATTCGCGAAATGCTTCAAAGCTTGGGAACGAGAGGAATGGATTCGTCCGTCGTTCGTATCCGATCGTACTGGTCAGGCGGTCGCCTATGTCCGCACCACAAGCCGACCCGGCCCCGTGTCCTGGATAGATCATCATGTAATCTTCCAGGTGAAGGTAAAACTCGTAGAGGGTCTCATACAGCGATTTTGCCAATTCTTCGGTTTCGCCAGAGCCGAGCAAATCAGGACGCCCAGCCGAACCGACGAACAGGGAATCGCCTGTGAAAACAGCCCACGGCTGATCCGGATGCTCGGACTCGCTCAGTAAGTACGACAAATGCTCGGGTGTATGCCCCGGTGTATGCTTCGCGGTTAGGATGAACGACCCAAAGTCGAACGAATGGCCATCGGCGACCGGCGTTCCATCAAACTCGTAGTTCGCTTGAACATCGCTGAGATAAATCTTTGCCGTTCCGACACGCTCGGCGAGTGACCGGCTACCGGAGACGAAGTCCGCATGGATATGAGTCTCGATAATGTGCGTAATTGACACACCGTGCTTGCGGGCAAGACGTTCGTAAATCTCAACGTCGGTACGCGGATCAATGACCGCTGCTTTGCCAGTATTCGTATCGCCTAACAAGTAAGACAACTGGGCGATGCCGTCCGTTAAAACCGTTTCGAGAACAAACATGTGAATACTTTCGTGAAGGGGTGAGTGTTTCCTGGTAGTAAATCGTGAGTCATCGGACAAAGCTGCGAATCATGTGCCGCAAGAGTCTTGACAAGTCGCGCTGTCCCTTTTGATCCCTTTGGGCGTCTCTGGACTGGCACACGTTACTGGCACACGGTTTGCGTCCAACTAGTGTTGTCACCATTGTGAAAAATATTGTGAAAAACAACGAAAGCAAGTAACACATAAACGAAAGGCAGAACATGGCTACAAGGCAAGAAGTATCAGGTCAATGGAATCAAATTCATGGTGCGGTAAAGGAGAAGTACGGACAAATCACGGATGACGAATTGCGCGAAGTGGAAGGGGATAGTGAGCAGTTGATTGGGCTGATCCAGCAAAAAGTAGGTGCTGCGCGTGGTGAGGTCGAAGCGTTTGTTAGTAAGATTTACGAGGACTGCGGAGCAACGTGTTCCAATCTTTCTCAGACCGCATCCCAATATGCCGAAGCGACGGGCGAGCGACTACGCCAAGGGTATGACGAATCGACCAAAGTGGTTGCTAAACATCCAATGGAATCCGTGGCTACCGCATTTGGTGTAGGATTGTTGGCTGGCGTGGTAATCGGTATCTCGCTCGCTTCCCGCCCCTATCCAGAACCGACTTGGCGTGACCGCTGGGTCGGTCGGTAGAAACAACAATTAGTGGTGTCTAACCGTTATCATGGCATTCGAATTACTCCATTGGGTATCCATTCGAATGGCGGATTCACCTTCCACCAAGCGTAACGAAGATTGCGGCCAAGTCGCTTAAAGCGAACGCGACTTACGCCGTTTTTGATCGAGCATTAGTAAGCAGGAAACACGATGGATATACCGCAAATCACTCCCAAGGACAAATCCCCGACTGGTGACATGGGGCAGAACTATCTGGCGTCGGGCAAGCAAGTCGCTCTCCGGCGCTGGGAAGAGGGCGTGTGTGAATATAGCGAAGAACGCCGGCGAAACTATGAGACGGTCGGCTACGTGTTGAGCGGGGTGCTGGAAATTGATCTCGATGGTCAAACGGCAAGACTCGGAGCAGGCGACTCATGGTTGGTACCCGAGAATGCGTTGCATCGTTACCGCATCCTTGAACCAATCGTCGCGATCGAAGCGACCAGCCCGCCGGCTCGGCATGGCGATCGCGATGTACCGATTTGATTATTGAATCGACTTCCCACGGCGAACGACTCCCGACGCGAACACGACACAATCGCCAATTTAAATTTGAACTTTGAATGACGCAAACTAAATCCGAGCTCGCGACCATCGCTGCGGTCGCTCAGTTGCTGGCGGTCTTATTGACCGTCGCAGCACTTTTTTTCGCTCGCGATGTGTTCATTCCGTTATCCCTTGGATTGTTGTTGTCGTTCCTGCTTAGCCCCGTCGTCAATCGGCTCGAGCGGTTGGGCATTTCCAATGTGATGGCAGTGGTAGTCACGGCGATTCTCGCCTTCATCCTACTCGCCACACTATTCACGCTGCTCGGACGTGAAGTGACCAATCTTGTCAGTGATCTTCCCAAACATCGTGATGAGCTGGTGACCAAGGCGAGAAGCTTTGCAGGCTTGACCACCGGTGTCGGAGGTTCGCTGGATAAACTTGCCGATGAAGTCAGCGAGGCGATGGAAGATGCCGCGGAACCGGAGGTCGCTCCCAAAAACCAAAGTGTCTTCGAACGCTGGGCGGACAAACTACTTCCAGCCACCACGCCACTAGACTCCGAAACCACCCCCGATCTTGGCGCCTCGGCGAAATCTCCGTTGTATGTTCAAGAAGTTCGAGCCGACTTGGCACTGGCCACATGGGCAACGACCGCTGGGACCGTTCTTGGGCCGTTGGCCACCGCCGGTTTGGTCACTGTATTCGCCTTGTTTATGTTAATTCACCGCGAAGACCTTCGAGACAGGATCATCGCCGTGGTAAGTCATGGAGATTATGTCACGACAACCGAAGCTCTTGACGAAGCAGCCGATCGCATCAGCCGTTACTTGGTCGCGCAAACGATCATCAATACATCCTATGGCATCGTGCTTACGATCGGGCTGATGATCATTGGTGCAACCATGACCGCAGAGGGGGCGTTTCCCAATGCGATTCTTTGGGGTGTGTTGGCGACGTGCCTGCGTTATGTCCCCTACATTGGCCCGACGGTGTCAGCGATCTTCCCGCTGGCGATCGCGATATCGGTGTTCCCCGGCTACGGTGTCGTGTTTGCGGTTTTGGCACTGATCATCACAATGGAGCTGCTTAGCAACAACATCCTTGAGCCGTTGTTGTACGGAGCCAGTACAGGGATATCATCGGTGGCGGTTATTGTTGCCGCCGTATTTTGGGGATGGCTTTGGGGGCCAGTCGGTTTGCTGCTTTCCACTCCGCTGACCGTTTGCTTGGTCGTTCTAGGTAGGTATGTTCCTCGATTTCGAACGATTTCAATGCTGCTTGGTGAAGAGGTTCAGATCAAGACGTCGATGCGGTTCTATCAAAGGTTGTTGGCGACCGACGAGCGTCGAGCTTGGGAGATCCTTCGAAAACATTTTGATCAATACCATTACAACGCCACGAGCGATGAAGTCCTTATTCCCGCCATCAAACGAATTCGTCAGGACCACGATTCCGAATATCTATCGGACGATGACGCCAATCGCTTGTTCGCCATGGCAGGAGGGTTGATTGCCAAGTTGAGCGAACACCAATCGGACTCCTCCGGTCGCTCACCGGTTGAACAAGGCGATGAGGCGGGATGCACCTCGGAGGCGGGCATGACAACGCTGCCACTCGTCGTCGGTTGTGCTTCGCATCATTTTAGTGAGACACTTGTATTGAACATGCTGCGGGCAAGCGGTTGTTCCCATTTCAATTTGCATTCGATTGATGACGAAATGATAGCCGAAGAGGTTAGTCGCCAGATACAAGAACTATCACCCGCAGCGGTGGTGATCGTGGTCTTACCGAAAGGAGGATTCGCACAATCACGCTATCTTTGCAAGTCGATTCGCGGAGCAGGTTACGTCGGCCCCATCGTGGTCTCGTGTTTGGGCAAGTTCAAGAATTATGACAAGCTCTTTGTCAAGTTTCGCAAGGCAGGCGTTACCAATGTCACAACCTCGGTTTCGCAAACGGAATCCAAAATCGAATCCCTCCTGAGACGTCGAAATACCATTTGACGCCCCTATTCTGAGGGCTTCAAAAAAAACAACTTCCGCAGCGGACAAATGGCCCTAGTTACAAATGGGATCCCAAATGCCACACGGCACGATTTTGCCCGAAGACCAACTTGGGAAGTCATGGTCAATCAACTGGAACGATTCCTGGGTGTACGCCCGGCCTTTGCGATAAAAAGTTCCCAGCCGTTCCTTTTTCTTGGTATCGAAGCCGCGTATCGACGTCGCTCTTTTTCCGATAAACTTTCGTAGAACAGCCGCATCGCATTTTCGATTTCAGTCGAATACCCCTTCATTCTGAACCATCTGGTATCATTTTTTTGCATGAACACGTCACCCATTCTTCCGACCCAAACTGAAGCCGCTTTCATGTTGCGGTCTGCGATTGGCCAAATTCAATTCGCGCGCAACTATACGGTCGGACTTCTCGATGCGATTCCCCGAGATTTATGGTTTGAGATTCCGGATCGCTTGCCGACCAATGTGGCTTGGCAGGTGGGGCATTTGACCGTTAGCCAGTATGGGCTATTGATGTTTCGACTACGAGGTCGTGAGCCAGAGGACTTAGAGCTGATTCCTGGACGCTTTCGCAAAGCCTATGGCCGTGAATCAATCCCCAGTGCGGATCCCTCCAAGCAGCCAAGCGCCGATGAATTGCTCGAGCGACTGGGCACCGTGCATGAGCGGTCGCTGGCGGTCCTTGAAGGTATCGATCCAGAAGTGCTGTTGGAGCCGATCGAGATGCCTTATGCGGCTTATCCGATCAAGCTTGGAGGGATCCTGTTTTGCCCCATCCACGAGGGGATCCATGCTGGCCAGCTTGGCGTGCTGCGTCGCGCTCATGGCCTCGCCCCCGTCCGCTGAGCGGGGCGGCGTCTCGCCGAGACGCCGATTCAATGACTGACGCTTTTTACCGTAGCGGAGGCCGTCAACGGCTTTCGTTTTCCCGGATGGGCGAAACTCTCGACGAGTTCCGCTACCATGAGGATCCTGTGATGACCGAAATTTTAACCGAGTCCATTTACGATCATCCCAAGTACTACGACTTGGTGTTTGGCGCTGATTGTGCAGCCGAGGTCAAGTTCATTCAGTCATGCGGTAAACAATGGATGGATCGCCATCCGAAAAAACTATTCGAACCTGCTTGCGGCACCGGACGGCTTCTCAATGCTTTAGCAAAGAAAGGTTTCGAAGTCGCGGGGCTCGATTTGAACCCCAAAGCGGTCGCGTTTTGCAACGCGCGTTTCAAGCGTCATGGCTTCCCAGAGAGTGTTTTCGTCGCCGATATGGCTGATTTCAGAACAAAGGAAACCTATGATCTGGCATTTAATACCATCAACAGTTTTCGGCATCTGGCGACCGAGCAATCGGCACGCGCCCATTTGCAGTGTTTGGGAAAAACGATTCGAAAGGGTGGACTTTATCTGTTGGGGATCCATTTGACGCCGACCGATGTGACGCCGAGCGAAACGGAATCCTGGTCGGCTCGCCGCGGCCACCTGTCCATCAACACGCACATGTGGACCAATGATCGAAACACAAAGACGCGGATTGAGCGTTTTGGCATCCGTTTTGATGTCCATCGGCCATCCGGGAGCATTCGGATTGAGGATGAATTGGTGTTGAGGAGTTACACCCCCAAACAGATCGACCGGTTGATCGCTTCAGCGGGGTGTTGGCAAACGGTTGCGACTTATGACTTTGGTTATGACATCGACGAGCCGATTGAGGTCGATTCGGCAACCGAAGACGTGATCTACGTATTGAAGCGGACGGCTTGAAAACGTCGATCTGTCGATTTACCCAAGTGTCTTGTCAGGTTTTTTGCGTTTCGATCGACCAGAAGTTCCGAGAAAAAACGCACCGATGGCGGCAACCAAAGCGACGCTTCCTGCCACCGCACCGTTACGTCCCCAACCTCGTTTACGGTTCTCGATCACCTTGTATTGGTAGGGGTGAGGAAGTTCCAAGCTTGCCTCTTGCATCTGTTCGTATTCACGAATCAATTCGGCAGGTTTCGCATCGGCATAGGCGTCGCGTAGCTCGGCGAGATGCGACTGAGTCGAGTATTTGGCATCGATCATCGCCCAGCGAATGCCGCAGTATCCGGCAATCAAGAGAGCTGCGGTTGCAATAAGCCCCAAAGCGGTGATCCCGATCCGCGGCGTTGAACCGGTGTCCTGGTAGCTGATCGAACCTTCCTCAGCTGACGCCGAAGACTGCTGTTTGGGCAATTGCTTCAGAACTCCCAGTTTGGGGACATCGACGGTTTGCTGGCAAGATAAACACTTGATTTGATCGCCTGCCTGCGACGGAGCGACGGCGAGCAGACTTCCGCAATGGGGGCAAATTAATTCGTGCATAAGGGCAAAATGATAAAGATTTGGTAAAGAAGCGGGTGGACCAATGTCGGAGTGTGATTAAAATCGATTTAGACGAAAGGCACCACTGCCAACCCGACTGCCGCGTCATTGAATGAACTGCGGCACCAATAACGAATTGTTTCGTTCGTAAAGGTGAGCCGATGGATCTAAAGCCATCACCTATCAAGTGGTAACGCCGTTCGCCGCCATGATGGCAAAGCGAATATAGCTTGACATTCCTGCGCAACAAAAATTGACCTCACCGTTGTATTTGCCAAGTCACTGGGACACCCGTTACTGGGACACCCGTTACTGGGACACCCGTTACTGGGACACCCGTTACTGGGACACCCGTTACTTGGGCATCGGATTGCGGTTTTGTTGACCGCTACACGATGGCCAACCCAGGCAATTTGGACTCGCAAGCTAATTCGATAAAACCGGGGGACTTCTTAATTACGGCATGACGGGTGTGTTGGTTCACAATCGCGATGCCTTCGTGGACGTTAAAGCAACATTAAGCAACATGAAGAGAATCGCTCGAATAGAACGAACAGGCTCCGTAGGGCGTAATTGCCTACCAAAAGAATTAATCGGCTCATATAGAAACTCTTTCCAATTAGACTGTGCTGAGCAAAAGCAGCTTAACATGGTGTAGAGTTAAGCGAGCCAACAACAAGTTTTTTTGCACACATAGAATTTCAATTCAAGACACTTATAGCGTTTCCGCCAGGAGAACCATTTTGTTCGATACACTATTGGACGAATTCGACGACGTCACCGTCCAGAGCACCGAAGCCGTGACCGGAGGTTTTCGCAAGCTTCCGGTTGAGGACAACGACGACAACGATGCCGCTGTCGCGATGGCTTCCGCTGCAGAAGGAGATGTTCAATTAGAAAGCCCCGATGAATTGCTCGCTGGTGACGAGTCCGAAACTTGGTCCGACGATCCGGTCCGCATGTACTTGACCCAGATGGGTGAGATTCCGCTTTTGACGCGGAAGCAAGAAATTGAGCTCGCCAAACGCATCGAAGAGACTCGCCGTCGATTCCGCACCAAGCTACTTGAAAATCACTACGTTCTGATCGAGGCGTACAAGACGCTCAAGAAGGTTTATCGTGGCCAACTGCCATTCGATCGTACGGTTCAAGTTTCGGTGACCGATTGTCTTGAGAAGGAGCAAATCGTTGGGCGTTTGCCCCATAACCTTCGCACCCTGCAAACGCTTTTGCGGCGAAACCGACACGATTGGAAAGTGGCTCTTAGCAAGAGTAGTTCTCAGCGTCGGCGTGCCGAGGCATGGCGCGCACTCGCTCGTCGCCGGCGTCGCGCGGTTCGCTTGATTGAAGAACTCGGTTTACGAACCCAGCGTATCGAAACTCGAATCGACTTGCTCGAAAAATTTTCGATCCGCTTGAGCGAAATCGATGAACTGATCCAAGAGCAAAGACGAACCAAGCATGGTCGCGAAGTCCGCGAGCGTTTGCTGCACGAACGTCGACAAATTTTGACCGCTTGCCAAGAAACGCCGACGTCACTGCGCAACCGAGTCGTGATGCTCAACAAGGTTTACGCCGAGTATCAACAAGCCAAACGAGAGCTCAGCGAAGGCAACCTGCGATTGGTCGTTTCGATTGCTAAGAAATATCGCAATCGTGGTTTATCGTTCTTGGATTTGATCCAAGAGGGTAACGCAGGCTTGATGCGTGCGGTCGATAAATTCGAATATCGCCGGGGCTTTAAGTTCTGTACCTACGCAACATGGTGGATTCGCCAAGCGATCACACGAGCGGTTGCCGATCAAAGTCGGACGATTCGAATCCCCGTTCACATGGTCGAAACGATGAGCCGAGTGCGAAATGTCGCACGTCAATTGCTGCAAGAACTGGGGCGCGAACCTTCGATCGAAGAAACCGCCCGACGAGCGGATGTGACCGTGGAAGAGGCTCGTCGTGTTTTGACGATGAGTCGGTTCCCGATTTCCCTCGACCGGCCTGTGGGCAACAGCGAGGACAGCCAATTCGGCGACCTGCTTCCCGATGGAACTGCCGAAAGCCCGCAAATTGGTGCCGCTCAAGAGATGCTGCGTGATCGAATTACAAACGTTTTGCGATCCTTGTCGTATCGCGAACGGGAAATCATCAAGCTCCGTTATGGACTCGGCGATGGTTACAGTTACACGCTCGAAGAAGTCGGGCACATCTTCAAGGTCACCCGCGAGCGGATTCGGCAAATTGAAGCCAAGGCCGTTCGCAAGCTTCAGCAACCAAGTCGTAGCCAAGACCTCGTGGGCTTCCTCGACTAGGTAGGGAGCGACCGATCACGATTAGCAAGGCGATGTGTTGTCAAAAACACATCGCTTTTTTTGTGTCGTCGATGACCAGACTTGTCACGCCGGTCGACGAGAATAGGAACCGAGCTTGCCCTTTTCTCCATTGACCCTTCAGCCGATATGTTACACTCTGACCCAGCCTTGTTTCCGCTGCCAATTCTTAGATCCGCATTCATGCCTCCATTTGACCCCAAACAAAATCACAGCGATGTCGGCGATACCCATCGTTCGCCCGTCGACGATTTTGAGCTTGATCATCTTGATCCCGATGGAGGGCAACCCTCAGCGAATCGTGCCCCGAAAACATCCCAGCAAGCCGAGTTGTTTGAAACCGATCCGCCGCCATGGGAATTGACGGTCGAAGAAGATATTGCGACGGCGAAAATCGTATTCAGCGAAGCTCCCTATGGTCCCTACGATTACCGGATTCCGGAACAAGAACGCGACCATATCAAGCCGGGGATGCGAGTGCGAGTACCGCTGGGACGTCGCCGCCAACCGATGATTGGCTGGTGCATATCGACTAAGTTCGGTGCCATCAAACAAAGCGGCAAGCTGCGAGACATCATCGAAGTGCTTGATGATGAACCACTTTGCGATCCGCCACTTGTCCGCCTGGTCGCTTGGATTAGCCACTACTACCAAACTCCAATGGGACAAGTCTTTGATACGCTGATTCCTTCGAGTGTTCGTACGAACGCAGGCACTCGAGAGCGCAGCTACTTGACGCCCAACGGGCCGAAGTGCGACGAAGCATCGATCGAGAAGTTACCCAAGAAACAACGATCCGCTCTGCGTTTCCTGATCGAGGCGGGACGTCCCATGACGGCATCGGAATTGATGGTTCATGCAGAATGTACACGCGGTCCAATCAGTGCCCTCGAATCAAAAGAGTTTCTGATAACGATGGTTCGTCGCGAGATGAGCACGAGCACGCCGATGCGCTGGCAGAAAGGCGATGGAGAAGACACCTCGGCGCATACGCTTAGCAGCGAACAACGTGTTGCTCTCGATCGCATCGACGCCGCCATCAATTCTGGAAAAGGTAAAACGCTGCTTCTGCACGGCGTGACCGGTAGCGGCAAAACGGAAGTTTACATCCGGGCGATCGAGCATGTGGTCAAGTTCGGCCGTGGCGCGATTGTGATGGTGCCCGAGATTAGCTTGACGCCTCAAACCCGCGGACGTTTCGAACGACGGTTCGACGGTGTGGCAGTATTGCACAGCCAAATGACGCCTGCGGAACGGCATTTCCAATGGCAACGCATTCGTCGTGGTGAGGTGCAAGTGGTCGTTGGCCCACGCAGCGCCGTGTTCGCTCCTTTGCCCCGGCTCGGTTTGATCGTGATCGACGAAGAGCACGATGCATCGTTCAAACAGGACACCCAGCCTCGCTACCATGCTCGCAAAGTGGCGCATGCCCGTGCGATGTCGCTCGGCGTCCCGTTGATCCTCGGAAGTGCCACACCCTCGATGGAATCTTGGCATGCGACGGCCACCGGGCATGCCGAACGAATCACGATGAAAGAACGGATTTACAACCGCCCGATGCCCGACGTTGAATTGGTCGACCTGCGAATTCGCGACCAGCGGTCTCGAGGTGCCATTAGCCGACAATTGCATCAAGCGACCGTCGATACGTTAAAGGAAAACGGGCAAGTAATCCTACTACTCAATCGCCGTGGTTTCGCTACAACGATTCAATGTCCATCATGCGGTCACGTCGTCGCGTGCCCCGATTGCGACATGCCGCTAACCCATCACCGCGATGGCGGCAAAGCGGTATGCCATTACTGCGACTATACCATTGCAACGCCGCCTTGGTGCCCAGCGTGCCGGTATGACGGTATTCGCTATGGCGGATTGGGCACACAAAAATTGGAAGTCGAAGTCAAGGCTCGATTTCCCGATGCTCGTGTTGCCCGAATGGACAGCGACACGATGCGCCGGCCTGGCAGTCATCAACGTGTCTTATCCGCATTTCGTAGCGGCGAGCTGAACATCTTGCTCGGGACGCAAATGATCGCCAAAGGACTCGACTTTCCCAACGTTTTATTGGTCGGAGTGATCAACGCAGATAGCGCCTTGCATTTTCCTGATTTCCGAGCTGCCGAGCGAACGTTTCAGCTTGTTACCCAAGTGGCCGGCCGAACGGGTCGTGGTTCGAGAGGCGGGCGGGTCGTCGTGCAAACGTTTACGCCGGAGCATCCGGCGATTCAAGCCGCTTCAAGGCACGATTACCTGCAATTTGCTACAGATGAAATGGTCAACCGCCGTAAATTCAATTACCCGCCACTCGGGGCGGTTGCCCGAATCATTATCCGTGGAGTGGTCGAAGAGGTAACCGAGGCAGTCGCCGATTCATTGGTCAGTCGACTGGAGGCGGCACGCTTAGCGTTGGAGGCGGAGGTGCGGATTCTCGGACCGGCACCGCCGCCAATATCGAAGCTGCGTGGGAAATATCGATTTCACATTTTGCTGCAAGCAACCGAAGCATCAACACTTGGCGAAACCATCCGCCGAGCAACCGATTCCTTCACCATCCCCGAGAAAGATGACGTCCAATACGTCGTCGACATCGACCCGATGGATATGCTGTAGCGGATATGCTGTAGCGGATCCTGGCGGGCGAACGTCTTAACGACGTTCGCCGCGTTTTCAGGAGCTTGCTCAGCAGCACGTTCGTTCGACTTCTTCGGCCAAGTCTTGGGCGAATTGATCGGGCTTGATCGGCTTGGAGAACCAATGATCGACCCCTTGATCGCCGACGGGCAGCTGAACCGTTGTTTGCTCAGCACCGCTAACGGCGAACAACTTGATTCCATGGTAGTCGGGGTTGCTGCGGATCGCTGATACGGTTTTAGGGCCATCCAGTCGAGGCATGTTCATATCGAGCAACACGATATCGGGTTTCTCGTGGCTTTGCAGATACTCAAGTGCCGCGATTCCATCTTCCACTGCGTCGACTTTGTAACCGCAAAGTTCCAAGAAACCAACCATTAATTGGCGTTCGTTCTCGTTGTCTTCGACGATCAAAGCCCGGCAAGTGCCCTCAGCTTTGAGTTGTTTTCGAGTCGAAACGGGTTCCGAAGCGAGTCGATCGAGTTCGGCGAGTGATTCGACAGCACGCGTCAGCGTTTGCTCGGCGTCACTAATGCGACCGAGATCGAGTTGTCGTTGGAGAAGATGCAACGCCAAGTTAGCGGTGTTGAGACGGTTTCGAACTTCGTGTCGAGCGTGACTGGCGGCTTCGTCCGCAGCCTCGGATTTCTGATTGGCCGATTCGAACGTCTCTGTCTCCGGCAATTCGCCGCGAAGGACACGAATGTCACGGGGGGCGTCTACACCCACACGGACCGTCTTACCGTCGACGCGAAGGATCTCAATTGAAATCCCCAAGTTGGGGAAACGTAAGCTCTGGTTCTTTTTCCTCGATAGCACGAGCATGGGATGGTCTCCATTCCGAAGCGCTCAAATTCAATAACCTCTCTGGAAGTGGTCATCATTTAGAACAGCAAAATGTCCGAATCGACCATTCAGAGATGCCTGTTAATCCGCAGGCACAAACCAGTGCTGCGACAGGATTAACGAGGCAAGCGTTCTACCTCATGTAGAACACGTCCGTGAGACGCACAAACAAAATCCCTTCACGTTACTTGCCCTCTAACCGCGCGATTTTATCGAAAGGGATGACTTACGCCTATACCAGTTTTAAAAAAAAACACAATTTCAAATGCAAGCAAAATGGGCTGTTGCAGCAAATCGTCGATCTTGGCAGTCGTGACTCAGCGTGCTGCAAGATCGATCAATTCCTGTTGTGAAGGCCTGTTGTGAAGGCCTGTTGTGAAGGCCTGTTGTGAAGGCCTGTTGTGAAGGCCTGTTGTGCAGGGGGGGGTGCGCAGTGATGTATGGATAAAGGCGGAAGAGCTGATGCCCCATCAGCTCCTCCGCGACCAGACTCACCACGAGGTTTCTCGCGGCGAGCCCGGTTGTTCAGCTTGCGGCCGCGTCACGATTTTAAGCGGGGACAAATCAAGAAATAGGGATGCAATCGCTGCGCCGAAATTTGAATAGCGGTTAGCTTATGTGGAAAACCTAGCAATACCCGTGTTTCGAAGGCGAAAAAAAAACGCCATCGTTTGCTCGATGGCGTTTTGACGTTCAACCAACAACCTCGCGGTCGATTATTCACCACCGGGGAACAGGGGGCCTTCGCCGCTTCCGAGTCCGCCCTTCAAGTCGCCTTCGATTGCCGATGCGGGAATTTCGTTCTCCGCTGCTTCGGCTGCTGCGGCCGCTTTCTCCTGATCTTCGTCCCACTCGACACGCTTGAGTGACAAACCAATCTTGCGTTCGCTGGTATCGACGCGAAGCACTTTCACTTCAATATCGTCGCCGACCTTGACGACTTCTTCGGGGTCCTCAACCTTTTGGTCAGCCAGTTCGCTGATGTGAAGGAGTCCTTCGAGACCATCTTCGAGTCCGATGAAGACACCGAAGTTGGTAATCTTGGTGACCTTGCCCTTGACCAATTGGCCGGGTTGGTACTTATCGGGGATGTCGCCATCCCAGGGGTCGTTATCAAGCTGCTTGAGCCCAAGAGCGATACGTCGACGTTCTTCGTCGACGCTCAGTACGCGGCACGCTAACTCTTGTCCCTTTTCCAGCATTTCGCTGGGGTGACCGATCTTTCGTGTCCACGACATGTCGCTGACGTGCAGCAATCCATCGATGCCTTCTTCGAGTTCGATGAAAGCCCCATAATTGGTCAGATTGCGAACCTTGCCGGTAACATCGGTTCCTTCGGGATAGCGTTCGAGCACTTCGTCCCAAGGATTCTTTTGGGTTTGCTTCATGCCGAGCGACAATTGTTGGCCTTCGGGATCCACTCCGAGAATTTTGACTTCGATCTCGTCGCCGATGTTCACCAACTCGCTGGGGTGATTGACCCGCTTGGTCCAGCTCATTTCGCTGATGTGAACCAAACCTTCGATGCCTGGTTCGAGTTTGACGAATGCACCATAGCTCATTACGTTGACGACTTCGCCCTTGTGGTCGGTGTTGACCGGGTACTTCTCTTCGATGTTTTCCCACGGGTTGCGGTCTTTTTGCTTGAGACCGAGTGCGATCTTTTGCTTTTCGCGATCGATGTGCAGCACCTTGACTTCGATCTCTTGATCGATGGAAACCATTTCGGTGGGATGTCCGATTCGTTCCCAAGCCATGTCGGTGATGTGCAGCAATCCGTCGATACCTCCGAGGTCCACAAAGGCACCGAAATCGGCGATGTTCTTGACGACTCCTTTGCGAATCTGGCCGACTTCGAGTTCCTTCATCAGGTAGGTGCGATCTTCTTCGCGTTGTCGTTCGATCAGCGAGCGGCGGCTGATGACGATGTTTCGTCGCGTATCGTCGATCTTAAGGACTTCGGCTTGGATCACACGGCCAATGAAATCGCCGATATCGCCTGGGCGTCGGATATCGACCTGGCTGCCGGGAAGAAAGACGTGGATGACGCCAAGTTCGACCAACAGGCCACCTTTGATTTTCCGGACCACTGTACCGGTGACCACTTGGCCCTCGGCAACTTTGTCCATCATCTCTTCCCATTCGATGATCTTTTCCGCTTTGCGCTTGCTTAGCGAGATCATGCCGTAGGGGTCGTCGGCGGCTCCAATTTCGTCCTCCATCTCTTCGATCAGGACTTTGACGGTATCGCCGACCTTGGGCGGATTTTCGTCGCCACTCCATTCGTCGAGACTAACGGTTCCTTCGCTCTTGAAGCCGACGTCAATCAGAGCCCATTCGTCATTGATTTCGACGATTTGCCCGTCGACGAGCTTTCCTTGGGCATAATCTTGTTGTTCGGCGGCGAGGGCTTCGAGCAGCAGCTCTTCCCCTTGATCCTCGGGGACCAAGAGTGCCAACTCGGCAAAAATATCGTCGTCTTCGAGGCTGCGAATGAGGTTACGGTTGACCATGAAATAAAACTACCAATGAGCATATGGATCGTGATTCCTGCGAGACGGGCGGCCGATCGTTGCTCGGGGGGTTAGAGGGTACACTTGTCTCTGCTTTGCACGGTGCAAAGCGCGTAGCTCGGTAACGTAACAAAGCAGCATTCTCGTCACAACGCCTTTCCAAGCTGTTTTACCCCCTTTTTACGGGAAAAATGAGTAAAGGCGGTGGCGAAGACTGCCAGGAACCTGTTTCCGCGGACTCAAAACAGTGGAAATCGGCGGAAGCCTCGACCCGAGCAAGAAAACTCGACTCGAGCAAGAAAAAACGTTCTCGGCGTTGGCAAGTCCGCATCTTTAGCTATGCTTGTCGACACATGGGTTGCATCCTGCTCTCAATCCCTCAATGCTTCTCAAACCTTCACTACCTCGGCTTGACCGTTTCCATGACCGATACTTCTGCTCCTTCGTCGCCAATTCGCATTGCCATTGGGGGCGACCATGCCGGTTTTCTGCTCAAAAACATGATCGTCGAGCGGTTTGGCGACGTCGTCGACTCCCTCATCGACTGTGGTACCGATAGCGAAGTGAGTAGCGATTATCCTGATTTTGCAGTCGCGGTGGCCAAAGAACTACTAAGCGGACGAGCCAATAAG
>JGI12210J13797_10011375_pt1 | contig 19101 bp, 11 predicted proteins | sample ElkSlonscriptome_3_FD_13797 | JGI IMG/M metagenome (IMG submission 13797)
CAGCACTGGTTCAAGGGGATGCCAATTTACAGAAAAAGCTGGCGTATGCCCAACAGTTTGCCGCGCAAAATGTAATTGGGCAAGAGGATGTGGTGTATACCAGTGAACAGGATTTACTGGATCAAGATTTGCAACGCCAAGACCAAATTGATGCTGAGTGGCAACGCCGTTTAGAATCGGGTTCTTAGGTAGCTATAGCGGGTTTTGTTGTTCATTTATCGGTAAATAGCTGACTTTAGTCCCTCGAAGGCAATCGCGTGATGATCAGATTTGGGTATGGAGTGCGATGTTTCTTGAACCATCCATAAAACTGGCAGTCAGATTTCCCCCTAATTTCCCTTAATCTTCAGAAATCCTCAATTCGTGGATATTCCAAAACGCGCCCCCTAAAGCCGAATACTCAATCCCCTCCACGCGATCGCGCACAGCCGTCATCGACAGGGGATTCACCAAATAAATAAAAGGTAAGTGTTCTTTAATCAGGCGTTGGGCTTCACCATAAATGACTTTGCGCTTCTGTTCATCTAACTCTTGAGACCCTTTAACATAGAGATCATTAATCTCCTTCTCCCAAGGTGCAACTTCCCACCCCTGAATCTCCGGTTGACCAACGGTTGGTTTTTGATTAAAACTGTGCAATCCGCCTTCAGTAGACCAGACATTGGCACTATTATTGGGTTCTAATCCGCCACCGGAAAAACCGAGAAGATGACATTCCCAATCTAAGCTATTACTGAGTTTTTCCACCAAGGTACTAAAAGCAATCGGGTTAAAATCCACTTGTATGCCAACTTTCGCCAAATCTCGTTTAATTTGTGCTCCCATGGCTTCGCGCAGTTTATTCCCTGCATTGGTAATTAAGGTAAAACGCACTCGATTCCCTTGATCGTCGAGGAGTTGTCCTTCATCGTTATACTGGAAACCTGCGCTTAACAGTAATTCTTTGGCTTTGTCCAGATTATAGTCGTAAATTGGCAGTCCCTCTTCTGGAGACAAATAATAAGGACTTTGTACCGGAAGATTGGAATATTGCGGTTCACCCAATCCTCGAAACGAGTTATCAATCATCGTTCTCCGGTCAATCGCATAAGCCACCGCCTGTCTAAATTCCAAGGTATTGAACCAACGAGATTTCATCAGTTCAATTAAGGGTTCGCCGTCCCGACTCCCTTTGTTAAGGTTGAAGGAAATAAAACTAGAACTTAGCGTGGGACCGCCAACGTAAATGTTAAAGTTACTGCGTTCCTCTTCCCGCTTAAGTAGGGAATAGAAATCCGGTGAGACACTAATCGCATCTAACCCACCAGAACGAAATTGCAAAAAAGCAGTATCGGTGGATTCAACAACTTCCCAGAAGAGGCGATTAATATAAGGTTGGGGTTGACCTTGAGATCCTTGACGCCAATAATGGAGATTGCGGCGAAAGATTAAGCGTTGATTGGTATTGTAGCGATCCAGTTGATAGGGTCCATTGACCACAATTTTATCCGGGTCAGTATCCACACCCCAAGTGGTCATAAACTTGGGTCTTCCTTCTTGGTCTTTCTCAGTTACCGTATCCTTGAGGGCGTGGGCGGGTAAAATTGCCAGTCCTGTGGTGCGGAGAAAGGGCGCAAAGGGTTCGGGTGTGGTAAATTCAACTCGTCTTTCATCGAGTTTCCGCACGCTGGGAAAGCCGCGTGTTTTGCCAATTCTGAGAATGTCGCGAACATCGGTGGGAATCTCTTCGTTGAGATAGATATCGTTATAGGTAAAGACGATATCATCAACGGTTAAGGGTTCTCCATCCGACCACTTTAATCCCTCTCGCAGGGTAAAAACAATCCGCTGTTGGTTATCGGAGATGTCCCAAGACTCAGCCAGAGAGGGTTCAATTTCTCCGGTGACACCATTTTCAGTCACCAGTCCCTCGTAAGTGTAACCAAAAATATTTGGCGACTCCTGAGAGAGGGCGTAGTTAAAGGTTTTGGGGTCACTGAGAATACTGGTGACGAGTTGAGATCCCTGGGCGGCTTGCGAGGTAAAGAGTGCAGGGTTACAGGCGGATAGTGCGATCGCGACGACACAGGTCAGTAAGCTGAGAAACCAGCGACGCAGAGGAATATTTGCCAAGATAGTCACGAATCCGATTCAATAATTGTAGGGGTACGATATAAATTGTAGGGGTACGATATATCGTACCCCTACTCCATTCTCATGGTTTTACGCTTGAATGAGGACTCATAACGGACTATTCATCCTCATCCTCTTCGAGATACTCCTCAGCCAAGTCATCTGCATCCTCATCCTCTTCCTCATCTTCATGCATCAACGATTCAAAATCGCTGGTATCCTCTTCTTCCATACTGTAAGCGCGAGCCGTGCGATCGTCTAGCACTTCTAAGGAATCATCTTGGTCGAATTCACTACTCTCATTCAGATCGCCAAAATTATACTCAGCGCTGTCATTGGAGGAATCAGCATCGACACCACTCGTTGGGTCTTCATAAGCGTTATACCCGGTTCCGGCGGGAATCAGGCGACCAATAATCACGTTCTCCTTCAAACCCCGTAACCAATCGGATTTCCCTTCAATAGCAGCTTCGGTGAGGACACGAGTAGTTTCCTGGAAGCTAGCGGCGGAGATGAAGCTATCCGTATTCAGTGAGGCTTTGGTAATCCCCAATAATACTGGCGTATATTGAGCCGGTGCGCCCCCAGTAATTGCCATAGCTTCATTCACGGTTTCAATTTGCCGCAACTCCACCAATTCTCCCGGTAGCATTGTGGTATCACCCCCATCATCGACCCGAACTTTCGAGGTCATCTGACGGACAATCACTTCGATATGCTTGTCCGAGATATCAATTCCCTGGGATTGATACACCGACTGGACTTCATTAACCAGAAATGCTTGTGCGGCTTGCAGTCCCGCTAAAGCACCTTCATAGATTCCCTTTTCTTCCACGGTGAAATTAAAGAAAATCTCCAGAATCTCGTGAGGATTTGCCGGTCCATCCGTTAACGGTTGACCTACCTTAACAAACTGAGCATCGGAAACCATTGCGTTTTGTCCCGGACTCACCGGATAATCTGTAATCACCCCTTCCGGTTCAATCACTTTGATATCAACGGTTTCATCTTCCTCATAAACCACCTGCGTCTCACCGGGACGTCGGGCTAATACACAGGCTTCTTTGGGTCTACGGGCTTCTAGGAGTTCTTCAATCCGGGGTAGTCCTTGAATAATATCCCCCGTCTTTGCCCGCTCAAACACTAGCAGCACCAGGTTGTCACCCCGTTGTACCAAGTCTCCATTATCAATTTGCAGCACCGCACCGGCGGATACCCGATAAGGACGTGCGAGTCGCAACGTTACTGAGTCTTCGTTAACTTTGACAACTTGTCCGGATTCGGAGGCTTGCACATTGGCGGCGAGGAAATTAGTCTCCACGACTAAATCTCCCACCTTCACTTGAGGTGTGCCACTAATGGGAACGGTAATCCGATCCGCATCCCGAACCACCAGTACCCGGCGAATGGCTTCCACCCCTTCGCGAATCCCTCGGACTTCACCGGATTCTTTACACTGAATTTCGGTGCGGGCGACGACGTCTTTGGGCGCAATTTTATCCCCATCGTTAACCAACAGCCGAGTTTGGGTACTTCCCCCTAAGGGATCAGCCGAGGTATCACGCCGGATCACCAAGGATTCCAGGATCACCAACTGCAACCGCATATCCTCTGGATCATCCGACTCTTCGGTTGTGACTAATTCAATATCCGCTGAAAGCTGAGAGGCGGAATGATCGCCGTCGGACTCCTGAGTCATGTCCAAAACGAGTTGAGTTCGCAGCAACTCTAGTCCTTCAACGGACTTGATCCGCTCTCCATCTTTGTAGGGTAGTCGCTGAATCGTCCGTAGCTCAATCGCGATCGCACTCTCACCATCCGACTCACCGCCCTCGGTAGAACCGTTGGCACTGTCAATGGAGGCTTGAGAGGGAACATCGGGTTCATCGGGGATATTAAACTCTACCACAGGTCTGAGCAGTAATGCCATGCCCTCTGGCGTCTCGGCGACTTCCCCATACCGCAATTCTGCCACGCTTAACCCCGGAACAGGTTCTGTACCCGGATGTACCAGCTGACCTTCAGAGGCAAAGCCGTCGGGAACGTCATCCACCAAATGCAAGTCTCCGGGCTTAATCACAATTTCCCGCAGAATGTCATTCTTCTGCACAACTTCGACAATCCCTCCCGATTGGCAGAAGATATCTTTCACCACTTCTGTCCCGGCTTCCACATATTGACCGTCTTCCACTAGCAGCAACGAGATATCTTTATTAACCTCGTGGCATTCTTCGGGAATCCACAGCAGGGTGCCGCCTTTGGTGATTTCGTATCCTTGCTTGGCTTTACCGCGCTTGGCGACTTCTACACCGCCATACTTAATAATCCCCCCCGTCTGGGTGCGATAGCGATCGTCAACCAACTCCGCTACCACTTGATTATTTAACACTTTTGTGCCTGGGGTTGCCTTGAGCAAGAAGCGCTGGTTATTGGCGGTGTGAATTACATACTGTTCGCGACCCCCACTACTTTCCATCCGCACCGCTGCTTGGTCTAGGCGTACTGACGCGGTGATGATGTCAATTTCCCGCTTGCCCGGTGTCAGTCGCACTACACCACCGTTTTGGCTAACTAATTTGGTTTCTGCTAACACAGAACCGGGTTCCACGGCATCCCCGTTTTTGACCACGGGTTCGGCACCAGGGGGCAGATTATACACCTCTCCTGATAACACCCACAACAAGCCACCCCGCTGAGCAATGCGGGTCGTATTCCCTTGGCGATCCGTTTTTTCTTCGGGAATCAAGTCGGCAAACAGAACTTCTCCCGCCAAATCCGAGGCGACGTCTTTGGCGGCTTTTTCCGTAGACAGGCGAGATTTGCCCAACGCCACTTCTGCTAAAAGCTGTTCTGCTTTTACCTCTTGCCCATCGCTAACCAGGAGGATGGAACCGGGCGTGACCGGAACCGTTTTGGCTTTCCCCTTATTGGTGGGTTCCAGAATCAGTTCACCGGCAACTTCCACCTGTTGGCGCTCTTCCCCATGGCGAGTACGCACACCTCGGGTACGCAGACGGCTAGAAAAGCGGACAACGCCATCAAACGCCGCTGAGACTTGGCGGGCGACTTCCCCGGTGAATACTCCCCCGGTGTGGAATGTCCGCATGGTTAGCTGAGTTCCGGGTTCACCAATGGACTGAGCCGCAATAATACCAACGGCTTCTCCCAAGTCCACCATGTGTCCATGTGCCAAACTCCAGCCGTAGCAATGCTGACAAACTGAGCGCGAGGCTTCACAGGTTAGGGGAGAGCGAACCATCAACTCTTCCACCTTCGCTTCGCCGATGATGTCTGCTAAATCGTCGGAGATGGCTTGGTTCCGTTTGGCGATCACCTCTTTGGTTTTCGGATGCAGCACATCAGCGGCTAGGACTCGCCCCAAGAGACGATCTTGCAGGGGAATCAGCACGCGATCGCCATCTGTCATCGCGGTTAGCTGGATGCCTCGGGTTGTCCCACAGTCCACTTCCCGGACAATCACATCCTGAGACACATCCACCAGACGTCGGGTCAGATACCCGGAGTCAGCCGTTCTTAGGGCGGTATCTACCAGTCCTTTGCGTGCCCCGTAACTGGAAATAATATATTCAGTAACGGTTAACCCTTCCCGGAAATTGGTCTTGATCGGCAGGTCAATAATTTCCCCTTGCGGATCAGCCATTAGACCCCGCATCCCGACCAATTGGCGCACCTGAGACAGGTTTCCTCTTGCCCCAGAAAACGCCATCATATAGACCGAATTCAAGGGATCAGTTGCCTTGAAGTTCACCACCACTTCATCTTTCAGGGCTTCCGACGTACTATTCCAGGTATCAATTACTTTCTGGAATCGTTCAACTTCGGTGATTTCCCCCCGACTGTAACGTGCTTCCGTGGCGCGAATCTGGGCTTCTGCCGCTTCTAGCATCTCACGCTTTTTCGGCGGAACCAGTAAGTCATCGACACTAATCGAAACCCCCGCTTTTGTGGCATAGCGGAATCCTAAATCTTTAAGTTGGTCAGCCATCTGAGCAGTCCGGGCGCTGCCATACTTAGTAAACGCCCAGGAAATCAGTTTTTTGAGCTGTCCTTTATCAACGACTCGATTGTAGAAAATCGTTTCTTTTTGTCCTTGGTCATTCGTCATTTGTCATTCGTCCTTGGTGATTCGTCCTTGGTGATTCGTCCTGGGTTTTGGTTCAGGTAATCATCAGAGCATCTTGAATCGCTTTGTTGTAAATAATCCGACCCGGCGTCGTGCGAACGTACTGCGAAATTAGTTCTCCATCAGCCGTTTCTCGGACTCGGCGGTCTTTGTAGACTTTCGTCACCATCCCATCTGAGGAGGTTTCTGAGGAAATCACCTGCTCATCATCCGACTTACCATTCTGTACCGTGCCATCAAAACGCACCCAGACGTAAGCATGTAACTCGACCTGCTTTTGTTCAAAGGCTCGGATTGCATCATCGAGAGAGGCAAAATAGCGATCCGCGCCTTTTGTGGCGTGGGGATTTTCGGCGGTGAGGTAATAGCAACCCAGCACCATATCCTGACTCGGTGCGACAATCGGACGTCCCGTCGCTGGAGAGAGAATATTATTGGACGCCAACATTAACAATCGGGCTTCGGCTTGGGATTCCAAAGACAGAGGAACGTGAACCGCCATCTGGTCACCGTCGAAGTCCGCGTTAAAGGCGGGACAGACCAAGGGGTGCAGTTGAATGGCGCGACCTTCAACCAAAATCGGTTCAAAGGATTGAATCCCTAAGCGGTGCAGCGTTGGCGCTCGGTTGAGCAAGACGGGATGACCAGCAATCACTTCTTCGAGGACGTCCCAAACGCTGGCGTCACCGCGCTGAATCAGTTTTTTGGCGGCTTTAATGTTATTGACTAACCCCTGACTAATCAGGCGATGGATCACAAAGGGTTGAAACAGTTCAATCGCCATTTCGCGGGGTAAACCGCACTGGTGAATTTTCAGATTCGGACCGACAACGATTACCGAACGTCCAGAGTAATCGACCCGTTTCCCCAAGAGGTTTTGGCGGAATCGACCCTGTTTCCCTTCAATAATGTCCGACAATGACTTTAATGCCCGATTATTCGCACCAACCACCGTGCGTCCTCGGCGTCCATTATCAATCAGCGCATCAACGGCTTCTTGCAACATCCGTTTTTCATTACGGACAATAATTTCTGGGGCGAGGATTTCCTGGAGGCGTGCTAAGCGATTATTGCGGTTGATCACCCGGCGATACAAGTCATTCAAGTCTGAAGTCGCAAAGCGTCCACCATCGAGCTGAACCATGGGACGCAAATCCGGTGGGATAACCGGAATCACCGTCAGCACCATCCACTCGGCTTGTGATCCGGTGGCGATAAAGTTATCAATCACCCGCAGTCGCTTAATCAGCTTTGCCCGCTTTTGACCTTTGGCGTTGCTGATGTCTTCGCGCAGTTTTTCGGCTTCGTCGTCTAAGTTGACATCTTGCAAGAGTCGTTGTAGAGCTTCTGCACCAATGCCCACTTCTACGCCATTGAGTTCGGAGTCTTCGCTGTAAAGTTGCTCCTCAATTTCCAGCCATTGGTCTTCAGTCAATAGCTGTTTATAGCTGAGATTTTCAGCATTCCCTGGACTCAGAACCACATAAGCATTGAAATAAACAATCTGCTCGACATCCCGCAACGGCATATCCAAGAGAATACTCAGATAACTGGGAATTCCTTTGAGATACCAGACATGCGCCACAGGAGCCGCCAGTTTAATGAACCCCATGCGATGTCGTCGTACCCGCGACTCCGTGACTTCCACGCCGCAGCGTTCACAAACAATCCCGCGATGACGAACTCGTTTGTATTTGCCGCAGTGACATTCCCAGTCTTTCGCTGGACCAAAAATCCGCTCACAGAACAACCCGTCCATTTCGGGTTTGAGCGTGCGATAGTTAATCGTTTCTGGTTTCGTCACTTCCCCTACAACTTGACCATTCGGTAGGGTACGTTCTCCCCATATACGGATGCGCTCCGGAGAGGCAATTCCAATTTTTACGTAGTCAAAGCGTTGTTCTTGTTGCTGTTTCATCTTCCAGGGTTTTTAGGGTTTCAGACGTGCCATGGCGCGTCTTGAATTTTGAATGGGTAGGGGCGGGTTTGACGACTATCGTGTTTTGTTCACCCAGATGTAACTCAACCCGCCTCGACTGGATGTAGAGACGTTGCATGCAACGTCTCTACATTATTCAACGAGAGAGACCTTATGTCTCTTCTTCTTCAAATTCCTCACTGCGGAGGGATTCATAAGTGGGTCGGCTGGGGGTACGACGGCGATCGCCATCTGCCATCAAATCGACTTCTAAATCACGGCTGGAGCCATCATCATCGGTTTCTACTTTGTGAACGGCAATATCCAGTCCCAAGGATTGAAGTTCTCGCATCAACACCTTAAAGGATTCTGGTGTACCGGGTCGCGGAATTGCCTTACCTTTGACAATGGCGTTGAGGGCTTCGTTACGACCCTGCATATCGTCTGATTTCACGGTGAGTAACTCTTGCAGGGTATAAGCCGCGCCAAAAGCCTCCAATGCCCAAACTTCCATTTCACCAAATCGCTGACCGCCCTGCTGCGCCTTACCACCCAACGGTTGCTGAGTAACCAGGGAATAAGGTCCAGTGGAACGAGCATGAATCTTATCATCGACCAAGTGAACCAGTTTTAACATGTAGGCGATACCGATTGTCACCGGACGATCAAAGGCTTCGCCCGTGCGACCATCAAATACCTGGATTTTGCCCGGATTCTCTGGATCAAATACCCAATCTTGCTGAGTTTCTTCCCGCGCTTGCTGAAGTTTACCGTGAACAGTCAGCCGGGATGCTTCTTCCCCATACATTTCATCAAAGGGAATCATTTTAAAGCGCAGGTCTAAGTTTTCACCCGCCCATCCCAGTAAACATTCAAAGACTTGACCAACATTCATCCGACTGGGAACGCCCAAGGGATTGAGAATAATGTCGAGGGGAGTGCCATCAGGAAGGTAGGGCATATCTTCCATCGGCAGAATCCGGGAAATAATCCCCTTATTGCCGTGACGACCTGCCATTTTATCACCCACCTGAATCTTGCGCTTCTGTGCCACATAGACGCGCACTACCATGTTGGCACCAGGGGGGAGTTCATCGCCTTGTTCACGGGTAAAGATGCGGACATCCACAACCCGACCTTTTTCACCATTGGGAACGCGCAAGGAATTGTCCCGCACATCCCGGGCTTTTTCTCCGAAAATTGCCCGGAGTAGCTTTTCTTCGGGGGGTTGGTCGGATTCGCCTTTGGGTGTCACTTTACCGACGAGAATATCTCCGGCTTCTACCCACGCCCCTATCCGAATAATCCCTTGTTCGTCGAGTTGGCGCAGCGAATCTTCCCCCACGTTGGGAATTTCACGGGTAATTTCTTCGGGTCCCAGCTTAGTTTGTCGGGCTTCAATTTCGTATTTTTCAATGTGAATGCTGGTGTACACATCATCCAACACCAGTCGTTCACTAATCAGGATGGCGTCTTCGTAGTTGTAGCCTTCCCAGGGCATATACGCCACCAGAATGTTCTGTCCTAATGCCAGTTCTCCCCCTTCCGTGGCGGAACCGTCAGCCAGGATTTGACCCGCTTCCACGTCATCCCCGTAAAAAACTAACGGACGCTGATTTAAGCAGGTGTCTTGGTTAGACCGCTGATATTTCTGGATTTCGTATTCAATGATTTCTGGTTCGCTGGTTTGGGCTGTCTCTGCACTGTCTCCCGGTAAGGCGGGGGTGCTGGGAGCGGTTTGGACGCGAATTTTGGTGGCATCCACATAAACGACTTCGCCAGCTTTCCGGGCGACAACCACCATGCCGGAATCTCGTGCGGCTTGGGCTTCCAACCCTGTACCCACCAAGGGGCGTTCTGGACGCAACAACGGGACGGCTTGCCGTTGCATGTTTGAACCCATCAGGGCGCGGTTGGCGTCATCATGTTCCAGGAAGGGAATGAGTGAGGTTGCCACGGAGATGATTTGCACCGGAGATACCGCCACAAAGTCTACCTGATCAGGGGTGGTGGTGGTGAATTCTTGGCGATAGCGCACGGGAACGGATTCGCCCATGATATAGCCATTTTCATCCATGGGGATGTCACCAGGAGCAACGCGCTTGTCGTCCTCTTGATCAGCGGTCATGTAAAGCGGCGCTTTGTCTTTGATCACCCGCCCGTTTTCCACTGGGTACGAAGGGGTTTCAATAAAACCGTAGGCGTTAACTCGCGCATGGGTGGCTAAGGAACCAATCAGTCCAGCGTTGGGTCCTTCTGGCGTCTCAATGGGACAAATCCGTCCATAGTGAGAGGGGTGAATATCCCGCACCGCAAACCCTGCCCGTTCCCGGGTTAAGCCACCGGGTCCTAGGGCAGATAAACGGCGTTTGTGGGTTAACTCAGCTAGGGGATTGGTCTGATCCATGAACTGGGAGAGCTGAGATGAGCCAAAGAATTCTTTAATCGCCGCGACTAGGGGTTTGGGGTTGACCAAGGAGGCGGGGGTTAGGGTATCGGAATCAGAAACGGTCATCCGTTCCCGAATAATCCGTTCTAAACGATTCAATCCTACCCGTACTTGGTTTTGCAGCAGTTCACCCACGGAACGGACGCGGCGGTTCCCCAAGTGGTCGATATCGTCGGTGTTGCCAATATCAAATTCCAGGTTGATCAGGTAATCGATCGCGCCCATAATATCTTGGGGTGTCAGCACGCGAATTGTGTCGGCAACATTTAAGCGCAATTTGCGGTTAATTTTGTAGCGACCGACACGACCGAGATCGTAACGTTTGGCGTCGAAAAAGCGTGAGTCTAATAACTGCTGACCCCCGCTTACTGTCGGCGGTTCACCGGGACGGAGCTTGCGATATAGCTCCATCAGGGCTTCTTCTTCACTGGGATTGCCTTCTTTGTCTAAGGTCTTTTGATAATAATCGGGGTGACGCAGGGCATCGATAATTTCGTTGTCCGAGAGTCCCAGGGCTTTTAAGAGAACTTGGGCAGAGAGTTTCCGGGTTTTGTCGATCCGAACCCAGACTAAATCATTTTTGTCGGTTTCAAATTTTAACCAAGCGCCTCGGTTGGGGATTAAAGACGCGGAGTAGGTACGGCGTCCGTTTTTGTCGATTTCCGACTTATAGTATACGCCGGGACTGCGGACAATTTGATTGACAATGACCCGCTCGGCACCATTAATAATAAACGTACCGCGATCGGTCATCAGGGGCAGATCGCCAATAAAGACTTCTTGCTCTTTAATCTCACCTGTCTCTTTGTTGATCAGGCGAGTGGGTACATACATTTGCACGGCATAAGTGCTGTCTCGCCGCTTGGCTTCATCCACATCATATTTCGGACGCTTGAGCTTATAGTCTTTGCCGACAAAGTGGAGTTCCAGCTTACCTGTGTAGTCACTAATCGGTGAGAAGCTGTCGAGTTCTTCAATTAACCCTGCTTCAAGAAACCAGCGAAAACTGGCTCGCTGAATTTCAACTAAGTCTGGTAATAGATAGGTGGGAGTTGTATAAGTTTGAGTCGTCATGCTTTTCCTTCTGGAGAGGGTGAATCAGCGTCAGGATGGGCTTCCCAGCCAAGTTTAGAGGCAGAATTTGCTCCTCTAGTCAGCAATCCTGAGCAATACGATAGTATGATTGGCTATATCCATTGGCGTAGATACCCGTCAGCGTCTAGCGCTGCCAAGCCGAGAATTTTTACCTCAAAGAAGCAATAAGAGAGTCTGAGGATGATAACGACTGTCTTAATAATCGGCGGGAGCGTTTTAATGATAATGATGATACAGGGCTTGATCTACAATGAGATAGAATCGGCGGCATCTTCTCCTCGTGCATCTTCTCCTCGTGGGCGGTTGGGCATCGATTAAGGATTGTTTCGGGGTAGGCAGTGATGGCGGGATAAAACTTGAGAAAATTTTATACATAGTAACTCTTCTTAATCAATTATGGCGCAAGCTGGCTGTTAAGGGGAGATGGGGAAGCAGGGGGAGCAATGTAGAGACGTAGCATGCTACGTCTGGGAGCTGGGGGAGCGATAGTGAAAAATTAATAGGTTGCCCTATTAATCCTCTTTTTTACCCCTTCCCTGAGCTGATCAAGTAGACTGGTTAACGGCTGGCGATCGCGAACTGGTGTTCTAGGCACCATCTACGCTCAGATTAAACAGCCGACAGGCATTCTGGGTGGTTTCTTGTGCCAAGGTTTCCAGGGGAATCTGCCGCAGTTTGGCAACACAATCGGCAACATGGTACACGTTAGCGGGTTCATTACGCTTTCCCCGTTTGGGTACGGGGGCGAGGAACGGACAATCTGTTTCAATCAGCAGGCGATCGCTTGGCACTAGGGCGGCTGATTCTTTGATGGCTGTGGCGTTTTTAAAGGTGACAATACCACTGAAGCTAATATAAAAGCCGAGATCCAAAAACCACTGAGTTTCTTCCGGCGTTCCCCCCCAACAATGCATCACACCCCGAATCGGTCCCACCTCTTGACAAAACTGCTTAACCTGATCACGGAGATCGGCGGCGGCGTCGCGACAGTGAATAATTACGGGTAAGTTAAGCTGATGGGCGATCGCAAGTTGTGCAGCGAATACCTGCTTTTGCTGGTCTTGGTTTTCAGCTTTGTAGAAATCTAACCCCATTTCCCCAATTGCCACAACTCTGGCATCAGAACCTGCTAAGGCGCGAATTTGATCCGCCATTTGGGGCGTCCATTTGTGGGCATCTAGAGGATGTAAGCCGACAGCAAAAGACAGTTCCGGGAATTGGTCTGCCAACGTTTGAATCCCTGAAAACTCTGAAGGTTCAACACAGGAATGAACGAGCCGCACGACGCCGACATCCCGCCAGCGATCGCGCACCGCTTCTCGATCAGACTCGAAGACATCGAAGTTGATATGAACATGGGTGTCTATCAACTGCATTGACATTGTGTGTGTCCTCTCCTGCTCAATTCTTATCCAAGACCAACCCAAGGAGCCAACATTTTTCCTAGCGTAGAGCTTATTTGGGAGTCAACAGGCTTAGAATCGGGTGTCACTCACATCTTACACCCGTCTTACCGCCTAGGGGTTAAACCCTAGACTAAAAGCTCAAATCCGCTCAAACTTACTGGATAAGGGTTTGCGGGTGTTCACCCACCTCAGTCTCAGTGAGCTAACGGCAGAAATAACTGACTAGCTAAACTCTCCCCCAGCTCCCAGACGTAGCATGCTGCGTCTCTACATTGCTCCCCCAGATTCAAGGGAATGTACCAAACTGCTCAAGTCTTCCGCCACGCTGCCCCCACGCTATCCTAGGATGCCTCTGTCGTTTCAGCCGTCGATGTTTCAGGTGATGGGGGATTCAGTTGAGTCTGTACCTTCTTGAGCTGCTTTACCAAACGGGACTTCTTACGAGAACCATTGTTACTGTGCAGGACGCCCCGCTTCACCGCTTTGTCTATCTTAGAGTAAGCAGCAGACATGCGATTTTTGACATCCTGCAACGATTCAGGACTTGGCTGACGGGCGTAATCCTCGACAGCCTCAAAATATTTTTTCATCAGCGTTCTCACCGCTGATTTATAGGTTTTATTGCGAACTCGGTTTCGTTCAGCGATTTGGATACGTTTAAGAGCAGACTTACTATTAGCCACAGAAATCTTCCGGAAAACTAAGGTTTGAGATTCTAATTTACAAAATACCAGAACAACTACTATAACATCTATGTCAAAAGTGTCGCGAGTCCAGAAAAATCCAGGTAAGCTAGAGAAGAGAGTCTAGGGAAGGACGGACTCCCGGTCAGGGAAATATCTGTTTCTATCCTAGTCTCCCACGGATAATACCTCATGATAGGCACTCCGACTCCATGCTGCGAATAATCACTCAGCAGGCTGAGGCAAAAAATGAACTGCGGCGGATCTGCGATCGCACCTCCCACGATGGAATCATGCACAAAGAGGCGACGGTGCGAGAAGTCTTGCAGACGGTAAAACGCCAAGGGGATAAAGCCCTCTTGCACTATACCGAAGAATTCGATCATCAACGTTTAACCCCTGACCAACTGCGTGTCAGTGGCTCAGAACTGGATGCTGCCTACCAGCAAGTATCCAAGGAACTCTTGGATGCGATTCAGTTGGCAGCACAGCAGATTGAAGCCTTTCACCGACAGCGCGTTCCCAAATCTTGGGTGCAGTTTGGCGATAATGAGGTGGTTCTGGGCAAACGCTACACGCCAGTGGATCGAGCCGGACTCTATATTCCTGGCGGTCGAGCCGCTTACCCAAGTACGGTGTTAATGAATGCGATTCCGGCAAAAGTGGCAAAAGTGCCTCAAGTCGTTATGGTCACACCACCGGGCTTGGAGAAAAAGATTAATCCAGCCGTCCTCGTCGCTGCTCAAGAAGCGGGTGTGAGCAACATTTACCGCGTCGGCGGCGCCCAAGCGATCGCGGCGTTAGCTCATGGCACCGAAACCATTCCCAAAGTGGATGTAATTACTGGTCCAGGGAATATCTACGTCACCCTGGCAAAGAAACTCATCTACGGGACTGTGGGCATTGATTCCCTTGCCGGTCCTTCTGAGGTACTAATTATTGCCGATAGTCACGCCAATCCTGTTTATGTCGCTGCCGATTTATTAGCACAGGCAGAACATGATCCCCTAGCAGCAGCAATTCTGATCACGACAGACTCGACATTGGCAAAAAACGTCCAAGCCGAAGTCAAACACCAACTACAGGATCATCCCCGACGCGAACTCACCGAAAAAGCGATCGCGCATTATGGCTTGATTGTCGTCGTCGATTCCCTGGAAACAGCCGCCGAACTCTCTAATGAATTTGCCCCCGAACACTTAGAACTAGAAATTACTGAACCTTGGGACTTACTCAACCAAATCCGCCATGCGGGTGCCATCTTCCTGGGAACATCCACCCCAGAAGCCGTTGGTGATTATATCGCCGGACCCAATCACACCTTACCCACCTCTGGTGCTGCCCGCTACGCTTCGGCGTTAGGTGTAGAGACATTCATGAAGCACTCGAGTCTAATTCAATATTCCTCAACCGCCCTGAATAAAATGGCAGGAGCGATTCAGGTGTTGGCACAAGCCGAAGGATTACCTTCTCATGCCGATTCGGTGCGCTTACGCACCTTTGGTGATCGACATTCGGATTGAGACAGAGTAGGGGGAGCAGGGGGAGCTGGGGAAGCAGGGGGAGCTGGGGAAGCTGGGGAAGCAGGGGGAGCTGGAGAAGCTGGGGAAGCAGGGGGAGCAGGGGGAGCTGGAGAAGCTGGGGAAGCAGGGGGAGCAGGGGGAGCTGGAGAAGCTGGGGAAGTTAACTCAAAACTCTACCTTACCTATTGCCCATTGCCCATTGCCCATTGCCTATTCCCTGTTCCCTAACAAATGACAAATGACCAAGGACCAATGACAATTTGTCAAACCAGTAGACAAAACCTCTGATCAAGAGGGAAAATTCCTATTGCTGGGAGCCGATCGCTCGTAATCACTCATGAGGAGAAATTTTGGTGCTAAAGACGATTCTGGTAGCTCTGGACAGCTCAAAGCCAACCTATCGCTTAATTGAGACCCTAGATAACCTACAAATAACATCAGCCACCAAAATTATCTTGTGCCATGTCATGCCTCCTCAAGACCCTGACATGGATATCCCTGTTGATCGTCCACACCCTTCGGAGGAGTTCCTGTACCAAGAAACCGAACAGCAACTGCACCTGTATCAATCCAAACTCCCCTGTTCCAGTGAAATTCAAATTGTTAACGGTGATCCCGCCGCAGAAATTATTCGCCTTGCCCATATTTACCACGCGGATTTAATTGTGATTGGCACTCGTGGACTGACAGGCGTAAAGCGAATTTTGCAAGGTTCGGTGAGTAGTCAGGTGGTGGCTGACGCCCCTTGTTCGGTATTGGTGGTTAAGGGGGATGAATAGTTAGGGGTTGCTGAATAAGTCTTGTAGTGGGGTAGGGAGCAGCTCCCTCTAAATGCTGAACACAAACTCCGGAACGATAGTAGAAAATATGGAGGTTAACAGGGTGCAGCTATTGTGTATAAAAGATGACCGCAGAAACCTTTGATCAACAAATTACCCTATCCCTCAGACGAGTCGAAACGCTGTGGCAACAGGCACACGAATCACTGAAATTACCAGTACAGGAGTCTTCTGGAACGGAAGACGTGCCAAACCAGCAGCAACATTTATTACTGGAGAGTTTGAGCGAACTGTCCCATTCCCTGCAAGAACTACAATTTGCCGCCGGAGAACTACGCCAACAAAATGATAAATTAGTCCAAAGCCAGATTGCCTTGGAAGCGGAACGCCAGCGTTACCGGGAATTGTTTGAGTTTGCTCCCGATGGCTACCTGGTTACTAATCCCGACGGGATCATTGTTGAGGCAAATCAAGCCGCCGCCCATTCGCTAAACTTTTCTCCAGAACGTCTGGTGGGCAAATCCTTCGCCGTTTTTGTCGCGACTCAAGAACGACGCGACTTTTATTACAAGTTGAGTCAGTTACAACGGGGGGAGTCGATCAATAATTGGCCCGTCCAGATTCAACCCCGTGGTGATACCTCATTCCTCGCTTCCCTAACCGTCGCGCCTGTGCAAAATCCATCATCGGGTCAGGTGATTGGATTGCGCTGGCGGTTACAAGATTTGACGATCGCACGCTATAAAGATTCCATGCAATCCCACCTTCATTCCCGGTTTGACTCCATTGTGAATCGAACAGTTATTGGTCTAGGACTTTTAGATCATCAGGGGAACCTGATCGAATATAACCCCAAACTTCAGGCAATGCTCGGTTGTGCGGCTGAGGAATTAGCACCCACGTTGATGAGGTGGATGAATTTAGATAAGCCGGGGATGGAATCGGTAATGTTTCGCCAATTAATTGCGGGTGAACGTCATTCCTACCAATTGGAGAAGCCTTTCCATCATCCGGATAGCCCCATCGAATGGGGACGGCTTACCGTGGCGTTGGTGCAGGAGACTCCAGACGAACCCATTTCGGCAATTTGTATCCTAGAAGATATTAGTCAGCAAAAACGTCTGAAAGCCGAGCAACAGAAGGCAATTCGTCGTCAACAAGCGATTCAGCAGCAGCAAGCGGTTAAACAACAAGCCAGTCAGCCGGAGAAGAAGCCTCCAGCTAGCCCCTCTCTCCCAACGCCGGATACTTCAGTCGAACAACTAGGACAACTCCTGAATGCGATTCTTTCAAATTCTAGTGACTTTTTTCTGGTGTGCGATCGCACGGGCAAATATGTCTATGTGAATCAAGCCGCAGCCCAGGCGTGGGGACTTAGCCAAAAAGATTGTATTGGTAAAACCTGGCATGATCTGAAGTTGTCCGCCGAACAGATGAAACAGTTGGATGCTCAACGGGACATCGTTTTAACCACAGGACAGTCTATCACTGACGAAATTAACTTAACCACGGTTGAGGGAGTGAAGGATTACGAGTATACAATAACCCGTTTGGATAATCTTGAGGGGGACGGTGGTGCTGTTGTGATCACGTTTAAAGATTTGAGCGAACAAAAGCAGGCGAGGGTAGCCGCCAGCGAAGCCATGGCAAAAGAAGCTGAATATCGGGCGCTCAAATCCCATGTTGACCGATTGGCTTCCGTGATTACCCAAGAACTCCGCCATCCTCTGAATACGATTTTTTCCCATGCGAAATACCTGGAAAATAACCCGGATTTCGACAGGGAGGATAATCATGTTTACTACATCCAGCGTATCCAAGGGAATGCTCAACGGATCAACCAAATCCTGAATGATCTGCTATTGATTAAAAAGATTGAAGCCAAGCAACTGCGTTTAAATCCCACGGAACTGGATTTAACTCAATTGTGTCAGGGATTAATCACCCAGTTACAGGAACGTACACCGTCGAACCCTCAGATTAGTTTTGTTGGTCCAGAATCTTGTTATGGCATTGGCGATAAACGATTATTGCGTCGAATGTTGACAAATTTAGTAATTAGTGCATTGCGATATGCACCAGAGGATAGTCCGATCAAGTTGGAATTGTTGTGTCAAGACGAGAAGGTGGTGTTTCGTATCCCCGATTTCGGCAGTGGGATGCCCGAATCTGAGCAAAACATCTTATTCAACGCTTTTTACCTAGATAGTCCTGTTGAAGCCATAGCGGGGAGTGGTTTAGGGCTAGTGCTAGTTAAACATTGTGTGGATGTACAAGGCGGTGCGATCGCGGTAGAATCTCAAGCAGAAGCTGGAAATACGGTGACGATTACCCTACCCTTACCGCAACCTAGGCAGGAGAACCCGTAGGCGATGGGGATGGGGAATTGATACCTAATCAGGTAGAACCTCGGTTCTTTCAGGATTGTAGAGACGTAGCATGCTACGTCTCTACAGTGTTCTGCAGGGGGTATTCAACCTGAATTTGATATAAGCAGAGGCTTGACGCACACCTGGAGGCTTTCAGGCGATAGCAACGGGAAAATAATGCTTTCAGCGTTACGTCGAACTCAGCTAACCAAATCGTCAAGTTTTTGCTATCATAGCTATCGAGTGAGTCGCGGACGTGGCGGAATTGGCAGACGCGCTAGATTTAGGTTCTAGTACCGTAAGGTGTGAAGGTTCAAGTCCTTTCGTCCGCATTTGAGAAGAACAAAGGATTGCGGCTGTACAGTGACAAATTATTTGTCATCAGTTACAGATTAGCGTCATTCTCAATATAATAATATTTACTATACCTTGTGACAAAAATTGGAGATTCCCCTAGGGAAAAACTAGGGTTTGCAAAGTAGACGCCCTGTAATAATAGTTAGCTTCGGTCAGACGCGATCGCACGTTGATTAAGTTTTCTGAAGCGAGGTAGAATGCGATCGCCTGTTTAGAGATATACTTAAAGATACTTTCTGCTACCCATATCATAGACGCGATCGCGT
>JGI12210J13797_10860103_pt1 | contig 19087 bp, 16 predicted proteins | sample ElkSlonscriptome_3_FD_13797 | JGI IMG/M metagenome (IMG submission 13797)
CATTCACGGGTATCCGGCATCAGTGTGCCAATGGAGAGAAAAGTGCACGGGCCCCACTGCTGCCTTGCCCCTTACGGCATGGCGGCAGGCACCTGTGTCGATATGATGTTCATTACTTCTCACTGCCAAATTCGTAGGGTTTTGTAGTTGTGTGAAACACAAGCGATGCCTGGAAAAAACTCATGACTACCCAAAAATTACACCAATACAATCTGTTGCGGATTTGGTCGACAGAGGATACGTATGTGGTCTTGCCCCTCATGTTCAGCAACGCATGAGGAGACCTGGCGACTCTACGGAAGTGCGTAAGCTGCGTTTCAGGAGTGAGCAGATAATTTTTTTTTGAGTCACCCTTAATTATTACTCATCAGACCGTTTGGTGTTAATAATTGACTTGTCGTGATAATTTCTATATAGAAAAGGGTATATTTTTCAGACCCGAGTCCGCACCTGTACACATCTCGCGTTTTTAAGCAGCACGACATTCACAGATATTCAGCCCTGGAAGGAGTGTATTATGTCGGTCAAAATATTCATCAAAAGAAAGGTTTCGGAAAACAATATCATTGAACTGACGGTTCTTTTGAAAAAACTGCGCAGCTTGACCATCAACCAGCCCGGCTATATTTCAGGCGAAACTCTGAGACGTGTGGACAAGAAGGACGAAAGCATGGTCATCAGCACCTGGCGATCCATCGAAGACTGGGATAACTGGGTGAATAACGAAAAACGCAAGAGCATCCAGAACCAGATAGACACGCTTCTCGGCGAGAAAACGAAATACGCCATTTACGAATCTTAGCCGCGTACCGGCTCCACCCCATCTGGCAACTGTCAGTAACGCAACCGAAGGCAGGCACTCCGCCCCCTTCATCTCCGCACATTACTCGAGGGCTATCAGTATGATTTTTGAAGGAATAAAGCTCATGTTCGTGGGTATGGGAACAGTGCTGCTGTTTCTCTGTTTCATGATATTGTTACTGCAGCTGATCTCCAGACTGACCAAAGAACATACGGCACGGGAATTCGAAACCATAGAAAGGGAACGAACACTGCTGGCCGCTGCCGCCAAGGCCAAGAAAAAGCGAGAACTCGAGGCCAGAACCGTATCCAGCACGGCAGAAGATGAAGACGATATTGCCGTTATCGCCGCAGCAATAGCTGCCTTCGAAGCAGACAAAATGCGTACCTGTTGACTCACGCTTGATACCATATCGATAGATTCAATCTTTCCATACGAGGGAACAATTCTAAAGGAGAAACACTGTGGGCAAAAAAGTAATTCAATTCATGGACACGTCTTTCCGGGACGGTTTTCAATCGGTTTTTGGGGCACGGGTATTAACGGACGACTTCATACCGGCACTGCAGGCCACTGTGGATGCGGGAATTACCTATATCGAGGCCGGCGGCGGCGCCAGGTTCCAGAGTCTGTTCTTCTACTGCGGTGAATCTGCCTTCGACATGATGGACCGCTTTCGCGATGAGGTCGGCCCCGACTGCAATCTCCAGACCCTGGCCCGCGGCATCAACGTCGTCGCCCTCAGCCAATGTCCGCGGGATATAATCGATCTCCACGCCAAAATGTTCAAAAAACACGGTATAACTACCATCCGCAACTTCGACGCCCTCAACGACGTCCGCAATCTCGAGTATTCCGGCGAACGCATCGCCCATCACGGCCTCAACCACCAGGTAGTCGTTTCCATGATGGACCTGCCCCCGGGCTGTTCCGGCGCTCATGAACCGGAATTCTACATGAACCGTCTCCAGCAAATCATCGATGCCGGGATTCCCTTCCATTCCATCTGCTTCAAAGACGCTTCAGGCACTTGCAATCCACGCAAGGTCTATGAGACGTTTAAGCAGGCGCGAAAAATTGTTTCCGAAGACACCATCCTCTGGTTTCATACCCACGATACCGCCGGGCTCGGCATCTCCCAGAATCTGGCGGCCATCGAAGGCGGCGCCACCGGTATCGATCTGGCCAAAAGTCCACTGAGCGGCGGCACCTGTCAGCCGGATATCCTCTCCATGATCCACGCCCTCAAAGGCACCGACTACACCCTCGATCTCGACTACGAAAAAATCCTGGTCGCCTCCGAGGTGTTCACCGATGCCATGAAGGAGTATTTCTATCCGCCCGAGGCCAAAATGGTCTCGCCGACGGTAACGCTCTCCCCCATGCCCGGCGGGGCGCTTACCGCCAACACCATGATGATGCGCGACACCGGCACTCTCCACCTCTATGCCGACGTCATCAAGGAAATGGCAGAGGTCGTGGCCCGCGGCGGTTTCGGTACCTCGGTTACCCCCGTCTCCCAGTTCTACTTCCAGCAGGCCTATCTCAACGTCACCCAGGGCAAATGGAAGAAGATCAATCCCAGCTACGGCAACATGGTGCTTGGCTACTTCGGCCAGACTCCGGTTCCGCCGGATCCGGAAATCGTTAAAATCGCATCGGAACAGCTCGACAAGCCGGTATTCACCGATGATCCACTGGATATTCTCGAGCCTGGCATCCCCAAGGCCACCAAGATACTCGAGGAAAACAACCTGCCGGTCAACGATGAGAATATCTTCATTATCGCCAGCTGCGAGCAGAAAGGGCTCGATTTTCTCCAGGGCAATGCCAAGGTCAATGTCCGTAAGGTTACCGACGAGAAGCCCGAAGAAAAGAAAAAGGCGGCGCCGAAACCTGCAACCCCCGCACCCGCCGAAGGACCCCGCAACTATACCATCACCGTCAACAACAGGCCTTACAACGTCGTTGTCGCCGAAAGCGGTCAGGGTTTCCAGGCCATGCCGGCCAGCAGCCCGGCTCCGGCGGCGCCTGCAACCGAAACCGTCGAAGGTACCGAAATCGAGGCACCAACCCCGGGCAATATCGTCAAGGTCATGGTTGATGTCGGTGACGAGGTACAAAAAGACGCACCGCTGGTGGTCATGGAGGCCATGAAAATGGAATCCGAGGTCAAGGCACCGCAGGCAGGTAAAATCGTCGCCGTACACGTCGCCGCCGGCGACACCGTGCAAACCTCAGAACCGCTTGTAACCATAGCGTAAATTTGTCTACGGCCTGTGTCAGCAGCCCACAGGCCGTGTTTTCTTTCTTCGTTGCTATCGGGAAAGTATTATGAAAATGCGAATGCTCTTACTCACCGTGCTCGGATTGTGTCTGGCCGGTCTCTCATCGGCGTGGGCGGAAGATGGGAGTCTGGTGGAGATTATCTCCCCGGCCGACGCCAAAATACTGAGTATCGACGTATCGCCGGGAAGCCTGGTATACAGTGGGGACCCCATCGCCACCTTGAAAAAGGACAACGGTACCAAAATCGTCCTTCATGCCGGCGTCGCCGGCAAGGTCGTCGATGTCGGTTATACTTCCTATACCATGATCGACAGGGGAGCTGTTCTCGGCACCATAACCCCCCAGGCAGTGATGGCCGATATTCCGATAAGCGGCGTCAGCCAGCAGCTGCCGGGCCTGGGTGAACTGGTGGTCAAATTGTTCAAAACCACTGGAGTGGCAGGCATCATCAGCGACCAGCTGACCAAGGACTGGACCTTGGGTATCGGCAGATTACTGATGATTTCTGTCGGCCTGCTCCTTATTTATCTTGGTATCTTCAAGCAGTTCGAACCGCTGTTGCTCATTCCCATCGGCTATGGCGCCATCCTCGCTAATATTCCCCTGGCCGGCATAGCCGACCCTGGCGGCATCCTCTACTATATCTACGAGGTTGGTATCCTCACCGGCATCTTTCCGCTGCTGATATTCATGGGTGTAGGAGCGCTTACCGATTTCGGGCCAATGATCGCCAATCCCAAGACCATCCTGCTCGGCGGGGCGGCTCAGTTCGGAATCTTCACCACCCTTTTGGGGGCACTGTTGCTCACCGACTTCGTGCCCGGCATCGACTTCACCCTGCGCGATGCCGCCTCCATCGGCATCATCGGCGGCGCCGACGGACCGACGGCAATCTTCCTCTCCAGCCAGCTTTCCCCCAGGCTGCTTGGCTCCATCGCCATCGCTGCCTACAGCTATATGGCGCTGGTGCCGCTGATCCAGCCGCCGATCATGAAATGGCTGACCTCCAAGGAGGAACGAGAGATCAAGATGGTGCAGCTGCGGCACGTATCCAAGATCGAGAAAATTCTGCTGCCCCTGATGGTCCTCGGCATCTGCGCCACGCTGCTGCCCTCGGCGGCACCGCTGATCGGTATGTTCATGCTCGGCAATCTGGCCAAGGAGTGCGGCGTCATCGACAGGCTTTCCGATACTATCAAAAACTCACTGATGTATACGGTGACGATTTTTCTCGGCCTGGGCGTCGGCAGCAAGCTCTCGGCGGATAAATTCCTCAATCTTGAAACCCTGGGCATTCTTGCCCTGGGTATGATCGCTTTCTGCATCGGCACAGCCTCGGGCGTGCTTATTGCCAAGCTGATGAACAAAATGTCCAAATCCCCAATCAATCCGCTGATCGGCGCGGCCGGTGTCTCCGCCGTCCCCATGGCCGCACGGGTGGTCAACAAGGTCGGCCTTGAGGCCAATCCCCAGAACCATCTTATCATGCACGCCATGGGTGCCAACGTTTCCGGCGTTATCGGCTCGGCGGTAGCCGCCGGTGTCCTGCTGGCCCTGCTGTAAAACTGCTGCAACCAACCTCCATACCGCCAGGGGCCCCCGTATTCTGGGGCCCCTGTTTTTTTACCGATCTCTTCGTATTTTTCTCGTGGCAGGGCCACACATATCAGCCCCGATAGTGTCTCGTTTTGGCAGACAGACGGTGAAACGGTCAAGTAATACCGTGATAATTCTCATTCATAGTGGTTTTTATGAAATAGAGGCGTGCGGGCGTGTCGGCGAATTGCAATTTTTTCGCGGATCAGCACCTGATCTCGAGGTGCCCCACGGCCATAGAAGTAATATGGTGAGCACTGATTATTTAAACAACGCAGAAAGGAGAAAAGAGGGGTTGTCCAGAGAAAGTTCGGACAGACTGTCTGGCAGGAACCGGATCGCCAAAGCCGGGTTATATTCGAGCGGCAGACGTCATCCGCCGTCATGCCGCTCAGGAAGTGCATTATGGGACAGCTGCCGCCGATGGCAGCGGCTGATTACCTCGGAGTATCGTCGGATCCTCCGGCGTTTAACTGGCATTGCTTGAAATCGATTTTCTCTTTGCAGTTTTTGCAGGTGTGTTCGCGATTGAACTCATCGGAGAAAATCTCCACCTCCGTGCCGCAATTATTGCACTTACACACAAATGATTCCAAATCTCTCAATGATTCAAATCCGGGACAATGGCTAACTGGGGTGTTCATCTTCTGCCTCCTCCTTCTGGGTGAGCGTAGACCGCTTGTCCGTGAGTTCTCTGTCAGCGGTATGATTTTACCAGTCTTCTTGGTAATTCTATAAATATAAAGCGTATAAAGTCAAGGTCAACACCACCGCTGCCTCGCAGCTGTGGTGGTGTTGCAGCGCGTGGCTGGGGACAAACCGACAGTGATCTCCTCCTACTGGCCTTCTCCCCTAGCCTATCGCATATGTCCTGGTGCTGCCAGCGATATTATGGCACTCTTCCGGCTTCGAAGACTGTTCATGGCGATTTGACTCTGCCCATACTGCCCATCACCGTGCTTCTCTACAGCAGAGCACAACTCTTGATAAAGCACTGAGAACTCACGGATTCTGCCTGCCTCTTCCGATGCTACCCCACCGCCTTGCTGACAATATCCCGGTCAAAATAATTTGTGGCCATACCGCCGTCGACAACGATGGTTTGCGCCGTTATTGCGGAGGCACGATCGGAAAGCAGAAAGACGGCAGCGTCGGCCGCCTCCTGCGTGGACACCGCCCTTTTCCTGAGAACGGCTTTTTCGGCGTAGAGATAGCTGTCAACATAGCCGGGAATGCCGGCCGAAGCCGATGTTTTCAAAAGACCAGGAGCAACGGCATTGAAGCGCACACTGGAAAAAGAGCTAAAACTCTTGGCCAGAAAGCATAACGACGAATCGAGCGCCGCTTTGACCGGAGCCATATAGCCGTAATTTTCCGCCGCCATCTTCGTGGTCGAGATGGAGATGGTCACCACCGAGGCCTCGGAGGCAAGCAGCTCTTTAAAATTATTGGCAATCGATATGAAGGAGAAGCAGGAAATATTGACGGCCTGCAGAAAATCCTGGCGGCGGGTTTCGTGAAAGGGCTTAAAGCCTTCCGAGTAGTTGGCATAGGCAATGGAATGGACGATGCCGTCAAGCAGGCCTGCACCAAGTTGTGCGGCTATCTCCTGCCTCACCCGGACGATATTCTCCTCCTCCTCGACGTCGCAGACGAACACGGCGCAGTCGGGAAAAAGTTTTTTCGCCGTTTTCCGACGTTCTTGCGAACGGACGACGTGCAGTACCTCGGCGCCGGCGGCGATCAGTTCTCTGGCAATGAAATAGGCAACGGATTTTTTATTGGCCAGTCCGAAGACAACAATGCGTTTATTCTCAAAGGTAATGAAGCTCATTGATATATTTTCTCTTCTGTTTTCCGTTTTTCATCCCTTACTATCACTCCAGGCCACCAATCCATTGCAAGAGCATGATATGCGGAGTTTCAGGGGGAATCGGATTTTCATGTATTCTCATCGGCATCAGTCCTCATTCCCGGGGTTGACGGCAAAGCGATCCGATCTCTACAAAAGCCGTAGTATCAGGAGCACGGCTGAGTCTCCCAGAATACAACGGCAGGACGAGGGATACAAGGAAACAATGGCGCCGCCGATCCTGCGCCAGGGAAAAGAGTGATGCGCTTGGTTTTTTCGGTGAATAAGGTACAATACAATCATGGATGATACATGTGAAGTCTGCGGCGGCAGCGGTCAGATTGGTCATTTTCCCGGGGTCAGCCGGTTTATGATCTGCTGGGAGGAATGTCCCGAATGCCTGGGAAGCGGCCTTCGCGGATTTGGGGATAGCACAGAGCAAAGCGAGCACCGCCCCCCCTTTCAAAACACCAAAAAAGATGACGATGATCGTCAATCATAAAAAACCCCGGCTAAAATGCCCACTCTCACACCTCTGTATTCGCCCCGGGAAGAGCTGGCCAACACCATAACTCATGGTCTTGGCGCTCTCCTTTCGCTCTGCGCCCTTGTTTTTCTGGTGGTTTTCGCATCACTGGACGGCAACGCCTATCATATCGTCAGCTGCTCCATCTTCGGCGGCACTCTGCTGCTGCTCTACTCTATGTCGACGTTCTATCACTGGGTCCGAACACCGCGCTGGAAGACCCTCTTCAGGGCCCTCGACCACTCTTCCATCTTCCTGCTCATCGCCGGGACCTATACACCCTTTACCCTGGTCAGCCTTCAGGGCGGCTGGGGCTGGACGCTGTTTGGCCTGGTCTGGGGGCTGGCCATTATCGGAGTGGTGCTGGAGACGGTGACCGGACAGAAGTTGAAGAAACTGTCCCTCGGCCTCTATATCACCATGGGCTGGCTTATCATCATCGCCGCCAAACCGCTTCTGGCAAACGTGGCAGTCGGTGGACTGGTGCTGCTCGTTGGCGGCGGTCTCTGCTACACCTTTGGCATCGTCTTCTATGTTTGGCAGTCGCTTGCCTTCAGCCATGCCATATGGCACCTTTTCGTTCTGGGGGGCAGCCTCTTCCACTTTTTTGCCGTTTTTTTCTATGTCATCCCTTAGTGCCAGCACTTCATGAAAGAAACTATCCTTGACCACATTTATCTGGCATTTAGCAGGTGGTCTTCTGCTGCAAACTTTGCCTGCCGCCCCGGCTGCGCCAGCTGCTGCACCGACAATGTCACTCTCACCGTCCTGGAAGCCGGTCGGATAGCATCATATTGCCACAGCGAAAAGCCTCCTGACTGGCTCATCGGCAAAATTAGCCTTCGGGAACCGGCAGTCCGCCCTTCGCAGACCACCAATGAATACGTAGAGGCGATACTGGCCGGCGAAAAAGAGCCGCAGGAACCTCAGAAAGTCTGCGGTTCCTGTGTTTTTCTCGAATCCGGTCTCTGCAGCATCTATCCGGTGCGGCCCTTCAGCTGCCGCTGCTTTGCCTCGACAACGGTCTGTCGGCCGCGGGGCTCGGCCACCGTGCCCGATACCCACCTCTATGGGGCCATGGCTGCCATGCAGCTCATCGAGCACCTCGGACAATTCGACTCCTGGGGAAATATGACAGACGTCCTGGCGGTTACACTTGGTGGTGATCGTGCCGAAGCACTCCGACAACACCTGCGCCTGGCCAGACCATTGCCGGGATTTGCCATCCCCGAAGAACACGCCGACAGCGTTACCCGCTTGCTGCAGATGCTCTTTACCACCCGGGTTGGCACAAAAACCATTGAGCAGATACTCAACGGCCGCTAGCCGCACACCCTCCATCACGCCTCTCCCGAGCGCCCTCGTCCTGCCGACGATCCCTCAGCGGGCGCCAGAATTGATTTTGAATTCCAGCCTCAGAAATGTATAACTAGTTACGTGCTGTCGAAACGGCAGCCTCACTCAACGTTGGAAACGTGTATGCCAATGCTCATCAAAAGAGATTTTCTCTCTCTTTTTTCCCTGAAAAACGCGCTGGTACTTGTCATCTCGGCGGTGGCCATCTTTCTGCTCACCCTTGTATTCATTCTCCGCTACCAGCACCAGCAGGTCTCCTCTCGACAGGACCACCTCACCCAGACGTTGCGTGATGACATCAACCGGCACCTTGAAATAAATTACAGCGAAACCTGCAGGGCTCTGGCCCGACAGGAGAAGATTCGAGCTCTGTTCATCTCCCCCGGGGTGGAAACCACCACCGAGGCTACGGCTCTTCTCAACTCGGCCAGAGATATTCTCGACGCCAGCCTCGTCTATATCCAGGACAGTACCGGACTGGTGATCGCCTCTTCGCTCTCGAAAAACGGTGAAAGCCTCTACGGCAACAACTATCGATTTCGTCCTTATTTTGTCCAAGCCCTTAAGGGTGAGGACTCCATATACGCAGCCCTTGGCGTTACCACCGGCAATCGCGGTATCTACTTCAGCAGTCCCATAATCGATGATTCAGCAAAGATTGCCGGCGTAGCCGTCATCAAAGGCGGACTCACCGACGTCGACAGAATTCTGACCACCAGCGCCGCCGATATCGGTCCAACCGCGATCATCTCAGGCGATGGCATTGTCTTTGCCTCCTCGGAGGATTCCTGGCTCTACCATGCCGCCCGTCCCCTCTCCTTTGAACGGCGGCAGCTGATCATGGAATCTGAACAGTTCGCGGAAATGCCTCTTCTTCGAATGCCCTTTAGTCTCAACGATGAAGAGGTTGTCTACAGAAAGAAAAAATATCTGGTCCAATCCCAGCCCATAGGTTTGCCCAACTGGTCCGTAATCACTCTCGTACCAGTCAGTTCTCCATGGTACGCCGTCGTTTTTGTCTGTCTGCTGTTCACCGTCCCGGTGTTCTTTCTGGCGCTGAAGGTCAAGCACTATTACAACGAGATCAAATACAAAGACAAAATAAGCAAACAAAATATCCACCTCCTCAAACTCAACGAAGAGATGAAAAAAGAGATCGAGGAGAGAAAGCAGACCGAGAAAGAACTCAAACATGTCAGCCAGCAGGAGCTGCAGTACAGGCTTCTTTTCGAGCAATCCAGGGATGCCATGACCATCGTTGCCGAGGATGGAACGATTCTTGAAGCCAACCGGGCCTTTCTGTCACTGATGGATATCAGCCGTGAAGAACTCATCGACAGGCACCCCAAGGATTTCTGGGTCGACGAGCAGGAGCGTCTCACCTGGTTCACCCTCCTCGAAGAACAGGGCTCCATTGTTGATTATCAGTGTAAACACGCTACCCAGGATGGCAAAGTCCTCGACCTCACCCTGACCACCAACGCCACCTTCAATCGTGACGGCAAGGTCGTCTATCTCACCATACTCCGCGATATATCGCAGCAACTCGAAGACCAGCGACGGCTTATCGAGGCCAAGACGGAAGCGGAACAGGCCAATATCGCCAAGAGCAATTTTCTCGCCAACATGAGCCATGAAATACGCACGCCAATGAACGGCATTATCGGTATGACCAATATCGTCCTGGAAAGCACATTGCAGAAAGACCAGCGCAACTACCTGGAAATGGTCCGCTCCTCCGCCGATCGACTGCTCGATATTATTAACAACATACTCGATTTTTCCAAGATCGAGGCGGGACGCTTCGAACTCGAGGAAGTGGAATTCTCCCTCAGGGACAAGTTTAACGAGCTCCTCTCCCTGCTCTCCATAAAAGCCCAAAACAACAATGTCGAGTTAACTGCGACGGTGGCTGAGAACATGCCCGACAAGGTCATCGGCGACTCGACCCGGCTCATGCAGGTGCTCATCAATCTCACCAATAACGCTATCAAATTCTCCCGGGACGGATCGGTCACCGTCCACCTGGATTTGCAGCAGAAGCTCTCGGCGAACCGCGGGCTCTTCTCCTTCAGAGTCCAGGATACCGGAATCGGCGTCTCGCCAGATAAACAGAACACCATCTTCGAGTCGTTTTCCCAGGCGGATACATCAACCACCAGGGAATACGGAGGAACCGGGCTTGGACTGACCATCTCGGCCCAGCTCTGCCGACTGATGGGCGGCGAAATCGGCATCGAAAGCGAGGAAAACCAGGGTTCTGTTTTCTGGTTCACCGCTGTTTTCGGTTTGTCGGAACAGATTCAGAAAAAAGAACAACGACAGCAGGGAATGGTCATCAGCAGCGAACTCACCCGGGAGGAAATTTTTCAAGACATTCGCATCCTCCTCGCCGAAGACGACTATATCAACCGGACCCTGGCCATGGCCGTGCTTGAAAAGGCCAAACTCAAGGTTACGGCTGTCTCCAACGGCGCCGAAGCGGTCACCGAGTGGCAGCGCCTGCCCTATGATCTCATCCTCATGGATATCCAGATGCCGGAAATGGACGGCTACCGGGCCACCGGTCTGATCCGTGAAAGAGAAAACCGTCTTGGCCTGCACACGCCGATCATCGCCATGACCGCCCATGCCATCAAGGGCGACAGGGAAAAATGTTTGCAGGCAGGTATGGATGACTATATAACCAAACCGATCAATACCGCTGAACTCTACACCATTATCGAACGACATCTTCTCTACCGGGTTCTGATCGTTGACAATAACGGCGCCGCTCTTGAAACTGCCGGTCGGATTTTTACGGAAAGCGGCTGGCAGGTCACCCTGGCAAAGACTACCACTCAGTGCTTATGGGAGTGCACCAATTCCTCCTTCGACCTCATTCTCGTTGATGTGGACACCGAGGAAATCGATCTCAAGGCCACTGCCGCCATTATTGAAGAGCAGCGTAAAACCACAGGCAAGCCCACTCACCTCATCGCCACGGCGGCAGATTTCAGCAAAGAGCAATTGGGGCGATGTACCAGCGCAGGCATAAAAGACCATCTTCAGAAGCCACTGAGTCATGATATAGTGACGGATCTGTTCAACACCATGAAGCTGAGGCTCTAGATATCAGAAACCTCTCGGAGAGGAGTTTCGGCACCGAGGCTATGAGGTGGTGCTGAACTCCCGGAGAAATTCGGCATAGCCTTGCTCCTCCATCTCTTCACGGGGAATAAAGCTCAGAGCGGCAGAATTGATGCAGTAGCGCAGGCCGGTTGGTTCCGGGCCGTCGGCAAAGACATGACCAAGGTGGGAATCACCCTGCCTGCTTTTGACCTCGGTGCGCTCGCTGAAAAGCTTTCTGTCGACCTTCTCGACGATATTGGCGGCAACCAGCGGTCTGGTGAAGCTCGGCCAGCCAGTGCCTGAGTCAAATTTGTCCCTGGAACTGAAAAGTGCTTCGCCGGAGACGATATCGACATAGATTCCCTCGGCTTTGTTATCCCAGTAGTTACCGCTAAAGGGGGGTTCTGTCCCCTCCTTCTGGGTGACCTCATACTGCAGAGGCGTCAGCTGCTCCCGGAGCCGCTGCGATGATGGTTTACCATCGTCACCGAGTACCGAGACTGGATCCATATTTTTCCAGACATTTTCGATAAAGGCCTCCCTGCCCGAGCCTTTTTTGTACATGGTGTAGTGCCCACTGTTTTTCTGGTAATACTTTTGGTGATACTCCTCAGCCGGGTAGAAGGTGGTGACCGGCAGAATGCGGGTGGCTATGGGTTTTTCAAAGATGTTCGAGCTTTCCAGATCTCTTTTTGACTTTTCGGCAACGTCTCTTTGCTCTTCGCTGGCGTAGAATATGGCGGTGCGATAATGGTTGCCGCGGTCGGCGAACTGCCCACCTTCGTCGGTGGGATCGATCTGGCGCCAGAAAATATCGACCAGATCCCGGTATTCGACCTTTTCGGGATCATAGGTTACCTGCACCGATTCAAGGTGATCTGTCTGGCCTGCAGCCACCTGGTTGTAATCTGGATTCTCGACTGTACCGCCGCCGTAGCCGACAATAACCTCGACCACTCCTTCCTGTACTTCAAAGGGCTGCTGCATGCACCAGAAACAGCCGCCGCCGAAAAGTGCCGTCTGCAGAGTGTGTCCTTTTCCCGTTTCCGCCATCATCCTAAAAACCTCCACCGTCATATATGACTCTTCCCCGAAATTACCCGACTATTGAAAGCGGCCGGGCCGCACCCCTGCCGCTTTCTGAGGAAACGATATGCACTCGCCCGAGTCCGGACAAGATAATTGGAGATTTTCCCGAGATTATGGTCTACATTGAAGCTCTGATTTGCATTTTTCAAGCGGTACTGGCGATCAGAAAACGTACATTTTTCTGTTTCAAAATCTCACCTCCATTGCTATAGTGGCCGGCATGAATACAACACCAAAAAATACCCAGAGGACCAAGTTTATCTTTATCACCGGCGGCGTTCTTTCCTCACTGGGAAAAGGGCTGGCGGCAGCGGCCATAGGCGCTTTGCTTGAAAGCCGCGGACTGAGTGTAACCTTTCAAAAGCTCGATCCCTATATCAATGTCGACCCGGGCACCATGAATCCCTTCCAGCATGGTGAGGTCTTCGTCACCGACGACGGGGCCGAAACCGATCTCGATATGGGCCACTACGAGCGTTACACCGATGCGCTCATGTCCCAAAAAAACAACTACACCACCGGCCGCATTTATTACTCTGTCATAACCAAAGAGCGCCGCGGAGAGTATCTCGGTGGTACCGTCCAGGTCATCCCCCATATTACCGATGAAATTAAGGCCGCGGTTCTCCAGCTCGACGGCACTGCAGATGTCGCTATTATCGAAATAGGCGGTACGGTCGGCGATATAGAAGGGCTGCCTTTCATCGAGGCCATCCGTCAGCTGCGGGGAGATCTCGGTCCCGGCTACGCCCTCTATATTCACCTCACTCTGGTCCCCTATATCAAGGCGGCGGGTGAAGTCAAGACCAAGCCCACCCAGCACTCCGTACGCAGACTGCAGGCCGACGGCATCCAGCCCGACATCCTCGTCTGCCGGACCGAGGTTCCCATCGAGGACAGTCTCAAGGGCAAGATCGCCCTGTTCTGCAACGTGCCAAAGGATGCCGTTATTACCGCCATCGATGTCGATACCATCTACGAGGTGCCGCTGCACCTCCACCAGGAAGGTCTCGATACCAAAATCCTTGAACTGCTCAATGTCTGGACCGGCCAGCCCGATATCAGGCCCTGGGTCGATCTCGTCAATAAAATCAAAAACCCCAGGCACAGCGTCACCATCGCCATAACCGGCAAATATATCGAACTCACCGAGTCCTACAAAAGCCTGCATGAGGCACTGGTGCATGGCGGCCTGGCCAATGAAGCCAGAGTCAATCTGCGCTACATCAGCGCCGAGGACCTCGAGGAGACTGAAGCCCGTGAACTCCTCGAAGGCTGCGACGGAATCCTGGTTCCCGGCGGTTTCGGCAAGCGCGGCGTCGAAGGCAAGATACAGGCCATTCATTACGCCAGGGTCAACAAGATTCCCTTTTTCGGCATCTGTCTGGGGATGCAGCTGGCGGTGGTCGAATATTCACGCAACGTCGCCGGCCTCCCCGATGCCCATTCGACGGAGCTGGTTCCGGAAACCCCCGATCCCGTTATCTATTTGATCAAGGAGTGGTACGACTACCGCAACGAGCAGGTTCAGGTTCGCGACGAAAACTCCGACTTCGGCGGCACCCTGCGTCTTGGCGCCTATCCCTGCGTGCTCAGACCAGAAACCCTCGCCGCCGAGGCCTACAAAACCGATGAAATATCGGAGAGACACCGGCACCGCTATGAGTTCAACAATGACTACAGACCGGCACTCGAAGAAGCCGGCCTCATCGTCTCCGGCGCCTCGCCCGACAACAATCTCGTCGAGATTGTCGAACTCGGTGAACATCCCTGGTTTCTCGGCTGCCAGTTCCACCCCGAATTCAAATCAAAACCAATGAAGCCGCACCCCCTCTTCCGTGAATTCATCAAGGCCTCACTCAAAAATTCCCAAAAGGGGTAAGCCCACATGACGCAACCGCATCCCATCTCCATATCAACCCCGGGGGATACGCCCCTGCAGGTGGGATTCGGCAAACCACTGCTGCTCATCGGCGGTCCCTGTGCCCTGGAGTCCGAAGAACTGGCCCGCCGGGTGGCCGGCACCATGCAGGAAGTCTGTTCCAGACTGTCCATTCCCTATGTCTTCAAAGCCTCCTTTGACAAGGCCAACCGTACCTCCCTGAGCTCCTACCGGGGACCTGGAATGGAGGAGGGTCTGGCTATCCTCGATCGCCTCCGCACCCAGCTGCAGATTCCGGTAATCTCCGATATTCATGAGCCGGCACAGGCGGCAATCGCCGCTGAAGTTCTCGATATTATACAAATTCCAGCTTTTCTCTGCCGGCAGACCGACATTCTCGCCGCGACATCCGCCACCGGCAAGACCATTAATTTGAAAAAAGGCCAGTTCGTCTCCCCCTGGGATATGGAAAACGCCGTACACAAAATCAGGGAAAGCGGTAAAAGCGAGGTTATGCTCGTGGAGCGCGGTTCAACCTTCGGTTACAACAACCTCGTCGTCGATATGCGCGCACTGCCGGTCATGCGCTCATTCAACTGTCCGGTCATCTACGACGCCACGCACTCGGTACAACTGCCCGGCGGCGCCGGAGGCTCTTCCGGAGGCCAGAAACAATTCATCCCCGCTCTCACCAGGGCCGCCGTAGCCGCGGGGATCGACGGTCTTTTCATGGAAATTCATCCCGATCCCGACAGGGCTCTCTGTGACGGGCCCAACTCCATGGCTCTGGACGAGATGGAGGAGTTCCTCGAGAAAATCCTCCGCATCAGGAAGGCCGCAAACGACTGCCGGTAACCATCATGAGCGACAACTGTCCCGAAGGCCCCACCTCGTACCCCTCCGATTGCCAGCTTACAGAAGGATTGAGAAAAATGGCCGCCAACAGATCCCCCCAGGAAACGATTGATCCACTGGTACGCGCCCGGGCCGAGAAGCTCGAACTGCTCCTGCTCGATGTCGACGGCGTACTTACCGACGGAACCTTGTTTTTTTCTCCGGAGGGGGAGGAGAGCAAAGGCTTCAATACCCAGGATGGTTTCGGCATCAGCATGCTGCGGGAAGCAGGAGTCGATGTCGGCGTCATCACCGCCCGGAGTTCGAAGGCCGTGAGCGAACGCTGCCAGGGATTGCAAATGCGCTACGTCTGCCAGGGCGAACGCGACAAGCTCGTCGCTTATAAAAAAATAGCCGAAGACAGCGGGCTGAAGCCATTCCAGATCGCCTACATGGGCGACGACTGGCTCGACCTGGTGCTGCTCAAGCGCGTCGGTTTGGCCGTCGCTCCCGCCAACAGCGTCGCCGAAGTCCGGCAGCATGTGCACTATGTCACCCGGCGCAGCGGCGGTGCCGGTGCCGTCCGGGAGGTCTGCGACCTGATCCTCCAGGCCAAGGGACTTCTTGACCGGCTGCTGCAATCCTATTTGAGCCGATGATACAACGCAGAAACCTGCTCTGGATCATCCCCGGCCTGCTGATCGCCACTTTTCCTCTCTGGCGGATTCCCGTGGCCGCCTTTCTCGCACCACCCGTTTCCTCACCGGCGGAGGAGGGAGCAGACAACCGCAGCCAGGATTTCGCCATGACCGGAGTCACCATTCACCAGAATGAAAAGGGCCAGAAGACGGCGATCATCCGCGCCCAAAAAGCCTTTACGGCTCCACGCCCCCATGAATACTTTCTCGAAGAGGTGGACAGCGAATTATTCGACGATGACGGTTCCGCCACCACCATTGTGGCCGATACCGGACACTACAATCTGCCAGTCAAACAGTTGCGCCTGGAAAGCAACATCGTCATCGTCGATACCGCAGCAAACTATACCATGAAAACGGATGTTCTTGTTTATGACGGTCGCAAGCGCACCATTTTTTGCCCCGAACCTACACGCCTCGAGGGTGATGGCATCACCATTGCCGGCTCGAGTCTGCGACATAACATGAACACCGGCGTCTATATAGTCGGTGGCAGAGTGCGGTCCACCATTGAGGGGTATTCAGCCGGCAGGGGCAGCAGCGACCATCCGCAATAGCCGCCACGATCAAGGCGAGTTCAGGAAATCAGGCGCAGCCGTCTGGAGATTGTTACCCGCATTGATTCTCTGAATCCACCTCTGAGGCAGAGGCTAAGCAAACGCAGTCAGACTCCGAGAAAATGCTTTCTCCAACACGATTCTAGCCTGCGGAAATGTCGAGAGAGGCTCGCCAGGACAAAAGCGTGCTGCTGCACCACCGGGGATCATCGGTGGTCAGATCGTGGCCGGCCTCGGCATGGTAGATGAGCCGGCACGCCCAGGCGGCACGAATTTTTTCCGAGCACAGAGGAGCGCAGAGCCGGTCTCGGATGCTGCAGAGCAAAAGCGTCGGGACGCTGGGTGCGGGCGGCAGTGAAAAGACGGCGGCGGTATAGAGCTGACGCAGTTTGTTGAGACTGGACATGGGGGCTGATCTGGCGATGCCGCACCACTGCCGGGCAATCTCTTCGGCGTCGGCGGTGTTGCAGATAAGATTCGCCAGACGAGTTTCTTGTTTGCCGATATCACCGCTGAGCATGGCGGCGAGAAAAGCCCGCATGGCTTCGGGCGAAAGCCTGTTATAAAAGGGGCAGTTTCTGCTGCTGGTGTTGGCGAGAACTGCCGCTTGAAAATCGTCTGGGTAGGCATCCAGCCAGGAGGCGGCTATCATGCCGCCGAATGAAAGCCCGAAAAGGATGTTGGTATCCTGAAAACTCACCCGCTGCAGATACTGCTCGCGTATATTCTCGACATAGTCGCGGGTGGCCATGGGCGCTCTGGTGTTGCGCAATTTCCCGGCGCCGGGTATTTCCAGGGGCTCGACTCGAATCCCCTCGCCGCTGTTTTTCAGCACTTCGGGAAAGTCGCCCCAGTGGCGTATCTCCCGGGCCAGGCCGCGCAGAAGAAAAAAGGTCGTTGTACTCACCTGCTCCGTCATCACGCTGTTCCTATTTACTCTGGTTGGCAGGGTGTGGCAGCAGCCTGCCGGCGGATAATCGCCACTGGCGCCTTCTCATCGGCCTATCTAAGCATATCGTCTGTAAAAATACAAGCAGGGCATCTTGTACATGTATGGGGAAAGAGCCACATTTTTTCCGCCAGCCAAAATTGAACCTTCCCTCTTTTTTCCAGCAGCTTGGCTGAGTGCTTGGCTGAGGGAGGGCGTTGCCGTGAGCCAAACCACCAGCATTGATGAGGGGGGAATCGTACTGTAAACAGGCGGCGGCACAACAGTTCTGTAGAATACAGGTCCATTGGTATGGCCGATCTTTACAGGCGTACCTGGGCGGCGGACCATCACGGTCTCCTGTCCAGATCAACCAACGATTTCCATTACGGCCAGCACCGCCGACACAAGAAGAGAGAGCGCCAGGAAAATGGCGTCAATCCGATCGAATTGAAAGGGGTAGAGAGATACCAGCCTGCCATTGAATCCGCGCAGCAGCATGGCCTGGTGGACACGCTGTGATCTGTTGTAGCTTTTTACCAAGGTCATGCCGAAGAGATAGGCGAAGGTGCGGTAGGTATGCATGGTGGTCCTGGGTGAGAACGCCCGCATTTTCGCGGCTCTGTACAATCGCAGGTACTCCTGGTGGATAACGAAGACATAACGGTAGGAATAGAGAAGAATAAAACAGATTTTTTTGGGAAAGCGCAAGCGGTCCAGGCCGCTGCCCAGCTCAGCAATGGTGGAAGTGGTGAGCAGGGCGAGAATGGCGGTAATGATGATATTGGTTTTCAGCGTGATCAGCGCCGCCAGTCGAATACCGCCTGCACTGAGCGCCAGCGAGCCGATCTGGACGGTCTCCTCTCCGCCGTAGGTAAGCGGCAGGCTGATCCATAAAAAAAGGGTAAAGCCGTTGACCAACAGCAGTCTTTTGGCCAAGGCCCCGCAGGGGAGGCGGGCGGTCAGGAGCAGCAGGAGGGAGAAGAGCGAAGCCGCCAGCAGGGGAGGAAACGACTGCAGCAAGGCAATAACGGTGGTGAAGCAGATCATGGCCACGATCTTGCCGCGCGGATCCCGGCGGTGCAGGAAGGAGTCGCCCTGGGCGAAGGTCTCTTCAATCATGACGGCGTGCTTGAGCCCGAGTTTTCACAAGTTGAGATGGTCTGCCGGGCGAAGAGACCAGTGATTGGCAATACTTGCCTATGCCAATCACTGGAGCGACGGCAGAGAGCAGGCCATATCGACTCGCCCGCAGGGTCACAAGAGACACGGGCATTCTTTCCCCATTCTGAGTACACATGAGTTTCAGACAATCTCATACTGGTGTTCTGGAGGTGCATGAACAGGAAGCTGCGTTTCATAGGCAATCAGATTTCTCATTGTCCAAACGCTCACATGTATACTCCCCTCAAAAAAGATGTTACCGGTGAGAGACGTTGAAAAAATCTCTGGGTACCGTCTCTTTTTCATCACATGTCTAGGAGCCTGTTGGAGTATGCCCTTTTCGCCCATATCTTCGTTATTTCCAGAAAATCAATGCGCGCAATATCAATTATATGGCTGTGCT
>JGI12210J13797_10012399_pt1 | contig 19083 bp, 19 predicted proteins | sample ElkSlonscriptome_3_FD_13797 | JGI IMG/M metagenome (IMG submission 13797)
TCGTCGTCGCGAAGGGTGTCGCCCTGGCGGATGTCGAATTTATCGAAGCGCACATCGTGAAGAATCATGTTCATGCGTGCCAGGTTGTAGGTGGTCTGGTTGAGCTCTTGGCCGGAGTAGTGCTTCACGTCGGCATACTCGGAAAGGCGGAGCAACAAGGAGCCGGAGCCACAGGTAGGGTCGTATGCGGAGCGGATGGTCTTTTTACCATCAGTCACAATGCGTGCAAGGAGACGGGACACCTGTGCGGGAGTGTAGAATTCGCCACCCTTCTTCCCTGCTCCTGCTGCAAACTCGCCAATGAGGTATTCGTATGCGTCGCCCAAGAGGTCGCTCTTACTGTCGGCAAGCTTGAAATCTATACCGGACAGGTGGGAGAGGACTTCCACCACAGTGTCGTTCTTGTCCTTCTCGCTGCGTCCAAGTTTATTTGAGCCGAGGTCCACATCGGCAAAGAGGCCCTTGAAGTCGTCTTCGCTGTCGGTGCCCATTGCAGTCGCCTCGATGGTGTTGAGTACGCTCTGCAGGTCTTCCAGGATGAATGTGTTGTCGGCATCGGTCTCACCCTTACCCTTTGCCACAAGGTAGGAGAAGAGGTCCCGGGGACCGAGGAAGAAGCCCAGGTGTTCGAGGGTGAGCTCTTTAACGGCCTCAAGCTTCTGTTTGCCGTCTTTGGTGTCGGGGTTGATGTCGGTGTAGGTGTAGTCTTCGCGGGCGAGGAGCTTTTCGTTCACGTAGAGTTCGAGCTTCTCGCTGAGGTATTTGAAGAAGATGAAACCCAGGATGTAGACTTTGTACTCGTCGGCGTTCATGCGCCCCCGAAGGGTATTTGCAACTGCCCACAATTGCCGCTTGAGTATCTGCTTCTGCTCTTCCGACATGATGTAGTGAATTGTAGCGCAGAATAAGCATTTGGGCGACCATTCCACGTTCACATATCACCACTACTGTCCAGGGTCGGTGTCGCTGAAGCTGAGAGAAACCCGGTAGTACTTGATTGTCACCCTGTCGGCAACCTCTCGCTGAGCAGCAAGGAGCGCGGGATGTGCTGACGATACCACCACAATCCCGCGAACAGTCTGCCCATTTGTGGCAAGATTCTCTTTAACCCACCCGATGTAGGCAAGGATTTGACCTATAACAGTGGAGCGCCCCTTGTCTTTCTTGAGCTCAATGACGACGAAGTTGCCATTTCTGTCCTGTGCGAGGATGTCCAGTGTGCCGATGTCTGTCACATACTGTCTGCCATCATTGCCATCATTATCGACAAACACAGAGAGGGGCTCACCAAGGTCTATATCCTGCAAGTTCTCGCACATGATATGCTCCAGGTATTTCTCTACCGGGACCTCGAACCCATCACCGATGTACGGACTTGCCAGCTCCTGCTTCAGTTCACGCTCTTCGGCCTCATCAAGTTCACCCCCCTTCTCAAGCTCAGCGCCACGCTTCTCTGCCACGATGCGTGCGGTAACATAGATTATGTCTTGTGCCATCCAGCGGTACTGCTCGTCTTTGAATGTCAGACCATCGGTGAGTGTTTCGTGGATGGCTCGAACGTCATCTCGACCTTGTATGTATTCGCGCATGCGGTCCACATGTTCCGAGAACAATGTGTACTGCTCTGCCGACGACATGCCGTTTGGCATCGAAAACTCGTTGTTGATGTACTTGCAGAACACACGCCACTCTCGGGGCTTTATCGGATTGCAGTCGTTGGGGTATCGATGTGCCATGAGCACACTGAGGGAGCGGAGGGCCATGAAGGAATGACCATCCTCTCCGCGCGCAGCGTTTCGCTTCTCGTTTAGCTCGTTCAACGCATCCTCTGCCTTTTGCAGCCTGTCGGAGACAGGATGGGACTCGTCAAAAAAATGTTCCAGGATAGTACGTGTTTCCTGCGGATATTCTTCAGCAAAACGAAGTAGCATTTGTCTAGGAAAATAGAACCCGCCCGCAAACAGATTATTGTTTTGAACTGCACGCTCAAGCATAGCCTTGATATCTGTTGCACCAAGGTCGAAGTGGTTTTGAAAATGATTCACCGACTCAAACTTGTACCCCTCTTGTTGCTGCTTGTGCACCTGAGGGCTGATTGTGTGTACGTGGTCGACAAAGATGTCTACCCATTCTTTGATTTTTGCGTCTGATATCATGATGTTGTGCATTGTAGCGCAGAAAGGAATGCTTTTCCATGCAGACCACCGCACACATCATTGTCACATAACATCGCCCCCCCCGAACCGCCTCCCACGTTGCAGCCCGATGCTTCGTGTTTTCGAAATGCTCACGCATATCTTGTATGAAGAACTCGGCTAATGGCCGAAACACTGCTGCGGGCGCGTTATGGATGATGTCCCACGGACGTACGTTATGGTTGGTGATGCCGTACTCCATCTTTGGGTACTGCGTGGCAGTTTGGAAGGCTGGGTATTCCTCCTTGAAGTAGGTGTACATGACCTGGTCGCACAAAATGGTGCACGCGAGTGCACAACGGAACAAGTCCTGCTCCTCTAGGGGATGTGTTGTAGCGATGTATCGTTGAGGTCCTGAATGGGTATGTAGGTCCCCTCTCCCGGGTGTTCGTGGGCATTTGTCTTTGCAAGCCAGTCGTGAAAGTGGCTTGGGAATCTGTCGTAGTAGTATGATTCGCATTCTTTTGGCGTCATGGTAAGAGATAGTCACTGATAACATCCCGAAGTCGATGTGGATTCTCCTCCAGATTCACCTCTACGAGCCATTGGCGGTCGAAGAGGGCCTTCTGCTTGAGGGCCTCCCTCTCGCTTGCCATGAGGTCGTTGTCGAGCCACATGAATGCTTGCGTGAAGTCGATGGCCTCGTTCTTTTGCACACTCCATGCAGTGGGCCGAATACGGTCGATGTCTTGATGGAGGTCTTCAGGCAGTACACCTTTGAGGATTGCGCGGGCATATTGCGGGTCTCCGTTTCTGCAGTGTGTCGTGAGCCAGTACGTGTCGTGTGGTCTCAATGCAATGAGCAACTCCCTAAGACCTTCCGCAGGCTCCCCTGCCCGCTCGATGTTCTCGTGGATGAGGGTGCCGTCGATGTCGAGGTAGATGTTCATACATGAGGCTGCCCCAGCCTTGGGTCGTGCACGATTTCGCAAATAGCACGCGGGACAGAACGCGTACGCATGTAGTAGATGTTTTGGGTGCCGCACTCGGGACAATGTGCCTGAAATTGCTCCGGCCAGTGCTGTTTCCACGAGAACACTGCGAATTCAAGCCGACACTTGGAGGTTTGGCACTTAAAGATGTGGATAAACGACGCCGATTTGGAGAACGTGGTCATGTCCAGCTCTACCTCGGGGTCCAGCTGTAACTTTTCTATTGGGATAGTAGGCATAGGTGTGGGGGAGGATAAAGAAGGCGACTATTTCTCTGAGTGGATAATGAACTCGTTTAGCATAGCCAGGAAGAGTTATTTGCTTAGTGGGACTGACACGCTAAATTGTTTCGGTTTGCCCGGGACCGGGTCGATGGTCACCCGCTTTGCACCCGTACCATCCTGCGTCGCAGTGCGAAGTGTGAGCACCTTTTTTTGCTGCGCAGTCGTTTCGCATTCGAACGTAAAACAGGACACCTTGCCCATTTCGGTGAGTTCGACAAAGGTGGCGGGTATCTTGTGTGTGCTGAGTACTGCCTCCAGCTTCTCCCGCATCTCTCCCTCCCACTCTTCTCTGCCCTGGGGCTTCTGCGACACCTTCCATGGACTTCCCGTTGCACTAGTACTTGGTTGAATTACGCCTTGTTCAGCTAGTTGGTCTATGATGCGAGCACTCCTACCATACCCAACCTTGAATCGGCGCTGGATAAGCGAGGTGCTGGCTTTCTGTTCTTGTGTGACAAACTCTCGAACGGCTTCATAGAGTTCGTCGAGCTCATCCTCATATGCTTCTACCGTCACGTCATTGAACATACGTGTTTCGGAATTATCAAAAAAATCTCCAACTAGACTTGTAACATTCAATGCGCATTGCTCTGCGATGACCGACTTCATTGCCTCTCGCACGACGACTGGGGTTTGTATACGCAGTGGACGCGGCTCATCAGCACGCAGGTAGAGGGCATCGCCGTGCCCCAAGAGCTTTTCTGCGCCTGCTTGATTGAGGATGGTTCGCGAATCTACCATGGTGGATGTTCGAAATGCTAGTGTTGTCGGGATGTTGGCGCGTACGGGGCCGGTGACCGTTTTGCCCGAGGGGTGTTGTGTCGCAATGAGAAGATGTACACCCACTGGGCGTGACATCTGCAGCAGACGCACGATTGCTGCTTCGTACTCCTGCGGACATCGTTCCATGCAGTATGCAAGTTCATCTATCACCACGACAATGTACGGCATAGGCTCGTCTGTCGCCTTGCGTTCCCTGCGGTATTCTGCAGCATCCTGCACCCCAAGCTGTCTAAGTGCGTCATATCGTCTATCCATTTCCTTGGTCAACCATTTGAGTGCAAAAAGTCCCTTTCGCACGTCGCCAATCGGCGGTGCGAGCAGATGCGGAATTCCGTCATACGGCATGAACTCGACACCCTTTGTGTCGAAAAGCATGAGTCGCAGTTCATCAGGGCCGTAGCGTTCTATGAGCGAAAGAATGATGTTGTGTAGGCAGTTACTTTTGCCGCTACCCGTNCTTCCGGCGATGAGCGCATGAGGCCAGGTGGTAATATCCGCCACGACCGGCTCATTGAGCTCAGTTACGCCAAGCGGTACCACCACATACCCCTTGGACGCCTTATATACATCCGACTTTACAACGGTTTCGCGAACCTCACCCATCGCATTGGGGGTTGGTATCGAAACGCCAATGAGCTTCTTGCCCTGTACAGGTGCCTGTATCGTAACATCGGAATTGCCGAGTACGTACGCCAGGTCTTTCTGGAACTTCTCTATCTCCGCCATGCGCGTCGGTTTTTTGGTACGCATGAAGATATGAAGTTCGTGCATACCCTCCACGACCTCAACAAGCTCCATCGGGATGCCAAAGGTCTCGAATGTGTTCAAGACATCCTTTACGTACTTTTTGGTCTCTTTATTTTGATACTTTGGTGAATCGAACATAGGAGAATGGCCTTAATTGCCACTCCCCTACTCTACCGCGTGCACATATACCAGCAAGTGAGTTATGCACAGGTATCCAGTTTGTAGTTTTTTACTTCTTATATGGGTCTATAAGCTGAAAACTGCGGTTGTCGCACAAAAAGGGCGGACACTGCTGCCCGCCCTTTTTAGATTTTGGGTGACACCACTACATCGTTCCCTCAGATATTGACCAGCCACCTTCTACGTACAACCCAGGCCATATCCTTGTCAGCGGATAGACGTTTACGTAAGATTTCGTAACAGTGGTGCAACCATTTGGTGTAGATTCACTGTGTATGTTCAAACTGACAGAATTGCTTCTATCTGCAACAAACACAGCACCTCTTTCACCCAGAACTATAGTTTGTGTGTCATCTCGAGTATACGGGTCTCCACCACAACCAGGCTCCGTCCATCCCACCACATTGCTTACGAGATTTATGTTTGTCATCTGAACACGTCCGCCATCGTTTGACTTTGGTAGCCAAGCAACGACCTCATATTCGGTGACGCCTAACCCTGCGCACATCGACCAGCTGTTTGCACGCATGACCATCAAGTGGGATGAACGTACGACCACGTTTAACCAGCGCAGTCGTGCTGCTGAGAAGAAGCAGGCGGAACTCGAGGTGCAGAAGAAGCGGCTCTACGACCTGTGCGAGAATGGAACCTACACTGCTGAGGAGTTTCGGGAACGAAAACAGCGCATTGAGCAGGAGCTTGCAACATTGCGTGTGTCAACGAGCCACATCACCGCACCACCCCAGGATGTAAGTGAGGGTCTTACGGAGGCAAAGCAGGCCGTGTTTGACCTCACAAGGCAATGGCTCACGCTCCCACCTGAACTACGTAAGCGGTTCCAAAAGATTGTATTTCCTGCCGGAGTTTACTATCACTCGGATGGCAGTTGTCGAACCAGTAAAATGTCGCGCATTTTGGAGCTTTCTCAGGAAAGTGATTCGAAAAATGGGCTAAAAAATGAATCTGTGACCCTGCCGGGAATCGAACCCGGGTTACCGCCGTGAGAGGGTGAGGAGCGAATACTTGGAGCTCCGCAAGACCTTGCGAGACGTTTTGGGAGTCCCGGAGGGCGAGCCAAAAGGTCCACAAGGTGTACTGTCCCGTGAGGAAGCGAGGCCATCCAAACGGACAGGCCCCTCACGGCAGTAAACTAGCTCGCTCCCGCAGGAGCCTCAACAAGAAAACACACCCGAACGAAGTGGGTGTGTTTTCTTGTCGATGTGACCCTACCGGGAATCGAACCCGGGTTACCGCCGTGAGAGGGCGATGTCCTAGCCGCTAGACGATAGGGCCGTAGCCAGAGAATAGGTTGTAGGTTGTAGGAAGTAGTGTCCCAACCAACAACGAACAAGATTGTAACCTATAATGATACTCTTGTGAAGTACTTTCCATCAAAACAAGCGCCCGTTGTAGGGCGCTGGACGAGTTGGTCATCCGTTGTAGATTCCAAAACTACCAGTCAGTGCTGCTGACGTGCGACGTGCGTGCGCATGCTGCTGACGCAACTCACCAATGATATGCCAGAGGTGCGAATAGACAAACGCAGCCACTTGGCTGTCGGGATCATCGATGTCCGACTCGTATCCGCTGAGTGTGGTACCCCTGCACCACAAAAAGCAGACACGCGTATTCACATGCGGGTCTGGGTCGGCGTGCTGAAAAAACGCCAGCCTGGTGTTTCCGTCACGTTCATACACCTCGACGGAAAACTCGCCGCTTGCATTCCCAATCGCCGCCTGGAATGTTGGGCCGAGCATATGCCACTCAGGTTTTGTCAGTTTCTTGTCGGTGTCTTTCACTTGCAGCCGAGGGCGTGAGTGAGGGTGCTGCTGGGTTAGCTTTTCAAACGCTTGCCGCAGTATGGACTGTGCCATCGGAAATACCTCGCCTGTGGTTACTCCACTAGCAACACTACCACACGACATACACGACGCAAGCATCACATTACCCACAGCGTTCACTCGACAAACACAACTATCACGTTCACCTTACCGCTCCTTCCACTCTTTCTCTTGGCGCACCAGGAGTTCCTTTGCATGCTCTGACTCAGCGAGCAGCTCCTCGACAGCGCGTTCCATGCGCATACTTTGACTTCCCTTCACGTACACCAGCGAACCCTCTCCCACAACGTCTGAAAGCAAGCCTATAGCATCTTCTACCGTACGCACTGTGTGGATCGCACAATGCATGTTCTCTGCTTCTGCAGCCTCCGCTGCACCACGCATACGAACACCAACCGCAATAAAAACGTGTGCAACCTTCGCCACGTGTTCACCTACCATGCGATGAGCCTCAGCACTAAACGAACCCAACTCCATCATGTCACCCAAGATCACCACGCGCTTTTTCTCTTTTGGCAGCAACTCCAACGCATCGAGACCGGCACCAACAGCAGCGGGTGATGCGTTGTATGTGTCGTCTATAAGCACCACACCGTCCTTACCCTTTAGCATTCGCATGCGCCCGGGCGGCGAAGCATGCTCAGCAAACACCTCCGCAGCGCCCGCAAGCGATCGTCCTTCAGCGGCTGCAACCGTGATTGCAGCAAGTGGCCCATAGAGATGGTGACGACCCAACACGCCAGGAAGCATGATTTTGAATGATTGATCTTGAAACTGAATTGTTGCCACCATGCCACTTGGCACACCGTCCTGCTGTGCCACAGATACATCTGTTGCACGTACCGATGCGTGCTCAGCAAAGCCATACGAAAGCACATGTTGCCCCCCCATAAGCTCCTCGTGCTGCATTTTGGGGTCGTCAGCATTCACGACAAGCGTACCGTCCGTGCGCAACGCCTTTCCAAGTTCACGCTTTTCCGTCATCACTGCTTCGGGAGAATCAAAAAACTCAACATGCACCGGCATGTCGGGAAAATGCGTATACACGGCAACATGCGGTTGTACCCACCCTGCTCTACGTATGTCGCCAGGCCTGTCGGCACCCACTTCAAGCACCAGCCATTCGGGGTACTCGCGCGAAAAGAGTGCGACCAAAAGACCCTCCCAAATATTCTCGAGCCATGCAAGCGGGCTGGACCATGCCGTGGGAAGGCCAAGTACGGTAAGTGGTACACCAAACTCACTGTTAAAGCTCTTCTGACTTTTGCGTGCATGAGTACCGTGCGACAACAGCGTGAAAATCGCATCTTTTGTACTGGTCTTTCCTACACTGCCCGTTATCGCCACCACTTTCGGCTTGTGCCGAACAAGCACAATGCGTGATTCGAGCGTAAGCAGAAACACCACCACAGCCTTAAGGAGTGCCTTCATATTGCACTCAGCATACCACGGGAACGAACTGTTGTGTGCTCCGGCACACTACGAACGTTCAAGCTTTGTCTGAGTAAAGTGTTCTTCAAGCAGCAGCACTGCTTCGCGAGTGCTCTCACCACCATCCTTCTGTGCATCTACGCTCTCACCTGCTCGAATTGCCTCTGCCTCCTTGCGCGCACTGTTTAGAATCTCGACACGCTTCGCTTGCACATCAGTGAGTGCTGCGCGCGCCCTGTCGCGTTCTGCCTCTGTCCGTATTGCCAAAGCGCGACGACGTTCAACCTGACGTACAACCGGCCGAAGCAACAACAACCACACACCAACACAAAACACGCCAACCTGCACGAACTGCAGCACAAGCAATGTCCAATCAATTGAGAGTACTGTATCCATACACTAGTGTGCAACGTGCTCTGCAGTATACCCTAGCCACGCAGCAGTCATGAACGCGATACACGCAAGCGCGGATGCAAAACCCAATGCGCCAACCAATGGGTACAACGGCGCACACCACGAACACGCGAGCGGGCTAGCAACAGCAAGCAGTACCAATACGCAACCCCCCGCGGTGCGCACGGGTTCAGCCTGATAGTGCGCTATGCATGCCGTTCGAATCGTTCGATACCACACAATCAGAACCATACCTGCAGCGCGATATGCAGCACGCCGCACAACGTTCGACATACTTGCACGCACGCCACACGTGCGTAGCACAATCCCCACTACCCCGCCCACTGCCACAAGCAACACAGCAATCAACATGGTTGAGTCAATAGTGTGGGGCGCAAGAAATGTGCTCTGCTCGCCATCTTCAAAGAGAACCGTGACAACACCTGCACCAGGCAGTGTCACTACAATGCCGACGAGCACCACGTATAGCACAATACACAACAGGAACACCACAACACGCTCTGCAAGAACACGCAAGCCAATCACCACCACTGCATGCGTACGCAAGGTTTCGTACACTTCCTCAAAGAACGACTGAGTTGCGTGTGGGACGCGTGCAAATGACCACACCAACACCGGAGCAGCGAGCACAACCATAACAATTGCCAGTATGCCCGGCAAAAGGGCAGCTACAAAAGGGTGAGCGAGCGGTGCCAATAATGCCTGCATATGCTACTGCTCTAATGAAGATGTTGCGCGACTTGTTGTGGCAACCGTATCCGTAACCGCACTCACTCGTGCCACATCCGTACACAAAAAGTCTTCAGGCGCGGCAAGTACCGCCTCAACCACAACCACGTCGTTTAGAGCCACACTATCCACACCACGCAATGCAAGCTGCATAAACGTGCCGCCTCCGCCAGAACGCTGCGCATATATCGCTTGAAGCGCACCATACGCCGGTGATGAGCTCGCAAGCAAATACCGCCCGTGTTCACAGGAATCAAACACATATCCACGAGCGCTTTCAAGCACGCTCCCAGCATAGCCGCGCACGCTCAGCTCGAAGGGGCCATGCTCAAGCAGCGTTGCTCCACGTGTATAGAAGTAGCGCGTAACCGGAACATCAGCTGGCTCTGCAAAGCTCGTACTTGTTGCACGCGTTCCATACGACACCCACATAAGCTCACCCCATGGCTGCACCGTCACCTCCTCAATTCTGTCGCCGAGATACACGGCTTCAGAACCAAGAAAGCCATCACCGTTCGACACAGCAAGTGCGAGGTAGTAAAAGCTGCCGGTGCCACCAAGATCTTGCCGAAGAAGTACCGCGTTTGCCGCACCTTGTGTGGTTGCAAGTGGCACGAGCTCGCCCACAACCTCTGTGGTTATTATTTCGGCACTGCTAGGCGCTACTTCTGTTTGCGCACGACCATCTTCGAGCGATACTTCCACCCCCTCAATACGGTATGTTGCATTCAGCGGATCTGCCGGCAACGCATATACAACATCTGGAGGTGTCGTGTCAGACTGCGTAAGAAACACAGATGCATACACCCCCACACCGACAAGTATAAGGAGTATTGACAGCGCGAGTGTAACACGCAGCGGAGTACTCATGGGTGGCAGTATAGCATCAGGCGGCTGGAGAAAAAACTCGTATGTGTTTTTCTGGCACCATACCATTCGTACTACTAGCCTGTGCCAGACTTATTGTCTGGGTGCCGAGAATCGTCCTCCCGCAGAAGGATCCGCAAGCCTCCACCCACTGGTCGTCCCTCACGCGGGAGGAGGCGGAAACAGGGGCCACACCCCTTCAGACATTAGCAATCTCCCAGATTGCCGGTGAAATACATTGTCGGGGTACCCGGAATCGAACCGAGGTCACACGCACCCCATGCGTGCATACTGCCAATGTACTATACCCCGACAATATATTTTCACCCCCACATGTGCATTCGACCAGTGTACTGCGCCCTTGCATGCGGACGACGACCAACATACATGACACTATTCTACACCCACACACCCGCTCTCACCATTGTTCATATGCAGAGATTCACCTACTCATCACTCGTTGTGCCGCACATACACAACTCTTCGCTAGTGAACGAACCCGTACGGTTGTATACTAGCAACAATGCACAGCTCACGTCAGATTACCCTTCTTCTTGCTTCCATACTGCTCTGCAACTTCGCGGGTTTGCTTGGCTCCTACTTCACCGCCATGAGTGTTGAAACGTGGTACCTGACGCTGAACCAGCCTGATTTCACTCCTCCCTCCTGGATTTTTGCGCCGGTGTGGACCGCACTCTACACCATGATGGGTATTGCGTTGTATCTTGTGTGGTCACGACTTATGGGTGGGCGCCGGAGACTCCGTTGGATAATTATATTCTTTGTTCACTTAGCGCTCAATGTGCTCTGGAGCTACCTCTTTTTTGGGCGACGTGACCTTTTGTTGGGGCTCGTTGGCATTGGTGTGCTTTGGCTCTCAATTGTGTGGCTACTCGTAAGTGCAATTCGCTTCGAGAAGCGTGCGTCACTCCTACTCCTTCCCTATCTTGGTTGGGTAAGTTTTGCGGCCTACCTCAACTATACGTTGTGGGAGCTCAACACGTAGCCAAAGGTGTGCCCGCACGAATGCGGGCGTTGTGCGACTTAGGGGGTATGGGAAACGGGCGTGTCTGGATAATCCGGCAACTCCTTGTCATTGCGTAAGCGCAACAAGAACTGCTCGTGCTCCCTATCGGGAGGCAGTCCCCACAGACTGTAGTCGTCACGCATTGTCGCAATGCGTGTATCAACAAGCTGCTGTGCCTCCGGAGAGCGTGCAAGCACTGTAGCAGGATGCGCTTTGCGCCAATCCAGGAGCGCGTGATACGCCGCATCAGAAGCCTCGCGCGCTCGCATCCTACGATGCTCGCGCACCGCTTCTTTGCGCCACACGTGAAGCAAGAATAACAGCGAACCGATAATGACTAGGGTGAAAAGGAACACGTGCACCTCCGCAGTCAACCACGAACCACTGTGCCCATACTACCGCGTGCACCCACGGCATTCAACTACCCCCTTCGCTCCAACACTCGACGCACTGCATTGACGATTCCTTCTCTATCGAGGCCGTAGTGCTGCAACAGCTCCCCCGCCTGACCAGACTGTCCAAAACGATCGTGCACCGCAACCATTTCCTGCGGCACAGGATGGTTTTGTGTAAGAATCTCTGCAATCGTGCCGCCAATACCACCAAGAATCTGATGTTCCTCAACGGTGACCACTGCTCCAGCCTCACCCACCGCTTCCTTTACACGCTCAATATCTATCGGCTTTACCGAATGCACATTGAGAATACTTGTGCCAACACCTTCTGCGTCTAACTGCGCAGCTGCACGTATCGCCTCGATCAGTATTGGCCCGGCTCCGATAATTGCCACCTGGGGATGTTCGCTCCGCCACAGGTAGTCTGCACGATCTTCCGCATAGGGTGTATCTTCAGTGGTTACCACGGGTGTTTTCTGACGCGCAAACCGGAGGTAGGTTGGTTTGTTGTTCGAAACCGCAGCAAGCACTGCCTTATAGCCTTCAATAGCATCCATTGGCACCTCGACACGCATATGTGGCAACACCCGCATAAGGGTGATATCTTCAAGGGCTTGATGTGTTGCACCGTCCGGGCCCACCGACACGCCAGTGTGCATGCCAATAATCTTCACCGGCAAGTCCGAGAGTGCGATGGTGGTACGAATCTGCTCCCAATTCCGACCTGGGGAAAACACGGCGTAGGTCACAATGAATGGAATCTTGCCACTATGCGCTAAACCTGCCGCGACTGCTGCCATATTCTGTTCAGCCACTCCCATTTCAATGTAGCGGTCAGGAAAACGTGCCTTGAACTCGGCAAGACGCACCGAATCAGTGACATCTGCACACAACACCACCACGCGCTCGTCACGCTCAGCCGCAGCCACAATAGCATCACCAAAACCATCGCGCAGGGCGGCAGGAGGGGGGGTGTCGGGCGAAGCAGTGCCGAAAGAAAGGTTGAGGTGAAGATGTTGATTTATCATGGTGTGAATTTTCAATACACAATTTTCAATTTTCATTCAATAATCAGTTTGCAAACAACAAACACGCCAGACTACTTACTTACCGAAGCACCGATTGACTGAAAAATTAGAGTAAGTTCCTGGGCTTCCTTCCATATCTGTTGTGCTGTTTCTCGATACCCCGGCGTTGCCACCGACAACATACGGAGCCAATGCTTTGTTTCTTGGACCTCTTTCTTGCATATGAATAATTTGTTTCGGAAGTCACGTTTTGAGCTTGCGCCATTAGCTTCCATATAGTTTGCCCCAACACTTGTTGCCGAACGAATCAGTTGAGACAGTAGCAACCTGGTTACATATGTTTCTTTTACTTCCTTACACAGCACGATTACCGACTCACCAAACTTTGCAGTTCTCTCCTCAAGATCCTACGGTTTTTTGTGTTTTTGATCCATTTATCTTTGAATGAAAATTGCAAAATTACGCATTGAAAATTTACCCAAGCGCAGCTATCCACTTCTTCGCTTGCTCTTCCGATGGTGCTTTTCCGTGCCACCGGTAATCACCCTCAATTTCCGGCACACCCTTGCCGGGTATTGTGTGCGCAACGATAACCGACGGTTTGTCTGTCACCGCACGCGCAGCATCGAGGACCTCCAAAAACATCTCCACATTATGCCCGTCTACCTCCTGCACATGCCAATTGAACGCTTCGTACTTTTCGGCGAGCGGTTCAAGCGGCATCACATCCTCCGTGTCGCCACCAATTTGTATGCGATTGCGTGCTATAATGTTGGTGAGATTTCCAAGCCTATTTTTTGCAGCAAACATCACCGCCTCCCACACAATGCCGCACTGATGCTCTCCATCTGAGGTAAGCACATACGTATGGTACTGAGCCCCATCCATTGTCGCAGCTAGTGCTATTCCTGCAGCCTGTGGCAAGCCGTCGCCCAAGGGACCACTAGTAGTTTCTAGGCCAGGCAAGTGTGTGCGCTCCGGGTGGCCTTGCAGCCGTGAACCAAACCGTCTCAGTGTAGTGAGCTCTTCAAGCGGCATATACCCAACATGTGCCATTGTAGCGTAGCGAATTGGGGCAATATGTCCATTGCTGAGAATCAATCTATCACGCTCCACCCATTCAGGCTCAGCGGGGTTATGGCGAAGCGCGTAGCCGTACAACGCCGCAAACACATCTGCCATACCAAGTGAACCGGCAAGATGGCCACTGTGCGCAACGCTCAACATCGCAAGCACCGACACCCGAGCCCGACGTGCAAGCTCTGCGATGTGGGCAAGCTCCTGATCACTGGGATACGCCATACTAAGAGGTTTCCGTAAGAGCAGTTAGTGTTCGATATGCTCCAACAGCATCACCCGACCGAAAAATTGCTGAACCAGCCGCAAAACGTCGCGCACCCGCCTCAAGTAATGTTGGGATAGTTGCTTCGTTTACGCCGATATCAACGCCAATAAGCAACTCTGGCCAGCGCTTGTGTATCGTACGCACCTGCGCACGTGCAGCATCCGAAAGCGCAACACCGTGTTTACCTATCTCAGCACTACCCATCACCTGCACAAAGCGAGGATGCTCTAGATACGGCTCTAGCATAGCAGCGTCCGTCTCGGGCTTTATGGCGAGTGCAACTTCTGTATGTGTTTCAAGACAGGTATCAATGACCTCATTCATACGATCAGTGCTCTCGATGTGGGCAATAATGCGCGACGCGCCGGCGAGCGACCAATTGCGCACGTGGCTCTCTGGCTCGCGCACCATCAGGTCAATCTCAATTTCAAGCTCTTGCCAGAAGGGCAACTCAACTCCTCCTCCCTCAAAGGACTCGTGCGACACACCTTCGTAGGGCCATGAAGGATTAGGGGTATAGGATCCATCCATCACATCAACCTGCACAGTGCGTACCTCGTGTCGCACTTCACGCAAGCGCTCCGCAAGCTGCGTCTGAGTGTCTGGAATGATTGCGGGGATGATGTTTTGGTAAATCATGAGTGTAGTATACCCTGGAAGGGGTGTGGTGATTCAAGTGGTAGGCCGAGGCTGGTGCGTAAGCCTAGAGAGGAGAAGTAAGGGGTAGGAATTAGGAATGAGGGGAACATAACATGAACACATATACGTCAGCCAGCCATCGTCTGCCACAGTACACGCAGCACAAGCGGACGGTGTACTCGAAGGCTGTCCCAGAATTCTCAGTAATTGGACGTCTGATCAGAAACACGCACTTCCCACCAAAGCGTTTGCGCTACCCTAATTCTTACCTCCTACCCCATCATTTAGAGCGCTAGCGACCTCCTCTATCTTCCCGATCCGCCGGACATGGCGCTCGTCGCCACTAAACGGTGTTTCGAGCCAGCGCTTCACCGTTTCGTTTGCTTCATCTGGCGTCATGAATCGCGCACCAAGCGAAAGCACGTTTGCGTCATTGTGCTCGCGCGAGATGGCTATCTCGTCCATATCATTAAATACCGCTCCACGCGACTCGCCATTGTAGACAACCGCGCGCACATTGTGAAAGCGATTTGCCACAATAGCCTCACCTTGTCCACTACCGCCAAGCACTATAGCTCGTGTGTTTGTAGGATCTTTGCTCACGCGCCGCGCTGCAGGTGCAATAAGTTCGGGATAATCATCCATCGGCGCGTAGTCGTGTGCACCAAGGTCTTCGACATCATAGCCGAGACTGCGTAAAAACGGTACCAGCTGCTGCTTAAGGTCGAAACCCGCATGGTCTGAGGCGATGACGATCGTCATAGAATTTACAATTTTCAATTTTACATTTTTTATTCAATGTTCAATACACAAAAAAACAAACCGACAGTGCGCATGATGCGTTTGTAACTTGATAATTGATTTTCAATGAAAATTGAAAATTACATGTGACACAATCGAGGATCGAACTAGGTACGTTGAAGCTGTTTCCCTGCCAACAGCACATGCTCAATCAACGAACCCGTATACCCCATCTCGTTATCATACCAGGCACACACTTTCACAAGCGTACCATCCACGACGCGCGTCACACCCAAGTCTGCAATTGAGGCAAGTAGATTGCCAGCTATGTCACTCGAAACTAATGGCTCCTCCGAGACCCCAAACGTACGCTTCCAGCGGTCGTCCTCTGCAGCAAGTCGCAGCGCACCATTCACCTCTTCGACACTCGTCGGGCGTTTTGCAATGAAGGTAACATCAGCAACTGAACCCGTGACAACTGGCACGCGCATTGCAATACCATCGAACTTGTCGGTAAGGTCGGTCACCGCCTTGGTAACTGCCTTTGCGGCGCCGGTTGATGTTGGGATAATGTTTTGCGCGGCTGCCCTCCCCTTACGAAAGTCTTTTTTGCTTGGGCCGTCAACAACCGATTGTGTGGCGGTGTAGGCATGAATCGTATTAAGCATTGCTTTTTCAATACCAATTGCTTCGTGCAATATTTCTATAACTGGTGCTGCTGCATTTGTGGTGCAACTGCCGTTACTGGTGATACTGCAACCCTCCATTGAATCCTCGTTGATACCAAGAAGCACAGTTGCCCCCTTAACACCTGCAGCAGACGCGTCGCCCTTTGCCGGCGCACTTACCACCACATGCCTTGCCCCTGCATCCAAATGGAGCTTTGATGCCTCGTACTTGGTGAAGTGACCTGTTGCTTCAACTACCACATCGACATTCAAATCTTTCCACGGGAGTGCGGTTGGATCCTTTTCGCAATACACTGGCAACTCACGGTCACCCACCATAATCACCGTGCGCCAATCTATTTTCTTTGTTGCTACAGGAAACGGAGCGGTACCGTAGGCAGAGTCATACTTCAGAAGGTATGCGAGGTTTTCAATGTCACCCAGATCGTTTGCTGCCACAACCTCAATGTCTGGGTTTTTGTAGGTGGCACGAACAAATGCGCGACCGATGCGACCGAAGCCGTTTATTGCAACACGAATAGGCATGGTGAGAAATGGTTAGTATTGTAAATAATTCCCAAACGAAGGCACCCAGACACACATTCGTTTGGGGAAGTCAGAAAAAAGACCTGACAAGCACCTCAGAAGATAGTCTTAGTATAGCAACCAACACCCGTACATCACACACATCTATCCACACACCCATTCTTGTTGCGTACCGGTGGCGGGTTTGCTATAGTCAACGCAACGTTACTCCTCCATTCTACGCGCACGAGCATTCGTACATTCCTCTTCTCGTGTGACTGTGGCAGGAAGATACACAACAATACAAGACAACAAAGGCTGTGCGGTATACCCGTACTCCGTATTACTTACCAGTACTGAACTAACATTTCTGCATCCATATGCAACAAAACAATGCGCCCTCGCGCACTCGACGTTCATCACGTAGACGTCGCCCCCCAATCCGAACACTAGACGGAAACGCTAGTGCAGACGCGCAAAAAGCGACCACAACAGAAACAGAAAAGACGAGTGCTAAGCCAGAACAAGAGGCCAAGCAAAACCACTCGCGCCGGAGCACGCCTCACACGAACAACAACACACCCCGACGAGGCAAAGCCGGAGGCCGCAAACCTGCAAAACGCACCACAAAAAACTCAAATCGCTCCCGAGCTCGCTTGCCTGTGCGCCGCACCAACTACCTTCCAGCCAAGGAGTCAGACGTGATTATTCCCGCAGTACCTGAAAACGCTGTGCGCGTCATACCACTTGGTGGTGTTGAAGAAGTGGGTAAGAACATGATCATTATTGAAACACCTGAAGATATCATCGTATCGGACGTTGGATTTCAATTCATCAGCGACGAAGAGCAGCCAGGTGTCGACTACATTCTCCCGAACATCAAATACCTTGAAGACCGCCAAGAAAAAATTCGAGGCTGTATCATCACTCACGGGCACCTCGACCACATTGGCGGTATTCCGTTTATTCTAGACAGGATTGGCAACCCACCTGTGTACTGCACCGAAGTTACCGCATTATTGGTGAAGAAGCGTCAGGAGGAGTATTCCCACAAGCCTGCGATTGATGTAAAGGTTGTCGAACGTGAAGACAAGGTAATGATGGGAGGTCTCACCGTGAACTTCTTCCCAGTAACGCACTCTATCTCCGATTCGTGCGGCGTGTCGGTAGAAACAAAGTGGGGCAACATTGTTATATCTGGTGACCTTAAGCTAGAACACGAGGATGGCGTACCAACTGACCGCGAGCAGCGCACCTGGAGCAAGGTTGGCAAGGGGGACAACATTCTACTTTTTGCAGACAGCACCAACGCTGAAAAAGGTGGTTTCTCAATACCTGAAACGGTCGTGCACCACACCATAGAAGAAATCATTACCAACGTGCAAGGTCGCTGCATCATCGGTACCTTTGCATCACAGTTTGAACGCCTCATCCACATCATTGGTGTGTGCGAACGTCTCAACAAAAAAATTATTACCGAAGGGCGCAGTATCAAGAACAACTTGGAGATTGCACGCCTCGCCGGGAGAGTAAAAATCCGCAAAGACACTATCATCCCCGCTGAAGATGTAGGAAAGTATCCCGCAGACAAGATTGTTATCCTTGCAACAGGGGCACAGGGTGAGGAGTTTGCAGCACTGATGCGAATTGCGACAAAAAAACACCGCACCTTAACCCTCAACGAACGCGACACGATTATCCTTTCAAGCTCAGTGATTCCTGGCAACGAAATTTCGGTACAGCGACTGAAAGACAATCTGTACCGCCATGGCTGCCGTATCATCCACTACCGCGCAAGTGATGTGCACTCCACCGGCCACGGCAACACCGGCGAACTTGTGTGGATTCGAGAGCAAGTGAAACCCCGATTCTTCATGCCTGGTTACGGCTACCATTCGATGTTGCGCTGTCATGCACAGGCACAAATTGACGCTGGCTTCCCGAAAGACAACGTGTGCATTCCAGATAACGGCACCATCGTGGACTTCATTGAAGGAAAGGAGATGATTATCCGCAAGGAAAAAGCACCAAACGGCCTGATGATGGTGGACGGCATGAATGTGGGCGACGTGCAGGAAGTAGTGATTCGCGACCGACGCACCCTAGCGCAAGACGGTATGTTTGTCATTATTGCTACCGTAAATGCACACACTGGGGAACTCAGGAAGAGCCCCGACATCATTTCTCGCGGCTTTGTGTACCTCCGCGAAAGTCAGGAGCTTTTGGGCGAAGCCCGTGTCATTGTAAAAAAGGCCATTGTTGATGCCACAAAAAACACAAACCCAATCGATTTCGAGTATGTAAAGAAGAAC
>JGI12210J13797_10233596_pt1 | contig 19065 bp, 14 predicted proteins | sample ElkSlonscriptome_3_FD_13797 | JGI IMG/M metagenome (IMG submission 13797)
GACGCAGTAGTTTTTCAAAAAAGGTAGAGTTTAAAAGCTGTTATTTTTTCAGGTTTAAGCAGCTTTTTTCTTAGCCTTGACTAGACGTTCAAAACTCATAGCACCGACCCCTAAAATCACCAAAGCCATACCAAGAATTTGCTTAGGGGTTAAAGCTTCACCAATGATAAAAAAGGCAAATAAAGCCGTTAAAGCGGGGCCAGATGTACCAATAATTGAAGCCAATGCAGCACCCGCAGAACGAATGGCAAAGTTCTGAAACAGATAGCTACAAAGGGTGAGAACACCGAGAACAACTCCACCAAACATTAAACCTTGCCAAACATTGACATCAACATCCATACTCAAGTTGTCAGGCAAGAAGATTAAACTCACACAACAGAAGACAAAAATCGAAGCAAAATTCACCAAACTAAACGGAATGGGATGCAACTTTCCGGCTGCCATTTGTGTCAGTAATACATATCCGGCAAAAGCAACCCCAGCACCCACCGATGCAATGATTCCCACTTGAGTATTTCCGGCTGCACCCCCAAAGAAACTCGGAAGACAGAGAACACCTCCGCCTAGAATGATCACCATAGCAATCACACGAATTAACGTCGGGCGATCGCCAAACAGCCCCCAAGAAGCCAAAACCGTGACAATAGGATAGATAAAGAAAATTGTAATCGCAATGCCAGTTGGAATCTCTCCAATGGCAATATAGATGCACACTTGAGACAAAAACAAAAAGAACCCGCTACCAATGACGGTTAACATCAAAGAAGTATCACGGGACTGAATAAAGCGTTTCATATCGCTCCAAACTGCCGGATACAAAAAAGTGGCAACAACAGGCATTAAAGCCATAACCACAATCATTCGGAGTAACAGAATTAACAGCGAATTCCCGAGTCCCGGTGAGATAATTCCCTCAATTTCAAATAACCCAAAAATCTGACGAGGTTCAGGACCTTGGAGAATAATTTTGAGACAAACGTTAAACAACGACAGCGCGACGGCGGACATTAACGCCAAGAATAAACCCAACTGTACTGAGGAAGTAGGTTGAGTGGGTGGAGAGGGGGGTTTTGAGCCTTCTATAACCGTTGGTTGAGGACGCACAGGGCTAACGGACGGTTTTGTTGAGGTTTCAGGTTGATTTTCCCCGTTTGGGATCGCAGAACGATCAATTTGATTTTTTAAGCGGCTAACGACTGTTTCTAGCAACATCTCAACTTGCTGTTCGAGACTTTGCATATGAGATAACCGTTGCGATAAGTCGCTTTGGTAAGTGCTTAACTCCTGCTGCAATTCACGAAATGTATCATTGAGACTGGTATCTAAAACCGCTTCCAACTCCGTCGCACTTAAATCAGACTGTAAAGAAGACGGGAGTTGCAACCCCGAGGGATCAGTTGTTAGGAGGGGTTGGTCAGAGGATGTTCTCAGCCGATTAATTCGTGCGACTAACTCCCGTTGTAGGTTACTAGCTAACACCTGAGCAAGCTGTTTCAGCCAGACTTGTTGTTGGGCGAATTGCCGCTCAGAAAGGGCTTGTTGGTGTTGATTTTGTAACTTGTCGTACTGGTGATGGAGTTGTTCAATATTTTCAATTAGGCGGTTTTTATCTTTCTGAAGCCGTTCAATGTCAGCAGATAATTCATGTTTAACCTGTTGATGGACCGTTTCGAGTTGCTCAATTAAAGAACTCAAGATGGCTTCCGATGATCGAGTTTCCCCAGATCTAGAAGGTGGCGGTTGATTATCTTGTATGCCCATTAGCGATTAACCTCTCAATGGATTTGCGAGTTGGAGCTAATCCGCCGCCAGCAGCTCTACGCCTTGGAGTGCGACTGTTTTCCCAAAAAGGGATGCAAGAAAGGCACAACGGGTAACAATGGCGGGGCGGGATTGGTATTTCCTGCTTCTCACTTCAAACTAGGGGTGAAGTTTTCACCCTCTAATCATTAGGATACCCTTACAGATGGAGGCTGTGATCTTTCTAGGCTGTCCCAACTTCCCCCAGGATGTTTTGAATCAAGTCGCACAATTGCAGAGCAAAGTGTTGCACTTTGGAGTATCTGATGCCTGCTTGATTGATCTCCGGTGGGAGATTGAGGCGTTCGAGGGCGGACTTGCAACCTATAATAACCTCTCAGGTACAGTTAATAGGGAATAGGCGCTTCTAGCAATAGGGAAAAGGGGAAAGGGGAAAGGCAACAGGCAATAGGCGCTCATGCAAAAGGCAACAGGCGCTCATACAAAAGGCAATAGGCGCTCATGCAATAGGCAACAGGCAAGATCTCCCCACCTCCCCCTGCACCCCACCTCCCCACCTCCCCACCTCGCAACTCCCCACCTCCCCCTGCACCCCACCTCCCCACCTCGCAACTCCCCACCTCCCCACCTCCCTACCTCCCCACCTCCCGCTCATGGGATTGACCAATAATCTAACGCATGAGTATAATAATGGATCGTGAGTTTTGTATGTGATCATGCACACGAAAGAGATTATCCGTTCGATAGAAACCGAAGAGATCGAAAATCTCAAAAGTCAGAAGAAACAGGAACTTCCCCTGATTTATGTCGGCGATACCGTCAAAGTTGGAGTCCGAATTCGAGAAGGGGGAAAAGAGCGGATTCAGCCCTATGAAGGGACTGTGATCGCCATGCGAAATGGTGGAATCAATGAAACGATTACGGTACGCAAGATTTTCCAAGGGGTAGGAGTGGAACGGGTTTTCCTGTTACATTCTCCTCGAATTGCGAGTATCACCGTTATCCGTAGAGGTCGAGTCCGGCGGGCGAAGCTTTATTATCTGCGCGATCGCATTGGTAAGGCAACCCGAGTCAAGCAACGTTTTGACCGTCCCGTTTAACACTCTCTGCTGACGCCTGATGAGCTGCTGACTGTCTCCAAATTTTTTCGCAATTTTTTGCAGTTCAGCCAGCAGAATATGTTATACTAGAAAAAGCGTCAGTAAATTAGCGGCAGCGATGCGTCCTTAGTTCAGTTGGTAGAACGCAGGTCTCCAAAACCTGATGTCGAGGGTTCGAGTCCTTCAGGGCGCGCTGAACAATCTTAAGACCCAGGCGGAGTAAAGTTCGTCTGGGTAACTTGTTCGGAAATCGCACAGAGCAAAGAAGAAGCCGCAGCCCCATCCGGCGAGACTCAATCTGGTCGGTGAAATCCACTCCCCTGAAAAACTTGAGATTCGTTGGAGATTGAGAGTTGGCTGTAGCACTGTTGAAGTGCTATCATAAACTATTTGAGTTTGTTCAGCCAAACTGAGAAGCGGTCACAGTCGAGTATTGCAAGGGGAAGTTACCGTGGCAAAAAAAGATGAAGCAGGGACTAATCAATCCCCAGCAGGGTTTAACGTCGTTGACTTTTTCAAAGAAACAAAAGAGGAACTCGATAAAGTCGTCTGGCCTAGTCGTCAGCAGCTTTTTAGTGAATCAGCGGGCGTATTGCTGATGATCATGCTATCAGCAACCCTAATATACCTGGTGGATAACATCTTTCGTTGGGCATCGGGGCAAGTGTTTGGATGACGTTTGCATTCCTTCCAATCAGAGTAGTCGAGACCCATGACAGATCTAGAAGACACACAAGAATATGCAGCAGGCGAACTGCGCTGGTATGCTGTTCAGGTGGCGTCTGGCTGTGAAAAACGAGTTAAAGTCAACTTAGAACAGCGAATCAAAACGTTGGATGTTGGCGATCGCATTCTAAAAGTTCAGATTCCCCATACTCCAACCATTAAGCTCCGTAAAGATGGATCTCGCCAACAGAGTGAGGAGAAAGTCTTTCCGGGCTATGTATTGGTGCAAATGAAGTTGAAGTGGAACAGTGATTTCAGCCACTGGGATATCGACGACGAAGCCTGGCAGGTCGTCAAAAACACCCCTCATGTGATCAACTTTGTCGGAGCAGAACAGAAGCGCAGTAGCAGCCGAGGACGCGGCCACGTTAAGCCTTTGCCCTTAAGTTCGGCAGAGGTAGAACGTATATTCAGACAGACTCAGCAAGCTGAACCTGTTGTGCAAGTGGCAATGGTAGCAGGAGATCACATTGTCGTTCTCTCTGGTCCCTTCAAAGACTTTGAAGGAGATGTGATTGAAGTGAGTCCAGAGCGTAATAAACTCAAAGCATTACTCTCGATTTTCGGACGGGATACCCCCGTCGAACTTGAGTTTAATCAGGTTGAAAAACAAGGCTAAGGAATGGCAAAGAAGATAGTAGCAGTCATTAAGTTGGCAATCACTGCGGGGAAAGCCAACCCAGCCCCACCGATCGGCCCAGCATTGGGTCAACATGGGGTCAACATCATGGCGTTTTGCAAAGAATACAACGCCAAAACAGCCGATAAAGCGGGCCTAGTGATTCCGGTAGAAATTTCGGTTTATGAAGACCGCAGTTTCACCTTTATTCTCAAAACCCCACCCGCTTCGGTACTGATCAAAAAAGCACTCGGCATTGAAAAAGGTTCAGGCGAACCTCATACTCGCAAAGTGGGTAAGCTTTCCCAAGCCCAACTGCGAGAAATTGCAGAAACCAAAATGCCTGACCTGAATGCGAACGATATCGAAGCGGCGATGAAAATCGTAGCAGGAACCGCTCGCAATATGGGTGTCGAAGTGAGTGCTGATTAACAGCCCTATGGGTGAAGCAGATTCTACAACTCGTTATTAACCTCGTTATTAACGAACTGTCAGTGCAAACTATCGGGGGAGAAGTCCAACTTCGCTCGTGACCCCAAGGAGAAAATCATGGCAAAAATCTCGCGTCGATTACAGGAAGTGCTGAAAAAGGTTGAAGATCGAGCCTATGAACCTTTAGAAGCGATTCAACTGCTAAAGGAAACAGCCACAGCAAAATTCCCTGAGTCGGCAGAAGCGCATATTCGTTTAGGAATTGATCCGAAATACACCGACCAACAACTGCGAACCACTGTTACCTTACCGAAAGGAACAGGTCAAACCATTCGGGTCGCCGTTTTAGCTAAGGGTGAAAAGGTGAATGAAGCCCTAACTTCAGGTGCCGATATTGCGGGTTCTGAAGATCTGATCAACGACATCCAGAAAGGAATGCTGGATTTTGATTGCCTGATTGCGACACCTGATATGATGCCCCAAGTTGCCAAACTGGGTCGTTTATTAGGGCCAAAAGGATTGATGCCTTCTCCCAAGGGAGGAACAGTCACAACAGATGTCGCTCAGGCGATTCAGGAATTCAAAGCCGGAAAACTAGAATTTCGGGCAGATCGGACTGGAATCGTTCATGTAATGTTCGGGAAAACCGCCTTCTCTGCCGAAGACTTGCTGTTGAATTTGTGTGCGTTGCAAGAATGTATTGATCGCAACCGTCCTTCCGGCGCAAAAGGTCGTTACTGGCGGAGTGTGTACATTTCAGCAACGATGGGGCCATCTATTCCAGTCGATATTTATACCCTACGGGAAACCAAAATCACCGAAGCAGCCTAATTCTAGTGCTGTCAACTCCGACTGTAAAACCCCCGTTGGGGTTGACAAAAATAGACAATTATCTGATAATAGTCAATTGTCAAAAGTTTAAGCGAAATCCATAAACTTAAAATCTGGATTAACCAAAGACAGCAGGTGCAGAAGTCGCTTAATATCCTGCCGAGGTTAGAAGAGATAAATTTAAGATTAAAGATCAAGCAGAACACTGCTTACATTTTGATCGATTAGATTTTCAATCTTCAACCTCGGCTAATCGAGCCGGGGATTTTTTATGGCGAATCAAGATTTCTGGCTAGAGATCGACATCAAAAGCTGTCATTGATTCGACCCGATGTAAGTGGATTGTTATCCACAATGGAGATCAAAGACCAATGGGGAGAACCGTAACCGAAAAACAAGAGATTGTCGCGGATCTCAAACAGATATTGAGCGAAGCTCAACTGGCCTTAGTCATTGACTACAAAGGTCTGTCTGTTGCTCAAATCACCGATTTACGAAATCGTCTGCGGGAAACAGGGAGTAGCTGCAAAATCACCAAGAACACCTTCATGCGTAAAGCAGTCGAGGGTAATGAGACTTGGGAAGCAATGCAAGAGTTTCTGAGTGGAAGCTCTGCATTTATCTTTGCTCAAGACGATTTCGGTGCCGCGATTAAAGCCTACCAAGCTTTCCAAAAAGACTCCAAAAAAACCGAACTGCGCGGTGGAGTCATGGAAGGTCGGGCTTTAAGTATCGATGAGGTCAAGGCGATCACCGAATTGCCGACGAAGGAAGAACTGATGGCTAAAATTGCCGGAGTCATCAATTCCATCCCCACAAAACTGGCTGTGGGAACAAAAGCAGTCCCCACAAAACTGGCAGTTGGTATCAAAGAAGTACCCGCTTCCTTGGTTCGTGTCGTCAAAGCAGTTTCCGAAAAAGAAGATTCTGCCGATGCAGCTTAACCCTTTTAGCGGTTTAGTTGTCGATCGTTTATTGTTTATCAATTGTTTCTCAGGAGTTAATCCATGTCTGCTAAAACCGACGAAATTTTAGAACAGTTAAAATCCTTATCTCTGCTTGAAGCTTCTGAGTTAGTCAAGCAAATTGAAGAAGCCTTTGGAGTCGATGCTTCGGCTGTGGGTGGCGGCGGAATGATGATGATGGCTGGGGGTGCTGCTGCTCCGGGTGCTGCTGCGGCTGAACCGGAAGAGGAAAAAACAGAATTTGACGTTATCCTCGATGAGTTTCCCTCAGATAAGAAGATTGCAATTCTTAAGGTGGTTCGTACCATTACAGGCTTAGGCTTGAAAGAAGCAAAAGACCTGGTTGAAAGCGCACCCAAGCCGATCAAAGAAGCGACTAGCAAAGAAGATGCAGAGAGCGTCAAAAAGCAGCTTGAAGAAGCGGGTGCAAAAGTAACGGTTAAGTAGGATAAGACCGTTAAGTAAGTTTCTGATTCTATCAGTTATTTTAGGGTAGGCGTTGCCTACCCTAACTTGTAACAGGATATAGGAATACCGAGACCGAATGTTATATGTAGTCGAAGAAAACTAAAATTGACTACTAAGATTGGGCAACAGGGGACGAGAAGAAAAAGTGGCAAGCTCCCAGATCCTTGACATAGAATGGACGAGTATCTTCCCATCTCCCACAAATAATGACAACTGTAGATGTTAAGGCCTTTTTTCAAGCGACCAACCCCGGCAAAGCCTTATTTACAGATAACCAAAACATTGACCAAAAATACTACATCGATTTCTCGTCCGTGCGGGGGGGACAAATAATTGAAGAACTCAAAGATCAGATCGCGTTTTGGTCTTCCGATCAGCCCACCTGCCAGCTTTTTACCGGACACATTGGCTGCGGAAAATCTACCGAACTGTGGCGGCTGAAGGAACAGTTAGAAACGAAAGGCTTTCACGTCGTTTATTTTGATTCCGACAAATACTTAGAAATGGGAGACATCGACGTTACCGATATTCTCCTCACCATTGCGCGACAGGTCAGCGAAAGTTTAGAAAAGTTAGAAAAGCTGAAATTGCAAGAACCCAAAGGGTTGAAAGGTTTGCTTCAGGGGGCGGCTAAATTATTACAAACCGATCTCGAACTTTCCGCAGAAGCGAACGTTTTTGGCATCGGTAAAGTCTCGGCAAACACCGAAGGAACATTCTCGGCAGAAATGGGTTTACCGGGAATTGGCGAGGTAAAAGCCGACGAAAAAGGATTGGAATTTGTGGCTTTGGGAATTGGCAAAATCACCGCAAAAGCCAAAGATAGCCCCCAACTCCGCAGCAAACTCCGAGAATATTTAGGCCCCCGCACCAGCAGTATTATAGAAACCATCAATCACGAATTGCTTGAACCCGCAAACCAACAGTTAAAACAGTACGGAAAAAATGGATTAGTTGTCATCGTTGACAACCTGGAAAAAGTCGATAGTTCTCCGAAACCCTGGGGACGACCTCAGCCAGAATATTTATTTGTTGATCGCGGCGAACAGCTAATTAGTCTTCGCTGTCACGTTATCTATACTTTGCCTTTGGCGCTGCGGTTTTCCAACGACTACGGCACCCTAACGCAGCGTTTTAAAACGACTCCCCTCGTGTTGCCAATGGTTTCTATATATTTGCGGGATAGTCAAGAATGTGCGGAAGGAATGGCGCTTCTCAGACAGTTGGTGTTGGCGAGGGCGTTTCCCGATCTCGGCGAACAGGAACGTTTGGAGAAAATTACCGAAATTTTTGACAGCGAAGAAACCCTGGATCATTTGTGTCGAATGAGCGGGGGTCACGTGCGGAACGTGCTGCGAATGCTGAACGATGCAATTAAAAAACAGAAAGGATTGCCCATCGCCCGCGAAAATCTCGACAAGGTAATTCAAAATCTTCGCAACGAGCGAATTTTGGCCGTAGAAGATGAGGAGTGGGAATTGTTAAAAAAAGTCGTTCAAACTCAAAAAGTGACGGGCGACGACGGATATCAAAAGTTAATTCGCAGTATGTTTGTTTACGAGTACCGAGATGATCGGGGGTCTTGGTTCGATGTCAATCCCATCCTGAAAGATGCGCCCGAATTACAGTAGTTTTTTCCCCGGAAATTCCTGCCCCCTAAATCCCCCAATTCTGGGGGACGAGCGAAAAACTGAGTTCCCCCAATTTTGGGGGGCTAGGGGGGCGGAGAGGGGCAAAATAAATTAACTCTATGAAGCGTTAAAAGGGCTGTAAATTATGGCGGGTCTGAATGATGAAACCGAATTATTACAAGAGCTAATCTTTGCTCTGGAAATGTCTCAGGGGGAATTTAGGCTATTTTTGGCGAGTTGTGATTATCTCAGCCAACGCGATCGCCTAATTGAAAAACTGCGGGAATCTTTTTCGGGAAACCTGGCAGAATTGCAGCTTGATGAGTCGGTTGAGGAACTGTATTCAACGATTCACAAAAACTTGGGAGATCGACAGCCCGACGCGCTCACGGTTTGGGGTTTTGAGCGGATAAAAGGTATTGATCAACTGCTGGTTTCAATGGGGTTCGTGCGGGATGAATTTAGAAAAAATTTCCAATTTCCGATTATTTTTTGGATTGACGGGAAAATTTACCGCAAATTTGTTCGCTTAATTCCCGACTTTGAAAGTTGGACAAGTTTGACCGTTTTTGAAACTTCAACTCAAGAGTTTATCGATTTTATCCGAGAGAAAGCTGACTCCGTTTATCGGGTCGTTTTAGAGAGCGGGGCGGGCATATTTTTGAATCATATTGCTCTCGGTGTGGGAAAATCGAGTTATCAAGAGTTGATGGCAGCACGGCAAAAATTGGAAAATCGGGGGGTAAAATTAGAGCCGGAGTTGGAAGCAAGTTTAGAATTTGTATTGGGTCGAGTTGGGGATAATTCAACAGAAACCGCGTTAAGCCATTATCAGCGCAGCCTCGAACTTTGGGAAGGGCTTAATAATACAGTGCGAATAGCTCATAGCAATTATTATTTGGGGCTGTGGTGGCGCAGTTACGCCGTTAGAAATCGGGTAGAAAAAGAGAATGCTTTTGATCGCGCTTGCCCTTATTTTCAGCAGTCAATCAACACTTTTGAAACGGCAAAACGCCCGGATTTAGCTGCGAAATTTATCAACGCTTGGGGAGAAGTTTTGCAGATTTTGGGGCGTTGGAATGAGTTGGAAACCGTTGCTAATAAAGCAATAGAACTTTTAGATCCCCCCCAGCCCCCCTTGGTAAGAGGGGAGTCTAATTCTTCTTCCTCCCCCCTTTTTAAGGGCAGGAGGGGGGATCTTTTCCAGGAGGATTATAACCGAACATTTAGACTCGCCCGTGCTTATGGTTTTTTGGCTGAAGTTGAACTTGCAAAAAACAACAATAAACGAGCTAGAGAACTCGCCAGTAAATCCCTAAAAATTGTTCATAAAAATCTCTACAAACTCTCAAATAACGTTTCAGAAAATGAGCAATATATTTTAGATTGGGAACGTTTTTATCATCGGGGCTGGTATTTATTTACCCGGGCAAAAGCCGAACAAAGTTTGGGTGAAATAAAAGTCGCGGTCGCTACCCTAGAACGTGCAAAAGCAGAAACAAAGCCCGAGTATGACCCGAAATTATATATTTCTATCCTGCAAAAACTACAATCAATTTATTGCCAACAAAAAGAATACTTAAAAGCCTTTGAACTGAAGCAAGAACGACAAAGAATTGAGCAGGAGTTCGGGCTACAAGCCTTTATCGGTGCGAATCGTTTGCAAGATATAAAATTTAATATTAACCCCGCTTTTCCCGAATTTGAACGCCGCAGGCTTAACGAGGAAATTGCCGCATCTGGACGACAATTGGATGTGGAAACCTTGGTCGAAAGAATTAGTCGCCCGGACTACAAACTCATCGTTATTCACGGACAGTCAGGAGTTGGAAAAAGTTCAATTTTGCAGGCGGGATTAATACCGACTTTGGAAAAAAAATCAATCGATACCCGCGATGTGGTCGTAGTTTTGCAGCGAGTTTATGTGAATTGGATTTCGGTTTTGGGCGAAGGTTTGGCTGAACAACTGAAAAGTTTTCAAAAACTTGATCTTAATTCGGAACCGTTGAACTCGAAAGAGGCTATTTTTGGTCAGTTAAAAAAGAACGATGAACTCAATCTCGTTACGGTAATTATTTTGGATCAATTTGAGGAATTTTTCTTTGCAAATCCCGAACCCAAGAACAGGCGCGAATTTGCCGAGTTTTTGCAAGAGTGTTTGAACATTCAATTTCTCAATATTATTTTGTCGCTGCGAGAGGATTATATTCATTACCTGCTAGAATTTAACCGCCTGGGAAATTTGGAAGCCATCAACAATCATATTTTAGATAAAAAAATTCTTTACTATTTGGGGAACTTTTCTCGGGAACAAGCCGACTCGGTTATTCAAGAACTGACTCAAAACTCCCAATTTAAGATCGATGCTAACCTGAGAGAAAAATTGGTTGAAGACTTGGCGGAAGAATTGGAAGAAGTGCGCCCCGTTGAGTTGCAAATTGTGGGGTCGCAACTTCAGACCGAAAAGATTACCACCGTCGAACAGTATCAAGAACTCGGAGACAACCCTAAAGCAGAATTGGTCAACCGATATTTGGCGGAAGTCGTGAGAGACTGCGGGGTAGAAAATCAAAAATTGGCGTGGTTGGTGTTGCTGCTTTTAACCGACGAAAATAACACGCGCCCCCTGAAAACTCGGGCGGAGTTGACCAAAGAATTACGGTTGAATCTAGAAAATTTGGAGTTGGTGTTAAAGATTTTTGTCGATTCGGGGCTGGTGTTTTTGTTGCCGGAAAAGCCCGAAGACCGCTATCAGTTGGTACACGATTATTTGGTTGCGTTTATTCGACAGCGAAAAGGATTAGAAATCCTCGAAGAACTCAAACAAGAACGGAAAAAACGCCAGCAGTTGCAGAAATGGTTGGTTAGGGGTTCGGTTGCGGCTTCGTTGGTAATGACCCTATTAACAGTGGGGATGACAATCTTTGGTTTGCAAGCAGAAGCCGAAAAAAAACGGGCAGAAAAACAAACAATTATTGCCCAGGCAAACGAAGCCAGAGCGCTATCAATTTCGGGCGAACGGTGGGATGGACTGATGACTGCGATGAAGGCCTGGCAACAACAGGTCGATAATAAAGTTGAACCCACAGGAGACGCTAGCCAGATGGCAAATGTTCTGCGAGTTGCAGTTTACAAACGCAACCCAGAGGAGTTTAGAGAGTCTAACCGTCTCGAAGGACACGAAGGCCCGGTTTGGGGCGTGGCATTTAGTCCCGACGGAGAAACGATTGCTTCTGCCAGTGATGACAAAACGGTGAAGTTGTGGAACCGCAAAGGAGAACTGTTGGCGACCCTCGAAGGACACGAAAGCGGGGTCAGGGGCGTGGCATTTAGTCCCGACGGAGAAACGATTGCAACTGCCAGTTGGGACAAAACGGTGAAGTTGTGGACAGATTTACGGGTCGAAGATTTGACAGAGCGGGGTTGCGAGTGGTTGAATGATTACCTGATTACTCATCCCCAGGAGTTGGAGGAACTCGAAGTTTGCCAAATTAACTCTTCTCGCCGAAAAGACGCTGGGAGGAGTTGGGTAATAGAAGGAGAGAAATTAGCCAGGGAAGGGAAAATTGAGGAGGCTATTGCAACATTTGAGAAAGCGATTGAATGGAACCCCGACCTCAACATTGATCGCAATTTTCAAGCTTGGGCAGAATCGTTATACAAAGCAGAAAAGTTGATGGAGGAAGGCACAAAAGCCGCAAGGGAAGGAGACATAGAAACCGCCATACAAAAGTATCAACAAGCTATAGAACCCGACAAAGTGGCATTCATCCCAACTTTGCAAAATATTGACCCGGAAGCCCAAGCTAGATATCAGGCAACAGAGGCAGCTAACGCATTATTGTATAAAGGGGAGGAACTTCTTCGATCTGGTAAAGGTAAAGTTTCAGAAGCAATTGACACCTACAAACAGGCCGAAAAAATCCACCCCGCTCAAATTTCTGTTAGTAATTGGAATAAACTGTGTTGGTATGGCAGTTTAAACAAACAACCGACAGAGGTAATGTTTGCCTGCGAAAAAGCGATCGCTCTCGATCCCAAAAATGTTTGGGCTGTTAGAACTCGCGGACTTGCCAAAGCGTTAACGGGGGATATTCAAGGGGCGATCGCCGATTTTCAGGTATTTGTAAATGGAACCGACAGTCAGGAATATAAAACTCAAGCCCAAGACTGGATCGATGCGCTTCGGGCGGGTAAAAATCCATTTACCGATGAGGTTTTGGAAGAATTAAAATAATTAACTCTATTACAGATTAGGAGAGGGATTATTTCTATTTTTAGTTTAACATTAATCGCGATCGGAAGTCGAGGGCGGAGGGGAACCGTTGAGGCGATCGAAAATATAACGGGACATCTCCGGGAAAATTTCTTCATCATCTGCATAAGCAGAATTATTCGCAAAAATCGCTAGAATGTAAATAGCTTTGTCATCCATTGTTCTGATAAATGCCACTTCTTGGCGGGAATGACTGGTATAACCGACTTTTGAACCAAAATAAATATTAGTGGGTAAAGACTCCCCTAAAAATCCTTCAATAGAATTCGGTTGTTCATCTTTCCAAGCTTCGGGGTTTAAGTCTCTCGTTAGCAAATAGGCGATTTTTGTTGAGGCGGTTTCCGAGATGGCTTGTTTGGTGTAAACTTCATACATGAGACGGGCCGCCTGATCGGTCGTTATGCGATTTCCACCCGCCAAAAATGAATTTTTCCAAAGTTGAAAATCTCGTCCGGCTGGTTTTTCGTCTCCATTAACAAGGGGATAATTTTTGACCGTAAGTTTGATCCCGGTATAACCGGCTTCTCTAAAAAAAATATTAATTTGATGACGTTTATTAATCCAAGTCTCTAACGCTTTTCCTTCTAACTCTTCTCCCGATTTTGTCCGGGTAATACTATCTAAAATGCGGCTGGCTGAATCATTATCTGAAATCCGCATCATATTTGATAAATCGACATGATAGGCAGATTCGTCTTTAACAAGACCTGCTTCGGAATAACCCAAGAAACCAACCAACCAGAATAACTTAGCGACACTCGCTGGAAATCTCAAAACTGCATTATTGTAACCTGCATAGGTATGAATTTTTGAACCGCTAACGTCGATTAAAGTAATGGATAAAGAATCGGTGGGGAGTTGTTTATCTGCTGCGAGTTTAACGGTTTCATCGACAATCTTCTGAAGGGTTTCGCTCTCAATCAGTTGAGGGAGTTGTCGAATATTATAGACCAAGCTACCATGAGCATTGGATAATACAGTTGGAGTCGAACGAATCGATTTTGTTGGAGACGATGACAGCACTGTTTTCGCAAGCATGATCGCCGTTGAACCGATAAATGTGATGGCGATCGTTAGTAAGAAAATTCGAGCATAGTGAATTCGAGATCGGTGAATTCGAGATTGAGAGGTACGGCGTTTGGGGTGAATCATAAAGTGGTGTTGTCACACCGAAACAGGAATAGGGAAATGGACTCGATGCAAAACGCAAAACAATACTACAATATAGTACCTCTTATTGGAAAAATTGGAGTTCAGTTTCAGGCGTATTTGCTTGGGGTTTTTTGTAGATCTACAAGTTGATCGCAAACTCTAATTTAATATTGTCAATAAACAATCCTATCCTAAAATTGTCTATAAGTCATAAAAAAGCCGAGAGCAAGGCTCTGGCTTTTGAGTTGATCACGAGAAATATCTGTTCGGCTTAGGGATGATTAAGCAGCGATCACATCGCTTAAGTCACCTTGGAGATAACGTAAGATAGAGTCAACGGTTTCGTTCTTCAGCCATCCCTTCTCAACGGCGATTTCTCCAAAACGCATCTGAGTTGTGCTTTGTTCGCTCAAAATCGCTTCGATTTGCCGCTCGTCGAGCAACCGAGCCTGTTTCAAGTAGTAACCAATCGGCTGCTTTCGGGATTCCATCGCCACCTGCGGTAACTGTTCAGCAAAGAAGTTGATCGTTTCTTGATGAACCCATCCCTGATTGGCGACAATCTCTCCAAATCGAAGATGAGGTTGTTTCGCCTGAGCCTCTAAAACCCGATTGACTTGAGCGGGAGTGAGTAAACCTGCTTCTTGCAAGACTTGACCTAATAACGGCATCTGCAAACCTTGGGCTACAGAGGAGAACAGGGAAAACTGAGGTGAACTATACAGGTTGAGCCATTGCTTAATCACTAACCATACGAAGGGAAGATCATCAACTAGATAGCGTTTCCAGAGTCGTTTGGGTTCGCAGGAGAGACGATAGAGCCATTCAATTCCCAGTTCGCTCATCCATTCCGGCGAACGAGGTTTTTCACCCGCCTCGAAGTCAATAGAAGCTCCAATTGCCAGGAAGATGCGAATATTTTTAAGCTTGTGTTTGTGCTTAACGATCCATTTTTCCTGCTTGGGTGCCCCTAAACCAACCGCTAATACAGTGGCTCCGGACTGGTTGATTCGATCAATAATTCTTTGGCATTCAACTTCATCTTTCTCAAAACCATAGGGCGGAGAATAAGTATCAATCACCATCTCTCGCCCGACTATGCTATTAATTTTTTCTTGAGCGCGAACACCTACCCCGACCCCTGCACCGAGCAAAAAGATAGTCGTATTTTCGCAATTTTTATAATATCTGTAAAAAGCGGGGAATAAATCAGAGCCTGATATTTTTTCACGTAAAGGTTGACCGAGAAGGCGAGAGGCATAATATAAGACTTGACTATCGCAGACTTTGTAATCTGAGTTTTGATAGATTTTGTAGAACTCTTCATCCCGTTGAAGATTAATCAAGTGATCGACATTCGGTGTAAAAACAACACCACCCTGTTGACCTAACTTCTCAAGCAGCTCATCGGTAGACAGGTTATCAATATTTACATTAAGAATTTTAACGGTATTCATAGGTAAAAGTTATGACTAAATGGCTAGATTGATTAGATCCCCCGATTAACTCTCTGTGATCAGTGTAGGATTTTGCACTGGGGCAGGGAGTGAACTTTTGTATGGGAAGCTTCACTTGAAGTTTAGTTGCTGATATCGAGACACCAACAGCTTCAATTTCCGTCTGAATGCGTTCCTGAATTGATTCACTAATCGCTCTTTAACCAAGATTTTAGATGTCAAATCTTTTCTAAAGTTCAATTAATGCTTCGCTTCTCTTAACTGCAATTATAGGAGTATTTATTGTAAAGATACTAGATGTTTTTGTAAAGTTTAAAGGCTTTCTGTGTAAAGCTTCGGTAAAGATTGGGACATGAGTTGGACATGATTGAGAAGTAAAAATTAGTGAATTTGGGGAAGTGATGAGATTTTCCTTGTACACTAACATCCGTATATTCGTCTAAATCAACTGAAATCTCGAAGTTGAGGATCAAGCGGATGAAGCTCTCAGAAGCCTTGAATACTTGGCTTTATGGGTTTTGAGATTTAGCCGAAAATCACATTGAGCAAACTGTTCATAAATTTGACTGACCTCACTGATATTGCAGTATATCCTAATCAGTCTATCAATTTTATGACACGAACCCGACTAAGAGAGCCATACTACTCTTTGTCTCCTCCTTGTCCGTTACACTCAAAGCATCTTCGGGTTTATCACCCACAACAAAACCATATAGAGATGCAGCTACAGAGGAGAGCGCGCGCTGTGGATCAACAAATTCAAGACTTAATCGAGCAACTCCAGCAATTTGAACACACCAGTTCCAAAGGACGCAAAGCCTTAACTCGACTCCTGATTATCATCCAAGGACATCCAGATTTATACCGATCCTCCCATCGGGACTATTCTGAGGCGCTCAATCGTACCCTAGAATGGGTGTGTAAAAACATTCAATCTTTTGAACCCCGTCCTCCTTCTATTGAGCAGAGCCTTATTCGTTGGATTAATGGTTATTTAAAATGGAGGGTTAGAGATTTGTTTACGACTAATCATACTCCAAGTTTAGATCGTCCAATCAGCAACAAAGAGGGAGAATCAACCACTCTAATGGATCGCTTAGAAGATCCAAATGCCATCACCAATCTTGAGGGATGGATCGAACAAACTCAAAAGGAAAGACGTTTAAGTATTGGGGATACAGTGTGGGAGTATATTGAAAAAGATCCCGAAAATCTGCTCAAAAATTGTTATCCCAAAAAACAACCAGAATGTCATTGCCAAATTTTAGCAATACGCCTACTTTTACAACAACCTCCTCATAAAATTTCTGAGATCGCCCGAGAATATAATATCAGCAACCAAACGCTTTACTCTCACTGGAAGCGGAAATGTCTTCCTTTATTACAAACGATTGGTGATCAAATTAGCAAACGCTTTGGACTAGAAAAATGAACCAAACTTTCTCTTTAACTTTACCTGTTCCGATTAGCCAAGATGCTCACCGTTTTGCCCAACAATTTGCTAGAGAACAAGCTACTCCGCAGAAAGGAAAACAGGTTTATCTCAATACATTAGCGGTTGTTGCGGTGCGAGATTATCTGGGATGGTTATCCATTTCTACTGCAATTGATCAAGGAGACTGTTGGCATCCTACTAAAAGGGCAATGTTGAATGTAGCTGACTTAGTTTTACCTCATTTAGGTAAACTAGAATGTATTCCGATTTTACCCAATCAAGATCATTTAGAAATTTCTCCAGAAGTTGCTGATAACCGTTTAGGTTATGTTACGGTTCAGTTGAGTGAAGACCTCCAACAAGTCAAGTTATTAGGGTTTGTTTCCGCTCAAGAAATTGCTTGTCCTCCTGAATCTATCCCTCTCAATCAGCTTCATTCCCTTGATCATTTAATTGATACAATTGAATGGCATCGCAAATGGAAAAATTTGTGGAAAAACCTAACTCAATCTGAATGGCAACCGATACAATTATTACCTATTCCGAATGCAGTCAGAAGTTCAAATTCAGTACCAGCAAGAGAGGCTAATTTCCGAACTGCGAAGTCCTTAGAACAAAGCTTTATTCGAGGTAAAGTGATTCAATGGGAAAATGATCCCACCAAGCCAGCTATTTTATTGACTGTAAGAGTCAGCGAAAATTCTACAGAAGAAGTTGATGTTAAAATGAGACTTTATTCCTTTGAAGACAACATTTATTTACCTGCGGGTTTGGAGGTGAGTGTACTCGATGAATCTGGAGTCGCTTGTATGAAGACTCAAGCCAGAGAAGAAGATCAGTGGATTGAGTTGGAAGTCGGTTGTAAACCGCAGGAACAATTTAGTTTACAAATCACCTTAAATCAAGATAAGATTATCGAAAATTTTAAGATTTAAGTTAATTAAGGTTAGAAGAATGACAGTTATCAAAGTGCTTGTATTCTGGGATCAGGGAGTTAATAAATTTAGAGTTCGGCTGGCGATGAGCGATGCTCAAATTAATTCCCTCGATGGTTATTTGCCCGCTTTACCCGGTGATTTAGAAGCCTCAAAAGTACAATTTGAATCTTCCGATTATCGTCATCAGGCTTACAGTCAGTGGCAATATTCCTACAGTCAATTTGAAGCGGTTCGTCAGGTTGTTAGTCATCGAATTAACCCGAAAAAAATTATCACCGATTCTGAAGCCAGAGCGAGAAGTTCCGAGCAAAAAGAATCGGTTGTTAATAGTTTAAACGAATGGCTAAATTGTCAAGATTCGGCTTGGCAACCCCTGAGAGATGAATTAATTGCCGTTCTCAGTCACTTACAAAAAACCGGAAAAGAAGCCCGTCTTTTTCTCGATACAGACCACTCTCAACTGCGCCGTCTTCCCTGGCAAGAATGGGACTTATTCAAATATCGTTTTCCTCAGGCGGAAGTGGCGGTTCGTCTCCAAAGCAGCCGGACACGAATTCAGCCCATTCGTCAATATTCTCAAGTTAAAGTGTTAGCTTTAATTGGGAATAGTGAAGGAATTAATACTCAGTTTGATGAAGAAGTCATTCAAGCTTTAGAGAAAAAAAATGCACAAGTTACTTTTTTAAAACAACCGACTCGCGAAGAACTTTCACAAGCATTGCGAGACGAAAACGGTTATCACTTATTTATTTTTTCGGGTCATAGTTGTTCCAATCCTGATGGAACAATTGGCAAGATTGAATTAAATAATACTCAGGATGCAATTTCCATTGAAGAATTTAAAAGTTCTTTTGGAATAGCAATTAAACAGGGGTTACAACTGGCAATTTTCAATTCTTGCGATGGTTTAGGACTCGCCCACCAACTGGCGGAGTTGGGTTTACCTCGAAGTATTGTGATGCGAGAACCGATTCCTGATGAAGTGGCGGTCAAGTTTTTGAAGTATTTTTTTGAAGAATTTAGCAACAACAAATCGCTGTTTCATTCGATTCATTTTTCGAGAGAAAGACTGATTGAATCTGGTTTTGAAAAGTCTTATCCGGGTGTTTCCTGGCTGCCTACCCTTTGCGTACAGGAAGTCACGCTTTCTAGCAACTCGCTGATTTGGCAAGATTTTATTAAGCCTAAAGCCCTCCTACAAGCTTGGATCAAACCGTTGGGGATAACAGCGAGTTTGGCATTAGTTACAATATTTGCGTCTATTTTCTATC
>JGI12210J13797_10179253_pt1 | contig 19030 bp, 16 predicted proteins | sample ElkSlonscriptome_3_FD_13797 | JGI IMG/M metagenome (IMG submission 13797)
TCTCCTATTATTCTAAGCTTTTCAGAACTTCTTTGAGGGCCTGTTCTTCCACCCAGGTGTCCCGCTCACTCTGATCCACTTGCATTCGGGATCTTGTGGACAGTTCCCGGTAGGGGAGAAAAAGGCTTCCTCTGGTGGATTGAATGCCCACCTGATCGTGGTCGAGGCGGATAATGGTTCCACTGATGGTCCGGTTGTTCCGCAGCGTGAGGCGAATAAAATCCCCCTGTTTGGCTAAGGGCAACTGTTCATTGAGATCTTTACGGAGTTTCTCTGCGATTTGAGCTTTAAGCTCCAAGGTGCTGGGACGGGTTGTTTCCGGAACCGGAGTAGCCGTTGGCGGGGATATGGGCGGCGAAGTAACTGGGGGCGTGGTAACTGGCGGCGTGGTTACAGGAGGGGTGTCGGGAGTGGGCGTCTGGGCTGGAGGGACGGGATTGAAATCGTTAGGATGAAAAGGAATGGGAGTTGGCCGGGGCACCGGGGTCGCGGTAGGAAAAGGGGTGGGGGTGGAGGAAGATCCGGGCGGCGGTTCAGGCTCGGAGTCTGTCATTTGCGTATCCAGTCTGGAAAATGCTTCCTGTTCAAGTGCAGCGGCTTCCTCTCTATCCCGGGAGAGAGCAAACAAACAGAGGGCCAATATCCCTCCCAGGGCCAGAGTAAGGGTCAGATTGATTTTCGCATCGGCTGAGGGCGGGATTGTCTCCCCCGGAAATGCGCCACATTCCGGACAGGAGTCCTGTGAGGTATGATACTGGCACTGGCATGCCTCGCAGACCCGGTAGCTGCCCGGAGAGTGGGAATCTGATGGGGATGGAGGTTCATCGGTCATGGGTGTAACACCTAAAGGTGATTTCTTCGAGTTGGCAATGTTAAACCAGTTTCGGATGGAGCCAGGCCCGTACTTCCGAAATCGGCATGCGCTGCTGTTCCATGCTGTCCCGGTCCCGAATGGTTACGGTATCGTCCTCGAGGGTGTCGAAATCAACGGTCACACAGAATGGGGTGCCGATTTCATCCTGACGACGATAGCGTCGGCCGATCGCACCGGCTTGATCATAAAAACAGGGCCAGGTTTTCCGCAAGTCGGCATAGAGTTCTTTGGCCTTGTCCGTGAGCTCTTTCCGGTTTTTAAGCAAGGGGAATATGGCGACCTTCATGGGGGCCAGGCGGGGGGCGAATTTAAGTACGACCCGTTTTTCGTAGCCTTCGGGGGCCCGGGCTGAGCCCGGTTCGGCAAGGAGCACGCCTCCGGGAGTGTCGCCTTTTGGAATAAATTCTTCCGTGTAGGCTTCATTTAAGAGGACGAGGACCCCGCGGGTGAGACCGGAGGCGGGTTCGATAACATGGGGGATAACTCTTTCGTTGGTTTCCGGGTCGAAATAGTCCAGTTTAATTCCAGAAGCCTCCTGATGTTGTGTAAGATCGAAGTTTCCGCGATGAGCGATGCCCTCCAGTTCTCCAAAGCCCGGGGCGGTGAAACCGTACTGGTATTCCACGTCCGCACAGGCGGTGGAATAATGGGCCAGTTCGTCTTCATCGTGATCACGACGGCGGAGGTTTCTCATATCCACGCCCAAGGACGCCCACCATTGCAAACGGGCCTCCACCCAGAAATTATACCATTTGGTGGCATCGTCAGGATGGCAGAACCACTCCATTTCCATTTGTTCAAATTCGCGGGATCGGAAAATGAAATTCCGGGGGGTCACTTCGTTTCGGAAAGATTTCCCGACTTGGGCGATTCCAAAGGGAAGTTTCACCCGCATGGTATCGAGTACATTTTTATAATTTGTAAAAATGCCCTGTGCGGTTTCCGGACGTAAGTAAGCGGTACTTTCCTCTCCTTCACCGGAGAGGGCACCGATAAACGTTTTGAACATCAGGTTAAACTCTCGCGGTTCGGTTAGAGTACCGGCTTCGGTGGCGTCCGGGCCCCATACGGTGGGAATCAACTCGACATCCAGTTCGTTGAACGGAACCACTTTATAGGCCGAGGGGTCGGATTTTGCCTGTTTTTTAATGCGTTTTTCCGCGACCGCGGGTTCTCCTTCCAAAAATGCAAAGGCGTCGCCTTCGCCCGATGCAGGCACGTAAACAAATAAGTGGTCTGCGCGGTAACGGGCTTTGGTTTCACGGCAGTCGGCCATCGGGTCGTTGAATCCGCCAAGGTGTCCGGACGCCTGCCACACTTTCGGGTTTTGAATAATCGCGCTGTCGACTCCGACGATATCGAGCATTTCGCTGTCGGGACCCAGCGGCGGATTTCGAACCATATCGTGCCACCACGCATCGCGCAGATTGTTTTTTAATTCGGTTCCCAAGGGGCCGAAATCCCAGAATCCATTAATTCCGTTGTAGATTTCAGAGCTTTGAAAAATAAACCCGCGACGCTTGCACAGAGCCGTAAGGGTTTCTAAAGAGGCTGGTGTTTTGTGTTCCGTTTGCATACGGTTCGCACATTGTCGAAGAGATTGGCTACGGTCAAGCTCACAGCGGAATAACTGTACGATGTCTACTATGTCTATGTTGATTCGAATTGAGATTTTGGATGGCCCCGAAGCCGGGGTGTCCCACAGCTTTCAGGAATCTGTCCTGAACGTGGGGTCCTCTCCGGATCATCCGATTCACCTCACAGGGGAAGGGGTTGCGGGTTTGCATGCGATGGTGGAATTGGACGCGGGACAGGGGAAGCTGGTTCCGGGACCGGATGCAGGGACGTTGCGGGTCAATGGGTCTCCGGTGGAGGTGGAAACGTTGTTGCAGCCTGGAGACGTGATTCACGCCGGGGAACAATCCTTTCGGTATAAACTCATTCCGTTTCCTCATCCGGAGAGTCATCGTAAAAAATCGCTCCTGGAGTGGGTGACTTATGGTTTTCTGGCTGTGGGGTTCTGCCTGCAGATTTTTCTGCTTGTGGGGCCTGCTTTAACCCTTCGGAATGGGATCAACAGAGAAATTCTTCGTGAGCCTCCTCCGGTGGCACCGGTTGTGCAGGTAGCACCTCCGCCGCCCACGCCCACTCCGGTTCCCCCCAGTGTTATTGTAATGCCCGAGGCCTTCCCTCCCGCGGCAGTGGACGTCGACCTTCCTCCGACGCCTACCCCGCAAGGAAAAAGCGTTTCGGAGCTTATATCGGAAGCCCGAAAACGGAGCCGTGCAGGGGACGACTTACAGGCGGAGCGTCTTTTGAAAGAGGCCATGAATTTGGATCCGGATGATGTCGCTGCCAAAATAGAGTGGGCAAAAATGCTGGGACGGCAGGCTGCTTTTGATGACAGTATTCAGGTCTGGGAAGAAGTGCTTGAGCATCCCGATGCGGATGAAATGACCTTACGGGATGCCCGGCTGGAATTGAGCGTCATGAAACGTCGGCAGGCGATGTTAAACGAAAAAATTCCGGTACGTCCTGAAATTCGCGCCACCGCGAGACCTCCGCGCTTCCTGGAAACGCCACAGCCGGCTCCCACGGCCCAGGTGGAGATACCGGAAGCCCCATCGCCCATAAATGTGGGGCGAATTCGCATGGAACGGTTCCCGGAAAGTGCCCGTTATGACGCCCTGAGAATGATCCATTTTCAATTAAAGCATCCGCCGGGAACTCCGGCTGTGGAAGCGGGTACTATTCAGGTTGTGGTGAATTTTTATGAGCAGGTCGACGGAAAAGTCGAAATGGCCAAAATTCCCGAGCCCCGGATTGTGTTGAACCTTTCAGAGGGGTTGTCCCGTGGGAATCAAATGGTGGAGTTGTCCGCAGCCTATGATGTTCCTGCAGGGAAAGGATCACCGGATCGGAAATATTTCGGGGCCGTAATTCAGGTATTTGTGGATGAAAAGGAAGTCAGCCGGGGTGCCGACCCTGCTTTCCTGCTGCAGATGATGAAGTAGAACGATCTCTATACGCTGGAATTTTCCACCATTTCATGATACACCCCCGCCATGGCAAAAGATAATGTCGATTTAATTTGTGATATAGGTGAGTTGGCGGGGCTCTTTGAAAAGAGTCACAGCCTCAAGGATTTCCTGCAGTCTGCGGTAAGTATCGTGGCTTTCCACATGCGGGCGGCGGTATGCAGCATTTATTTGTATGATGTGGACCGGGAAGAATTGTCGCTGGCCGCTACCCAGGGGTTAAAGTCCGACAGTGTAGGCAACGTGGCTCTCAAACTGGGTGAAGGAATTGTCGGAACCGCCATGAAAGAGCTGCGGCCGATTTGTGAAGGACATGGTTCCTTAAATCCTAATTTTAAGCCGATTGAGGGGATTTCGGAGGAAAAGTATGAAGCGTTTCTGGCGGTGCCTATTTTATTACGGGGTGTAATGCGGGTCGGGGTGTTGGTGACTCAGGATCCGCAGCCGAATTATTTCCATGAGAATGATATCAAGGCGCTGCGGGCAATTTCCTCCCAGTTGGCGGTGGTTATTGAAAATGCCAAGTTGCTGATGAGTCTGCATGAAGCCGAACAGCGTGTGCCTGCAAGTCAACTTGAACCCGAAAAACCACAGAAGCCTGCCTTTATAAAAGGGGTTACGGCCTCTTCGGGAGTGGTGCGGGGAACCGCCGTGATTTTGAATGGGCAGGGTTATGATGTGTTAACCGCTCCTGCGGATGACGACGAGGATCATCCCTCCGGGATTGAGGATTTCGAGCTGGCACTTCAGGAGTCGGTGGCGCAGTTGACCATTCTTCAGAATCGTATGGAAGAACGTTTAGGGGACGTGGCCTCGTTGATTTTTAATGCGCATTTGCTGATTTTGAAGGATGAAGGATTCAGTGGGGAAATGCGGAAATTGATCGGGCAGGGAAGTTCTGCAGAACGTGCGGTTATTTCGGTGGTGAACGATTACATCGGGCTGTTTTCCAACAGCAAAAATCCACGGTTGCAGGAAAAAGTGTTGGATGTGAAAGATCTCGGACACCGTCTGTTGCGGAACATTCAGCAGCACGGAGAAGATCAGGGGGATTACGCGGGACAGATTTTGATTGCGAAAGAGCTGCTTCCATCGGATGTGCTCAAATTTGCAGCCCAGAATGTGGAAGGAATTGTGATTGTTCAGGGAGGAGTCACGGCCCACATCAGTATTTTGGCCCGGTCTCTTCGGGTGCCTATGGTGTTTGTGGAAAATGATGTCATTCTGGATGTCGACAACGGAAGTCTAATCCTAATCGATGCGAATCAGGGAACGCTGTTTCTGGATCCTTCGCCTGCGGTGCTGAAACAGTATGATTCGTTCATGAACCGGCAGGAAAGCGAACGCCTGGCGGTTACACCGGAAACCTTTACGGTGGACGGCACCAAGATTAAGTTGCTGTCCAACGTGAATTTGCTGAGCGATATTGAATTTGCGACGGAAAATCAGGCAGAAGGTATCGGACTTTACCGCAGTGAGTTTCCGTTTATTATCCGCAATGAGTTTCCCAGCGAAGAAGCGCAGCTTTTGATCTATGACCGTATTTATCAGGGGATGCCCGGAAAAGAAATTGTCTTGAGAACCCTGGATGTCGGCGGAGATAAAAAATTGCCCTATCACCAACATGACGATGAGGCGAATCCCTTTCTGGGACTCCGGGCGATCCGTTTCTCGTTGAAAAATTTGGATATCTTTAAACAGCAGCTACGTGCGATGTTACGGGCAGGGGTGGACCGAAAGCTTAAAATAATGTTCCCGTTTATCTCCTCGGTCGATGATTTTCTCGAAGCCAAAAAGGTGACCTTCGAATGTATCGATGAGCTTGAGGCGGAAGGTATTCCTCACAACTCCCATCCCAAAGTCGGACTCATGGTGGAGCTGCCCGCTGCGGTTGAAATTATTGATGAGCTGGCCGATGCGGCAGATTTTTTCAGTATTGGAACCAATGATCTTATCCAGTATCTTCTGGCGGTTGACCGTACCAATGAATCCGTGAGCAGTATGTATGTCTGCCATCACCCTGCAGTACTGCGTGCGGTATTCCGCATTGTGAATTCCGCGATTCACAACGATGTGGATGTGTCTGTCTGCGGAGACATGGCGCTCAACGAAGATATGTTGAAGTTTCTGGTGGGGATTGGGGTCCGTAAAATCAGCATCGACCCCCAGCAGATCCCCAGAGTTCAAGCGTTCCTAACGGGTTTACATACCGAGGAAGCCCGCCGTCACGCGCGCAAACTTCTTCGGTTCGGGACCTTGAGTGAGGTGAATCAGTTTTTGGAAGCTTTGGAAAAAGCTTAAAAAAAACTTATTCCGAGGCCAGCATAATCTGCTGACTGAATATCCGGGCCTGTTCACTAAAGCTGCTTTCAGGAAAATCCTCCTGCAGTGTGGCGTAAATTTCCAGTGCGGCTTCCGGTTGGTTTTGTTTTTCTAAAATACGGGCCTGACCCAGCAGAGACTGCGGATAAAGAATCTGCTCTTCGGTTACTGTGCGGAAGCCCTCAAGCGCCTCCTCCAGATTTCCCAGCCCCTCCTGACACATCCAGGTCCCCCATTGTGCATTATCGGCCATAGGATGAGTGGCATGTCTCTCTAGAAACAGACGGTAATCGGCAAGAGCTTTTTCGAATTCACCGTCATTGTACAACATAGATGCCGCCTGAAGGCGGGCCAACGGGGCTTCCGGTTCATCCGGATAGGCATCTGCCAGAATCTGTAACTCCTCCGCTGTGGTTGCAAGCGTGTAGGCCTGCATTACTTCTACCCGAACATTTGTTTCTTTTCCTTTGATCCACATAATTGCAGTGGTCGCAATTAAAATAAGTGCGGTTACGGGTGCCAGCCACTGAAGATGCTTTTCCCAGTTCAATGGGGCATCTTCGGTCTTGTTTGTAGGGTCGGCGGTACTGGAAGTATTTGACATGTCTGTAAATCCTATCGGGTTGAGGGGACTTCTTTTATAAACAGGAACACCGCCTTTGGGCAAGCTTGAATTCTTCAGGACTTTCCCCCAGAACTCAGTTTAAGGCCCCGGAACACCGTTTTTTATCGCGGGTTTAAAGGCGGTTTCTGTAAGCATGGAAATTATAACCGATGACAATTTTTCACGGTCGCACGTGCTTCATTATTTTCGGGGTGTGCCCGATTGGAATATACAAAACCAAACAGATCGAAATCGGTATACATAAACTTGCATTAACTGCAAGATACTGTATAGTTCAGTTTATGCAGGTTTCTAAGCGTTTTTTATCGCATCTCCATCGATTGGCGGAGGATGAGTATTATTTGTTTTCGTCCAGTCAGCTTCACCTGATTGTGCCCGACCAGTCGACGACCGCGTTTCATTCCATGCTGACCCGGTTGTGTCAGCGTGGTGAGCTGGTGCGGATCTGTCGGGGGATCTATTTGACGCCTTGGGTTTCTTATCCGCCGGGAGAGGTGCTGGCTCACACAGCAGCTTTATTGGGTGCAGGTGAGTTTTGTTATCTGAGTCTGGAAAATGTGTTGAGTGATGCAGGGGTGATTTCCCAGATCCCTATGCAACACCTTAGTTTGATGACCAGTGGACGGCGGCAACGAATCCAATGCGGGGAATGGGGAATGATCGAATGGATTCACACCGAGCGTCGCCCGGAAGATGTTGTGGGAAGGGTGATCTTCGAACCCCGCAGTCGGCTGTGGCGGGCAGATGTACCCCTGGCACTCGAGGATATGAAACGGACGGGCCGGTCTCTGGACCTGTTGCAGGAGGAGGTGCTTTATGAATTTATTGGATGAGCGGGTGAGCAAGGTGTTGCAAGCAAACCCGGACCTTAGGGTGCTGCGGCCCGTGGTGGAGAAAGAGCTGCTGCATCGGGATCTCCTGCGGATTCTGAATAAAAATGGACTTTTGCAGGATCTGGTCTTTATGGGGGGGACCTGTCTTCGGGCCTGTTATGGATCGCAACGCCTGAGTGAGGATCTGGATTTTTATGGTGGAACATCTTTTCGTCCGGAACAGCTTGAGGGACTTGCGGATTCGCTGAAAAAGGGAGTTCATAAAAAATATGGCTTTGATCTGCAGGTGCAGCCTCCCCGGCAGGACCGCACCCAGGTAAGAACGTGGAAAGTTACCATTCAAACCCGCCCGGATCGGACCGACCTGCCCTCCCAGAGAATTCACATCGATATCTGTATGCTGAATGCAATCGATCCCCGGCCCATGATGTTGTCGTATCCCTACGGAGTTGAAGCAGGAGATGCCGGATTTATCCTGCAGGCATCCAGCCGTGAAGAAATCTATGTGGACAAAGTGGTGGCCCTTGCGTTCCGTCCGGGGCGGATGAAGTACAGAGATGTCTGGGACCTCCACTGGCTTCGCCAACAGCAGGTGCCGTTGCGGCTGGATTTGATCTCTCCCAAGGTGCAGGCGCATGGCAAAACGGATGAGATCTTCCGCAAGGCACTCCTGCAGCGTCTGGAGGATCTTTCCACATCCGAAAAAATTCAGCATGAGGGGGCCGCAGAGCTTTCCCGTTTTTTAAGGCAGGACCAGATGAGAGGTCTGGTCGATCAACCGGATTTCTGGCGGTATATTTCATCGGAAATACAGTATAAGCTGGAGCCTTTTCTCTCAAAACCATCAGGCTAAAAACAGTATTGGGAACACATCCGGCAGGTGGGGAAGAGCATGTGCGAGGTCCTGGAAAATACATAGAATGTACTTGCGATAAGGGAATTTCAGATTTAAATCCCTATGCCCTCGGTCGGGGCGTGGCTCAGTCTGGTAGAGCGCTTGCTTCGGGTGTAAGAGGTCGCTGGTTCGAATCCAGTCGCCCCGACCACTTCAATTTTTCTAATCTTTTCTTTAAGCACCTGCGAATTTTGCGCAGGTTTTTTTATCACCCAATACGTTTATGGCTTTACTCAGTGTACAATCGCTTTCGATTCGGTATGGCGGTCCGGCTCTGCTGGATGACGTTAGTTTTACGTTGGATCGTGGGGAGCGTGTCTGTTTGCTGGGGCGGAATGGCGAAGGAAAATCGACGCTTTTGAGAATCCTGGCCGGGAAAGAAACTCCGGATGCCGGAACGCTGGCTTTCAGCAGCGGGGCCAAGGTCGCCACGCTGTCTCAGGTCTTTCCTGCCTCACGACCCGGTACGGTTCGTGAGTTGATTGAACAGGATCATCCAAAGGAAATGCATGAACCTGATTTTCATTTGTCCTTGGATAAGTTGCTTTCTCAGATGGATTTAGATCCGGATGGGGTGTTTGATACATGTTCCGGGGGGCAAAAACGACGGGTCTTGTTGGCTTCCGCTTTGGTAGTGGAACCGGATTTGTTGTTACTGGATGAGCCCACCAACCACTTGGATCTGGAAGGAATCCGATGGGTGGAGAATTTTCTCCCGCGCTTTCAGGGAGCCGTATTGTTTGTGACACACGATCGGCAATTTTTGCGTGCGCTGTCTACCCGTATTCTTGAGTTAGACCGTGGACAGCTGAGTGACTGGAATTGCGGGTATGATCGTTTTCTAATTCGCCGTGAAGAGCAGTTGGCAGCGGAAGAGAAGCAGGCGGCGTTGTTTGATAAGCGATTGGCGGCGGAGGAACGATGGATTCGTCAGGGGATCAAGGCCCGGCGTACCCGGAATGAGGGAAGGGTGCGGGCACTGAAAAAAATGCGGGACGAACGCAGTCAGCGCAGGGAGCGCAGTGGCACTGCGAATCTGCAGCTGCAGGAGGGGCAAACCAGTGGACGAAAAGTGATTGAAGCTACAGATCTCTTTTTTGACTGGGGCGATGGGCCTCAGGTTCGGGATCTTTCTTTACGGATCAACCGGGGTGATAAAATCGGAGTGTTGGGCCCAAACGGCTGTGGAAAATCAACGCTGCTAAAACTTCTGTTGAAAAAGATGGAGCCGCAGGCCGGGACCGTGGAACATGGCACCCGGTTGGAAATCACCTTTTTTGATCAACACCGGATGCAGTTGGACGAAGAGAAAAGCCTGCAGGAGAATGTGGCGGAAGGAAATGAATATGTGATGTTCCACGGCCAGCGCCGGCATGTCATCAGCTATCTGGAAGATTTTCTTTTTCCGTCCTCGCGTGCGCGGACGCCGGTAAAAGTCCTGAGTGGTGGAGAGCGAAACCGACTGCTGTTAGCCAAAATGTTCACCAAGCCCGGAAATGTTCTGGTGATGGACGAACCCACAAACGACTTGGATATTGAAACCCTGGAGTTATTGGAATCTCTTTTGGTGGAGTATGAAGGGACCTTGCTTTTGGTGAGTCATGACCGGGAATTCATCAATAACGTGGTCACGGAAACCCTGGTTTCGGAAGGGGAGGGGCGATGGAAGGAATACCCCGGCGGATATGATGATTGGCTGGAGCAGAGTAAGCGGTCAGAGAGCCCCGATCCGAAATCAGACCCCAGCGGTAAAAAAAGTTCCCCCAAAAAGAGAAAAAGCCCGCTTAACGGGAAAGAAAAGCGAGAGCTGGAGTCGATTCCAGGAAAGATTGAGACGTTGGAGCAGGAGCTGGAAGCTTTGGGTGAAAAGATGTCTTCTCCGGAATTTTATCAGTTACCCGAAGCCGAACGGCAACCGGTGTTAACCCGAAGCGAGCAGATTCCTCTGGAAATGGACGAGATCTTTGTCCGCTGGGGGGACCTGGAAGCCCGGTTGAACTCTTAATAGGCGTTTTTCTTTTCGTGACGAGAGATCAGGAAGATACATCCCTCGTAGAGCACGTACAGGGAGCTGGCCATCATGATTTGGGAAATCGGCTCGGGGGGAGTCAGCAACATCGCCATGACGAGAAGACCTATCAACACCTGACGCCGGGACTTGCGCAAGGAGTCGCTGCTAACCAAATCCGCATACCCCACCATGAGCACGAGGAGGGGAAGTTCGAAGGCTAATCCGAATCCGATGACCAGTTTCAGGACAAAAGCGATATAGTCGGTCAGGTAAATCCATTCGGAAGACGTTCCCATCCAGTCATTGATCGTGAAAATAAGGTTTTGCAGGGCGTAGGAAACGGTTCCAAAATATCCGAGAGCGGCTCCACCGAAAAAAAGCAGGATTGCGGCCCAGGACGATCTGCGGATTACGCGTTTTTCATGGGCGTGGAGGCCGGGAAAAACAAATTGTGCGATAAAAAATACCACAAAAGGAGAGGCAAAAAGGAGGCCCGACCAAAAAATCACCGACACCGCGACCTTAAAGGCACCCATTACCTGAGGGACGACCAGATAGGTGTTGGGATCAATTCCGATGTCCCGTAAAGGTTCGAAGAGGAAGTTCAGAATTTCCCGGATGAAAGGAATACAGGCGATCATCCCTATAAAAATGACCATGCAGGAACGGAGGATGGTTTTGCGTAAATCCTCCAAATGGTCCAAAATAGACATCGAACTTTCAGATCTCATCCGTGTCTTCCGTTTGACTCTGTTTTTCGTTTTGAACAGGCTCCGGCTGGTCCGGATCGGGCATGATGCTTTTACGCTCGACGGTATGCTCCCGGGTACTTTCTTCCCATTCGAGCCGGGCATCGCGGAAAGGTTCTCCCGCATCCGTGATCTCCCGTTGGATTTCTTTGGAGATTTGGCGGAGTTGTTCGGACCACCGTCCCAGGGTTCTCAGGGTTTTCGGAAGGGATTTGGCGCCAAACAAAATCAGCACGGCCAACAGGACAACTGCGGCTTCCAAGGGGGATCCGCCAAGAGCATTAAGAAAAGCATATGGAAAGAGTGTGTACATCTAACTTGAAATTAGCGTAAAATATGGAATGATCCAGTATCTTTCTCACCAAGTTTATTTTATGAATTCTTTACACCTTCTTGCGTTCACTCCCGGAATCCCCGAACTTATCATCGTTTTAGTGGTAATTCTTATATTATTCGGACCTAAAAAACTACCGGACCTCTCCCGTGCCATCGGGAAAAGCATTGGTGAGTTCAAGCGGGGGCGACGGGAAATCGATGACGAAATGAAAAAGATGACGGACGACACGGACCTGGAAGTCGAAGAGGAGGAGTCCTCTTCAAAAAACGGTAATTTGTAAAACACGTTTATGAAAACTCTTTATCTTCTCCGGCATGCGAAGTCATCTTGGAAAGATGATAAACTGGCGGATGAACAACGCCCTCTGAAAAAACGGGGAACGGTTCAGGCGGAGGCTCTTTCCAATCACCTTACGTCTCTGCTCCCGGCACCTCAGATCGTTCTCTGCAGTCCGACGGTGCGCACGCAGCAGACGCTCACTTATTTCCAGCAGGCATGGGCCCTTAAGGCCTCGGCGGTCCACTGCGTGGATTCTCTTTATCTTGCCGAAAGAGATACGTTATTTTCTTTGGCTCAGGGTTTGCCCGACACCCAAGAACTTGCGCTGATGGTGGGGCACAATCCCGGGTTAACTGATTTCGCCCGCTCTTTATTATGTGCGGAAAGTGAGGAACTGAAAACCCTGAAGACCTGTACATTTTTGCAATTCGATTTTGAGGTGGACTCCTGGCAACAGGTGACCCCGCATACGGGAAAACTCAAATTGAATGTACATCCGAAAAGCTTGGGGATTTAAGGCATGAAAATTGTAAGGGATCCGCTGCAGATGCAGTCAATGGCCCTGGAGTACAGACGGAAAGGGATTCACCTGGGGCTTGTGCCTACCATGGGGTTTTTACATGAAGGTCATTTATCGCTTGTTCGTATTGCCCGGGAGCATGCAGACGAGGTGGTGCTGAGTCTTTTTGTGAACCCTACCCAATTTGGACCGAATGAGGATTTAGACCGATATCCTTCTAATACGGATCGGGATCTGGCTCTTTGCAAAGAAGAAGGAGTATCGGTGGTTTTTATGCCGAATGCCGGGGACGTGTATGCGACAGACGCTTCTGTTTATGTACAAGAAGAACAGCTTTCTCAAGGTCTTTGCGGAGTAAGCCGTCCGGTTCATTTTCGCGGTGTATTAACCGTGGTGGCAAAATTATTTAATTTGGTTTTACCGCATGTGGCCGTGTTTGGAGAGAAGGATGCCCAACAGCTTCGCCTGATCCGCCGCATGGTCAGGGATTTGAATTTCCCGGTGAAGATTCTTCCGGGTCCGATTGTACGGGAGAAGGATGGCTTGGCCATGAGTTCCCGCAATGCAAATCTATCTGCGGAGGAAAGGGTGCAGGCCCTGGTGTTGCGGGAATCGTTACTGGCGGTGAGAAAGGCAACCGAAGATGGAGAAACTGAGGTATGGAAACTGGAGGAGATCGTGAAGTCGATCCTGCAAAAAGCCCCGCGGGGTCAATTGGACTACCTGGAGTTTGTGGATAACGATACCTTGAAGGCGGTGGAGCAGGTGGGGGAGCGCGCGGTGCTGGTGGCGATGGCTGTGCAGTTTGACGGGGCGCGGCTGATCGATAATGTGGTACTGGATGGGTTATCCTAAAAATCGTTTTGCCTGATCAGGGTCGGGCAGGGGACAGCTTTCGTCTCTGCCGAACCAGCGATAACGGTGTCGGGCAATCCATCGGTAGAGGGGGCGGTGCATCCAACCGGGAAGTCCACGCAGAGGATACGCCATCCGCCAGGGATAGCGTAGATATCTGCAGAGCCGAAGTGCGGCATCCGATCCCCAATACGCATGTCCATTTTCAATCAGGATCATGGCATCCGTTTGAGGCGGAATGTCGTAGTGGTTTTGCTGAGCCCGGCCTGTCTCCGATTCAAGCGCGGCAAAGCGTAACACCTTTGAATGCTCGTGTCGCAGAATAAAACGCACGGAGCGGTGGCAAAGGACACAGCTTCCGTCAAACAGAAGCAGTGGACCGCTCATGGTGCAGGGGGCGCGGTGATGGGAGGAGCCACAACGGTGGGACGATTGCTGGACATGGTCCTGTCGAGTAACTCAGCCACTAACCACAGTATCACCACCAACACGATGAATGGAAACATTTGTTTGAGAACTTCACGAATCATTATAAGTGTATTGTAACATAAAAAAGGAATATTACGAATGAGAATTTTAGTGGCAGGCACCGGATTTACAGGAAAGCGGATTTTAACCCGTTTACAGAAATCGGGTCATGAGGTGTGGGGACTAAATCGTTCCGGGGCTCTTGCGGAAATGAAGGAGGGGCGTATCCTGAAGGGCGATGTGTTGTTGGAGGATGGTTTGAAGAACCTTGCGGCATTGCCGGAGATGGATTTACTGATTTCCACGCTTTCCGGAACGGGGCAATCAGATCCAAAAGCGTATCGAAGTGTTTATGTGGACGGACCCCGGCGGATTGTAGATCAACTGAAGTGGCGTGATGCTTCCCGGGTGTGGATGCTGGGAAGCACGGGTGTGTATGGAGTGAAGGATGGAGGGTGGGTCGACGAAAATACCGAGGTAAATCCCCTGCATCGAAATGGTGAAGTGCAAGTGGCTGCCGAAACGGCATTGGCTTCGAGTTGTATGCAGTGCTGTGTCCTGCGTTTGAGTGGATTGTATGGCCCTGGACGGGTCCGGCTGATCCGTCAGGCCCTGAGAAAACGGGATTTTTTAAAGCCGGAGGTCTGGGCCAATCAACTACATGCCGAGGATGTGGCCGGCCTGGTGTCGTTTTTGGTGGAAAGAAAACGCCCCCCTCCTTCTCTTTTGTTGGTGAGTGATGCGGAACCCGCTTTGCGTAAGGATATTTTTACCTGGCTGAGGCGGGAAATGAACTGTCCGGAGGGAACGTTGGATGAGGATCATCCCACACGGGCACAAACTGACCGGGGCAACAAGCGGATAGACAGTTCCAGGATGCAGTCGTTAGGATACAGGTTGCGATATCCAAGTTTTCGTGAAGGATTGGGGGAATTGCTGCCGACGAAATTTCAGGAGGGCTAAGCTCTAATAATCTTTTTTCCACGAGACCCCGAGACCCGGCAGGATATGAGTTCCGGTTTCGGTGGTGATGGAGAAGTTTCGTTTGATTTCATATTCAAATAAAATGCTCTGTCCGGGTTCATTCAGGCTTTGATGTATTTCGAAGTAAAGCTGATCATTGATTTGTCTGCCGGCCACCAATTCCGCACTTCCTTCGTCGGCCCCGGCTTCCCGAAGCTCCAATTGATCGACACCTAAAATGTCTCTTGCTTTCCCCATCGGATCGAAACGTTGATTCCCGCTACTGTCCATCATACTTGAAAGCGCCATGCCCACCTCCGCGGCCTGAAGCGCGGTGATGGTGGACATATCTTTTCCGAAAAGGATCCGAGAGAGAATTTCATCCTGAGGAAAAGGAGGGTTGGACCGAAGGGAGAAGTCGGGGCTGGTGGTGTTCCCGGTAATGTCGAGGTAGGCCTCTAAATCCTGCCGGGTGTAAACGGCTTCTAAATCCAGTACAGGGCTGTCGGTGATTTTTCCGTTAAAATGTACGTTGCCGGAGGCGAGAGAAAAGGATCGGCTAAAGAATTTCACGGTGCCTCTTCTTGGACTGAGCCTCCCCAGGAGATAGGCCCCGTCTTCTTTAAAGATAAGGTTAAAGGCCCCCTCCCAGACCGAGTAGAGGTTTTTAGCTTCGACGATGAGTCTTCCTGGAATATCCAGATCGATTTTACCTCGGAATCTCTGTTGGGGTTTGGTTTTTGTTGTCGTGGGGATTTCGGGTGGATTCAGGTTTTCTTCCGAGCCTTTTATTGTGAATGGAACAGGCTTCGGCATTGGAGCCGGAAGGCGGTCCATGTGAAAAACTGTATTTTCCAGGGAAAGAGATCCATCCACTTCCGCGAGTTTCTCCGGTTGCTTTTTCAGTCGAACCTTTCCGGATAATGAAGCTTTCACCGGATCGAGATGCAGAATCCGGGCGTCCGTAAGCTTCAGGTTGATTTCGGAAGACCACCCTTTTTCCTGTAAGTCCGCTTTTCCAGTGCCTGCAATGTTTCCGCCCCCCGGAGTCTGGGCGTTCAGTCCGATGATCTCAATTCGGTCACCCTCCAGTCGGACTTCCGTTTCAATCTTTGTAAGTCGGGTTCCCCATTCATAATGTTCGTAGCGTCCATCCTCTAACTGGACCTGACCCTCCAGGTTTGTTTTCTGCCGGGTTCTCTCCATTCGGATTTCGCTGTTCAGCTTTCCGGAAATGCGTTGATGTTCTAACCATTGCAGACCGTTTAAGGAATTCAGATGCAGTTTTCCGCGGCATGTCGCTATGAAATCGGCCGTTTCCCAGGGGATGGAGAAAGGAAGAAGACTCCAGGATTCCGGTGAACTCAGCGTCACCTCAAAGTGGTTCTGGTCATTGTCCTGGATGTTTCCAGTCACTTTGAGGCTTTCCTGACTCCACTTGGCATCAACCAGTGCGTGTGTCGTGAGCGCCTTTCCGATATCTCCGTATGCGATCCGGAAGTTCTTGAGCTCTAGATGTGCTTCGGCCGTAGGGGCCTGCAAAGATCCGGATAGGGTGAACGAGGCACCTATATCTCCATTTACCTGCAGCGGATCCGGAAGAGTCAGATTCTTTATGGGGTGCTCGGGCAACTGAAGATCTATACGGAAATTCTCCAGGGATCCCTGTGCTCCGATTACCAAAGGCAGATCATTCAGAGTGATCTCAGCAGGGGAAAGATCATAGGTTCCCTGATGCCGGCGAAGTATGACCGGGGTGGCGGCTTTTACCTCCCAAGTGGGGGTTGTAAGTTCAAGCGAATCTGACCGTAGGGAAAACCCATCTGCTTCGGGTTCGAGAAAGCATTGGAGGGCTACATGCACAAGCTCCTTCCCAAGAAATGGCTGAGCGTCTCCTGCAATCTCCCATCCCGTTTCCTGCGGGTCAATCGAAAGATTGAGGGAGTCAAATTTAAGTTGTCCGTATGTGAAGCCATCCGAGGCGAGATGCAGGGTCATTTTCCGGTCATCCTTTCCGCTAACATAGGAAAACTGAACCTTTCCCGCTCCAGCCAGAGGTTGCTCCACAAGAGCTCCTGGCAGGGATAAATCGCTCGCAGTTGCGTTCACATCCACCGTCAATTGATTTGTTGCGGAAACGAATTGAAGAGGCACCTCCGCTTCGCCCCAGGGGAAGCGGATCTGGTTCTGTAGATCCCATGTGCCGTTCGCAAGGTTGACGGTAGAAGTCAGACAAAATGGAAGCACCTGCGAGTCCAGTCCGGGTACTCCCTTCAGAAAAGAAGGAACGTCGGGGTTTAAAAGCTGGAGTCGTTCCTCCACGAATTGAAAGAGTTCTGTTCCGTCCGGGCTGTCGAGATCGGTTTTAATATGCAGGAGTTCTGCCCCCCATTGCAGCACAGTGGAGAACTCATGGCGACGAAGGAGAGACCCCTCCAATTTCGCTTCCATCGAAAATGGGGCAAGATCCGCGTCCAGTGAAAGATCCGCAACTCCTTCGTTCATTTCCAAAGAGGCTGAAGCGATAATCAGGCTGCTTTGTGCGGGTAAGCGGAGAGTTCCTTGGAGGTGACCTTCCGTTTCCCGGCCGGTGAGGCTTTGGCCCAGGATAAAATGATCGATCGAAAATGTTCCGATCTCAATTCCTATGGGCCACGGCTGGGACCCGTTCTGAACCGGAGGTACCGGGGCGTCATCCGCCTCTGGAAGGACCGGGAGTCGCAGCAATTCAAGTTCTGCGATCTTCAGGGTGTGGATGTGAATCTGCTTATCCTGAACTCTCCACGTTACGGCACCTCTGCGAATCTCCGCGATCTTACCGGAAGTGTCCGAAACTGTGCCGCTGCGTATGGAAACATAAAAAGGCCAGATCCCCCGAAGTCCCTGAAGTTCTACGGTCAATCCTTTTTGGCTGAGGGTTTCGGATAGATAGTCCGCCATCCTGTCCTGTACCATCGGGGTATAGAGAAGGGCGTAGGCAAATAGAAGGAGTCCGGCCACCCAGCCGATAAAACGTCTTATAAAACGGAAACGGGATTTTTTGGGAGTCTTTTTCATTAGAAGGCCTGTCCTAAACTGATATAAAATTGAAAAGAGCTGGTTTGTTCGGCATAGGCATTCAGAGGGGTGGCCACATCCAGCCGAAGGGGGCCGATCCCTGTAAAAATTCGAAGGCCCACGCCTACGCCCCACTGCATGGGGAAATTCTCGATCGGGACCTGTTCACGGGTTACCATACCCCCGTCGATAAAGGTGGCAAAGCCCCAGGTATCGGTAAACCGGGTCCGTAGTTCAAACGAAACTTCCAGGAGGGCATTTCCGCCCACAACCTGACCCTCAATCTCGGGTCCAATGGACTGATAATCATATCCACGTACGGAACCGCCGCCGCCGGAATAATAACGTTCGCTCGCAGGGATATTGTCTGAATCCGCACCCAGGAGCGATCCGGCAGTGAGGCGTCCAGCCACCACCACCTGCGGCCGCCGGCTTACCTGATGGTAATAACTTCCGCTGGCCTCCACGCGGGTGAAACTCAGGCCGCCTCGTAACAGATCCGTGTAGGGGGTCACCTCGGTTAGCAGGCGGTTTCCTGAAATTGGATTCAAGTCACTCCTCGTGCTGTCCCATTTCGTTTTCCACGGAAAAAAGAGCAGGGCATAGGTATTTTCTTCTCCGAGTTGTTCCACGGATGAATAGGTATACCCGACACCCAAACTGCTGGTAAAATTTCGGGTAAACGCTCTTTCCACCCCAATGGCGGACGCAAAACTGTTACTCGAATAGGCCTCCGGTTGTTCTTTGGCCAGCGCGGTATTGAACAATAAACTTTGATTGTTTCGGATAAATCCCGGTTTACGTATACTTGCAGAGACGCCCGATTCCTCTTCCGCCAGAACCAAATTAAAACGAAACTGTTCGCCCCGTCCGAACATATTTCGATGCTCCCAGGATGCGTTGGATCCAAACCCTACATCGCTTCGGTAGTTTACTCCCAGACGGACTGTACGCGCATAGCGTTCCGAGAGGCTCAGGAGAAGGGGAATCCATTCATTGTCCTCTTCCTCCGGTCCCGGAGTTATTCTCACTCGCGAAAACAGTCCGGTGAGTACTAAGTTACTTTCAAAATCCTCGACCAGTCTGATGTCATAAAGCTCTCCAAATTCCCAGGTTTTCTGCCGCCGAATGTATTTTGGTTTCATGGATTCCAGCCCGGTGATTTTTAAGAAGCCGAATCGTTTCGGATCGCCGGTATCGACTT
>JGI12210J13797_10007397_pt1 | contig 19011 bp, 19 predicted proteins | sample ElkSlonscriptome_3_FD_13797 | JGI IMG/M metagenome (IMG submission 13797)
GATAGGCACAGCCCGCATCAATCAACAACAAATCCCCAGCTTGCATCTGGCGGGTATTTTCCACATAATGCAGGATACAACTATTCACCCCCGACGCCACAATCGACGGATAGGCTGGACCCAACGCCCCCCGTTGACGGAAAATATGTTCGATTTCCGCCTGAATTTGGTACTCATAACATCCCGGTTGGGCAAATTTGCGGGCGTGATTATGGGCGTCTACGGAAATCGCCGCCGCTTGACGCATCATCTCCAACTCCGTTGGACTCTTCACCAAGCGCATCTTCTGAAGCAGCGGATTCGTAGACTCAATCGCCATCGGACCCGTTCCCCGCTTAGGATACGTCCGCATCAACCTTTGCCAATGGGTGAGAACAGTTTGATTAAAGTCGCGATCGCGCCCTAACTGATAATAAATCCGATCTGCCTTCTCTAAATACTGGGGTAACTTCTCCTCCAGTTCCGTCATCGGATACGCCTCATCCGCACCGTAGCGTTCTTTCGCCCCATCAACCCCCGTCCGATATCCTGTCCAAACCTCCTTCTCTGGATCTTTAGGTTGGACAAACAGAATAAAGCGGTGTTCAGCATGGTGCGGCGCTAACACCGCCACGGCTTCAGCTTCATTAAACCCCGTCAGATAAAAGAAATCACTATCCTGACGAAAATTATATTCCACATCATTATGCATTACCGCAACCGGGGCGCTGCGGAAGATAGCCGTCCCCTGACCCATCTGACTCATCAACTGTTCGCGGCGTTGGCGATACTCGGTTTGTGAAATCATCATTACGCAATGCTCACTTTTGGGTAGACAATTAACCCCAGAACTGATATGTATGGTTAGGGTTTTATTATTCTTACTTTAGTCAATTCCGGCAATGCACGAGAGAACCGCTGGGATTTGACGACCACTTTGGGGGCATTCTACTAGAAGTTATCCTTCATCCTTCAGGGTTGATTGGTTATCGCCATAAACCCTGCTGCTTGGATTTTATCCCGGCGTATCTCCTCTCTCGCCAACTTAAAAGTCGGTGCCAGGAGAACTCAATCTATCGTAATACATCGTATTACCAAAACGCAATCATTTTCGAGGTAATTATGGCACAGTTTCCCTTGCAAGACACCCATCCGATCACCAAGCCCCTCGTCCAAAATATTTACGATGAAATTAGCACCGAATTGGGATTTGGGATGGTTCCCAATTTATTTAAATCTATGGCGATTCGTCCCGATTTTTTAGCCGCAACCTGGCAACAATTTCGCTGCACTATTTTAAAAGGAACGATTCCTCGCACGATCAAGGAAATGATTGGTGTAGCGATCTCCCAGGCGAATGGTAGCGATTATGCGCTAAAGGTTCATCTGCACAGCTTATCCGCATTGGGAATTAGCGAACAGGTACTGCAAATGTTAGTCAGCGACTTCGATAACTGTCCCTTACCGGAACGTGAAAAAGCCGTGATTCATTTTAGCTTGCTAGCAGCGACGAAACCCCAGCAACTCAGTGATACTGACTATCAACATCTGCATGAGTTGGGATTGGATCAAGCAGAAATCTTTGAACTGATTGCCACGGCTAACGTATTCACCGCTATTAATCAATATACCGACGCGATCGCTCTAGAAATCGATACCCTATAAACATCTGACTTCCACCCAGACTCGGCTTAGGGTAGGGGACGCTTCATCAAGAATTATCGACAGATGGTCGTTCAACTCCCCCAATTCTCGATCATGAATAATAATGGAGAAGTAAGACATGTAGACAAGTAGAGGCTTCCCCCATGATCAGATGAGGGATGAGTCAGATGAGTTTTTCTTTATTTTCTAGTAGTAATTATCAAATCGAAGCTCAGGATCGGGAACAACTCCTGCAAACTACCCGACAATTACTGACTCAAATTCAGGGGCTTTCCTCCCGGATTGCCGCCGTTAATGAAATTTCCAATGCAATTAACTCTTCCTTAAATTTAGACGAAATTTTACAAATTGTCAGTCAACAAGCCAAATGGTTATTAGACTTTCAGCATTGCAGCGTTTGTCTCAAAAGTGATGATGGTACGTTTCGCTTAGTCACCTTGTTTGGTTCACCAATTCCCTGCCCAAATTGCCCCATTTCCGGCAATAACCCGATTAGTCGCGCTCTCAAAACCGGACAATCTCAACTTAATCCTCATGATTCCAGCGATACCTTTTTATCTACCTACCCCTCTAAACTTATTCTGCCCCTAGCTAGAGATGATCAAGTTATCGGTTCGCTAAATTTTGCCACCAGCCACCCCTCTGGCTATTCCCAGGAAGATTTACGCATTGGTTATTTACTAGCGGTGCAATTAGCCTGTGCGATTCGCAATGCCAGATGTTTCCAGGAAATGAACGCGCTATTGGCAGAAATGAATCTGCTTTACTCAAGTCTGGAACGAGAACGACGTAAATCTGACCAACTTTTATTAAATATTCTCCCTGAACCGATTGCTCATGAGTTAAAGGAAACGGGAAAAGTAAAACCTGTTCATTATGACTGTGCCACGGTTTTATTTACTGATTTCAAAGACTTTACTAAAATTGCTGAACAACTCTCACCGGAAGCGCTAGTTCAGGAATTAGATTATTGTTTCTCGTTTTTTGATTTAGTCAGTGAAGTGTATAACCTGGAAAAATTAAAAACAATCGGCGATAGTTATATGGCAGTCTCTGGTATTCCCGTCGCCAAATCAACTCATGCTATTGACACGGTTCTAGCAGCTTTACAAATCCAGACATTTATTCACTGGCGACAAATTGAAAAGAGGCAGAAAAATGAACCCTATTGGCAGATTCGGATTGGTATTCATTCGGGTTCCTTACTCGCAGGTGTGATTGGGCGGAAGAAGTTTACTTATGATGTATGGGGGGATACGGTGAATACAGCATCCCGGATGGAATCATCTGCGATTCCGGGAACGATTAATATTTCCCAAGCGACGTTTGATTTGGTTAAGGATTTTTTCCAGTGTGACTATCGGGGTAAAATTGCGGCTAAAAATAAAGGCGAAATTGATATGTATCAGGTTAAACGACTCAAACCCGATTTTTCTACTGATCCCCTCGGTCTGGTTCCCAATGAAAAATTTAATCGGATTTATTCGACAATTTCTAGTCTAGCGGTTCAATAATCATAAGTGTAGGGACTCGCACATTATTGCCCAAACGTTAGTGACTAAAAATTAGATCTGGGCGGGTTTAGTTACATCGGGGTTAGGGTAGAAACGATAGTAGTAAAACCCGCCCCTACACATTCAAAATTCAGACGTAGCATGCTACGTCTCTACATCAATTAATGTCGGTGATTATTACTGTAATGAAATCTCGCCCCAGCCCACTGTAGTTTTTCTCGTAAAGTTTTGTAGTAGGAATTATTTTCGCGGAGAACAATAAACTTAGCATAGCAATCTGCCTTACGCACATCCACCCGTTGTCCGGGCCAAATCGGGGTTGCCATTACCCCATCCATCCACAGCTTGGTGTTGAGTTCATAATCGCCGAGGGGCCAAATGCTGACGATGGAACCCGCCGGTAAGACTAAGGGGCGACTAGATAGACTTAAGGGGCAAATCGGCGTTACCCCGATCGCTTCCATGCCATCATGGAGAATCGGACCGTTGGCAGATAAGGTATAGCAGGTGGAACCCGTTGGTGTGGAGACAATCAATCCATCCCCTTGATACTGATCGACGACTTCTCCGTCAATTTCCATTTCCAGAATCGAGGTAATCATGCGATCGGCTGAGGCGGGTTTGATGCACATATCATTCAGCGCCAAATAGCGATCGCTGATCGGTTCGAGATTGGTACCTGTGGCAAAGCTATCCTGGCGGGAATCCCCTTCAAACAAAAAGGCTTCAATCATCATGCGTCGCTGCACAGCATAGCGATCTTCGATAATCCGATCCCATATCCGTTCGGTATCTTTGAACGCTTCAAAGGGTTCGGTCAGAAATCCCAGATGTCCGCCAATATTAATCGCCAAAATCGGGATACCTGCGGGGGCGAGGTGTCGTGCGGCGGCTAATGCAGCGCCATCCCCTCCCAGCACCACCGCCAGATCGATGTTGTGCATCACGGATGCCAAAAACACAGGATAGGGATTATCCTTAGCACTACTCGGTCCAATCAGGACATGACAACCCCGTTGTTCCAATTGCCGAGCGCATTTTTCCGCCCAAGCTTGACCTTGGGAGTCTCTGGCTTTGTGGGCGATAATCACTTGTTTTAGCTGCACGGTGACCTCGTTACTGACTGTTGAGAGATTTCCTCGATCGCACTCCGGCTATCGGTCTCAATTATCGATCCTTATCGTCTGCTGATCAGAACCGGGGAATCGAAATAACTTTAATTAGCGTAGCGCAGCAACACGAGGAACCCAATTCAGTAATCGATCCAATGGTAAATTCCCAGAAAAATGTAACACAGAATACTAAAATTTATGCTCGATAAGTTATGACTTCTAAACACCTATCCAAACCGTTCTAACAATTGCTCACGAGAAAGGGTAATCAGCAGGGACGTTAACTCCTGAGGAGGTAACTGCAACATCGGCGCGATCGCACTCGATAGTTCCTGATCCAGTTCACCAAATCGCACTCTGAGAAAGTTTTCTATAGTTTCTCGCTTGGGTGTTCTTAAGGCATCTTCTCGTCCAGGCACATCCCCAAACCAAACCAACAGTTCCTCACGAGAAAGGTTAAACAACAGACGAGTCAACTCTGGAGGGGGTAACTGTAACATTGGCGCGATCGCACTCGACAATTCTTCATCGAGTGAACCAAATCGCACTCTGAGAAAGTTTTCCGCCATCTGTCGTTGTCCTTCAAGCCTGCCTTCTTGTATACCTTCTTGTATACCTTCAAGCCGACCTTCTTGTATACCTTCAAGCCTGCCTTCTTGTAAGGTTTCTTCCTGCCATTTCAAATAAGCGGGTGATAAGTTCATAAGCAACTCCCTGTCCTGTTCACTTAAATTTTCGCTTTCGTTGACAGTGATACGCCAGTTCGCCAGAATCTCCAGAATAGTCTGCCGAAATGGGTTCTGTTGTGGTAAGGCGACCAACTCATCGATTGCCCGCCTCTGAGTTCCCCTTTTTCCCAGAACCCTTAACCAAAGTGTATCTTCAGTAACTGGGAGTTGGTTGATCGCGATCAATGCACACTTCTGGAACTCCGGCAGAAAATACACGCCGTGCGCCAGCAACTCGGCTTACAGCTTTCATTAGAAGATAAGCCGCCTCGCTGTCGGGAATATGTGGAAGATAAGATTTTTGCGATTTGAAGCATTAGGGGTAAAACTTACTTGAATTTTGAGATTATCGGCAACATCATTAATATAGAAACTATAGCGGTGGGTCGTTCTATTCGAGAAGTCGAACGCTTGCGTAAAACCTATGGTTCTGGACGATGGAGAAAACTTAAAGGTACTGGAACTATTCGGTTAAATAACGGAACTATTTGTGAAGCTGAATTACACGGGTATGAAGCACACGGCATCGGCAAAAAAGAAATAAAAATTAAATTCATCTTATCGGAGTAGTTATGCAGTTTTTGAATAAAGAAAATCAATTTATGAGTATGATGATGCTGATGAAATTGTTTCTCTCAACTCTTTCTCATTCCAAATAACCCTGGCAGATATTTATGACAAAGTAGAGACGTAGCATGCTACGTCTCTACACGGTAATGTGATATCCGCCAAATCACTCATAATAAATAAAGGATGAAACCCTAGACATCAGATTTATGACCACTAATCCCGATAATCAACCCACAACTACCGAACAAACGCCGCCGACTCCCTTGCGCTGCTTGATTTCAGCCTTGATATCGAGTTCTCTGGCGATCGCGGGATACTGGCTGACAACCGCTATTGCCCAATCCTTAGCGAATAAGCCTCTACCCTCTGGGAATGTGACGGCGATTAATATTGCGATCGCGGTTCGTACCTTAGTCGTTGGTATCAGTACTCTCGCCACGGCTGTCTTTAGTCTCGTGGCTGTTGGCTTGGTGGCTTTAGCCATCCAATTGACAGTGCAACGCTTCACCCAAGGGACAAAATGATTGCTTACGGATCAACTCCTGTCTAGAGGTTGACAAATTTAAAAAAATATGTATTGTAGAGACGTTGCATGCAACGTCTCTACAAATGTGATGATGATATCACTAACTTTCCGGTAACAGCCCCTTTTGTGCCAACCACTCCCGATTATAAAGCCGCGATTGATAACGCGAACCGCTATCACAAAGCACCGTCACAATCGTATGTCCGGGTCCCATTTCTTTGGCTAAAGCTACGGCTGCACCAACATTAATTCCCACAGAACCGCCCATGAATAAACCATCTTTTTCCAATAGTTGGTAAATTACCCGCACCGCTTCTTGGTCATCAATTTGAATCGCATCATCAATCGGTACTCCTTCCATATTGGCAGTAATTCGGCTGTTACCAATCCCTTCAGTAATCGAATTCCCTTCTGTGTTAATTTCGCCCGTCTTCACGTAACTGTACAACCCACTCCCCATCGGGTCAGCCACAATCGATTTAATCTGGGGATTCTTTTCTTTCAGGAACATGGAAACCCCAGCAAATGTCCCCCCTGTCCCTGTCGCCGCCACCCAAGCATCCACTTTACCATCGGTTTGTTGCCAAATTTCGGGTCCAGTGGTTGCGTAATGTGCCTGTCGATTGGCTAAATTATCAAACTGATTTGCCCAAATCGCATTCTCCATCTCGTCGGCGGTTCGTCCCGATAGCTTAACGTAATTATTTGGGTTTTTATAGGGTACAGCCGGAACCGGACGCACTTCGGCACCTAGCGTCCTTAATGCATCCATTTTCTCTTGGGATTGAGTTTCGGGAATGATAATTAGGCACTTGTATCCCTTAGCGTTGCAAATATGCGCTAAACCAATACCCGTATTACCAGCCGTTCCCTCCACAACCGTACCACCGGGCTTGAGTAACCCTTGGTCTTCAGCATCTTGAATAATATAGAGGGCGGCGCGGTCTTTGACAGAACCGCCAGGATTAAGAAACTCAGCTTTTCCCAGGATTTCACAGCCTGTTTCTGCGCTGAAGCTATTTAATCGAATCAGAGGTGTATTGCCTACTGTGCCGACAAAGCCGTCTTTAATATCCATTTGCTTTACAAGGTTGCTGCTTTATTGTCCTTTTTCTGTACCTCCCCTGTTCCCAGAGAAGGGCGGGTTTAGTCAAGTTATTAGTTTGTGCCAAAATGTTATCGGTCAAACCCGCCCCTACAGCCCTGTTTCCAGATGCTTCTGGCATCAAGCCTGGAACATTTCTCCCCCATCTCCCCCATCTCCCAGACGTGCCATGGCACGTCTCTACTTGTTGGGTTGAGGGGTCATCCGCAGGTAAGGCTTGACTTCGGTGTAACCTTTGGGGAATTTTTCTTTCAAGACTTCTGGGTCTTTCAGAGAAGGGACAATCACACACTCATCCCCTTCTTTCCAATTCACGGGAGTGGCTACCTGATGGTGATCCGTAAGCTGTAGGGAGTCAATCACCCGCAAGATTTCATCAAAGTTGCGACCGGTGCTGGGAGGATAGGTGATGGTCAGGCGCAGTTTTTTCTGGGGGTCAATGACAAAGACGGTGCGTACCGTCACACTAGCATTGGCGTTGGGATGAATCATGTCGTACAAATCAGACACCTTTTTATCCGCATCTGCCAAAACTGGGTAGTTGACGGTCGTATTCTGGGTTTCGTTGATGTCTTGAATCCAACCCTGATGAGAATCCGCATCGTCCACACTTAAGGCGATGACTTTAGCATTGCGCTTGTCAAATTCGGGTTTGAGCTTGGCAACCTCGCCTAACTCTGTGGTGCAAACGGGTGTATAGTCAGCCGGGTGGGAGAATAACACGACCCAGCTATCCCCTGCCCAGTCATAGAAGTTGATTTCACCTTCACTAGAGGATTGTGTGAAGTTGGGGACAGTATCGCCTAATCGCAGAGCCATAGCTAATTTCCTGATTCGTTCGTCAACAGAGACAATTTTTAATCATCCCACAAAACCCCGGTTTTCCGGTAGAGTTTTAGAACTATTTAGCATTTTTCATAATTTTGGGCGGATAAGCGCCTAAACTCTTGAGGTAGGGATAGATAAGATGAGAGGATAGAAAACAAATACAGATTTTAAGTAGGGCGAGTTCCGTCCGATGTTAAGCCTGTGGACTGGTTGAGTGCCGACACCGCCAGAGTGAAGCTCCGAAGCAATCCGGATGATGTCTAAGAAGATCCAATATTGTCTAGCTTTGTCCAAGTGTTGTAGAACGGCAGTTCTCTCTTGGTCTTCAATGTGTCTGAGTAAGGAGGAGAGTTAATGAAACGATTGGTTCGTGTGTTAGTGGTATGGGGACTGTTAGTGGGCTGCTTAGGATGGTTGGGTTTCTCCCAAAGCGCGATCGCAGCACCAATGTCCTGGACTCCAGGCGTGTCCTTGAGTAACGCGCTCCAGAATGGGGCACCGATGTTACTTGCCGATGAGGAGTTACGCAATCCAGCCGATGCCAAGCTGGAAACAGAGTTTGGTCAAAAGCTGGATTTGAACAATACTCATATCCGAGCGTTTCGCAAGTATCGGGGGATGTTCCCGACGTTAGCGTCATTGATCATCCAGAATGCTCCCTACGACGATGTAGAGGAAGTGCTGGAGATTCCCGGATTGACTGATCGGCAAAAGCAGGTGCTAAAAGACAATCTGGATGCATTCACTGTGACCGATACAGCGGACGTTTACAACGGAGGTGACGACCGCTACAATCCCGGCGTCTACTAAACTCGGATAATTCCGGAAATTCCTAGTTCAACCCACTCCTGTTGGGGGTGGGTTATTTTTTACATAAGTTCCCTATTCCCCATTCCCCATTCCCTGTTCCCTAATAATTAAATGATTTCTGTTCCTGACAATTCTCAATCGCCACTCCATCAGCCAACCCAGTTTGATGTCGTCGTTGTAGGTGCTGGCGCGGCTGGACTTTATGCCGCCCTCTGTTTACCCGATCGCTTAAATGTTGCACTGATAACCAAAGATACTCTATCCATCGGTGCCAGTGACTGGGCGCAGGGCGGTATTGCGGCGGCTATTGCTCCTGGAGATTCCCCAGTGTTGCATGTTGAGGATACACTTCGGGCAGGGGCGGGGCTTTGTGACGCTGATGCTGTGGAGTTTTTGGCTCAACAAGCACCCGATCGCATTCGCTCGTTAGTGGAGATGGGGGTGACGTTTGATCGACGGGGGGAGCAGTTAGCGTTAACCTTAGAGGCGGCTCATTCTCGTCCCCGGGTTCTCCATGCGGCAGATACCACGGGGCGGGCTGTAGTTAGTACGCTTACTGCCTTAGTTTTGCGCCAAGCTAATATTACAGTGCTTGAGCGAGCATTTGCTTTATCTGTCTGGCTGAATCCTGACACGGGTGATTGTCAAGGTGTCCAACTCATGTATCAGGGTCAAATCAGTTGGAGACGGGCGGGTGCAGTTGTCCTGGCTACAGGAGGCGGCGGTCAAGTCTTTGCCCAGACGACGAATCCCGATGTCAGTACCGGAGATGGAGTTGCGATCGCATGGCGGGCGGGGGCGATTCTCAGAGACTTGGAATTTGTCCAATTTCATCCCACAGCTTTAACCAAACCGGGAGCGCCTCATTTTCTGATCAGCGAAGCGGTGCGGGGAGAAGGGGCGCATCTGGTGGATGATCAGGGACACCGTTTTGCCTTTGAGTATCATCCTGATGGCGAACTTGCGCCCAGAGATGTGGTGAGTCGAGCGATTTTTAGTCATTTACAGAAAACTAAACCTGATCCAGCCACCAGTCATGTTTATTTAGATTTGCGCCCCATTCCTGATGATCAGATTCGCCACCGATTTCCGAATATTATTCAAGTTTGTCAGCAATGGGGGGTTGATGTATTTCGGGATATGATTCCTGTCGCCCCCGCCGCTCATTACTGGATGGGGGGAATTGCTACGGATTTAATCACATGTACCTCTATTCCTAATTTATATGCCGTGGGTGAAACGGCGAGTACGGGTGTTCATGGTGCGAATCGTCTAGCCAGTAATTCCCTATTGGAATGTATTGTATTTGGCGCTCAGTTGGGGGAATTGACACCGGATAAATCTGTCTTGAATCAGGAATCAGCTTCTATTTCTCCCTTAACCTTATCCGATGAAGTCACGAAAACGGATAAAATGCTGGCGATGCAAGATCAGTTAAAACGTTTAGTCTGGCAAAGTGCTGGGATTTGTCGATCTGCACAAAAACTAGAACGTGCGATCGCACAGGTGGAAGTCTGGCAGACCGAATTGGCGGCGTTGCCTTTAAGCCAACAGTTACGGAATTTAACGCCACAGAAGACCGTTCAACTTGATGTTCCAAATGCCGATTACCTGGTGCGAACGTGGGGAGAAACCTCTAACTTATTAGATATAGCTTACTTAATTTTAAAAAGCGCTCTGTTTCGGACAGAAAGTCGTGGCGGACATCACCGCTTAGATTATCCCCAACCTGATCCGGATTGGCAAATGCATACACTCGTGCAAGAGGAGCGTTGGTGGAAAGGGTAAATGGTCATTTGTCATTCGTCATTCGTCATTCGTCATTTGTTCCGAAATAGAGAAATCTCTCAACAGATAGGTGTCAGAATTAAGAAATGGGTGCAAGATTGCAGGGGAGTATTTTGATGTCGTCAACCTAAAGACAAATACATGGTTAAGGTAGGATTTCTCGGTACAGGATTAATGGGACAACCCATGGCGCAACGGTTACTGGATGCGGAAATACCAGTCGTGGCGTACAATCGCACCTCGTCTAAGCTAGAATCTCTAAGGGATTCGGGTGCTGAAACGACTGATTCGGCGGCGGATGCGATCGCGGCTGCCGATTGCGTTATTTTAATGTTGGCAGATGCTGATGCAATTCGACAGGTGGCACTATCCGATAGTTGCCAAGAGGTATTAAAAGGATGCACCGTGATTCAAATGGGAACCATTTCCCCTAGACAAAGCCAAGATATTCAAAATCAAATCGTAGCCGTCGGGGGTGAGTATCTAGAAGCACCTGTATTGGGGAGTATTCCGCAAGTCAAAGATGGTAAGCTACAAGTCATGGTAGGGGCATCTGAAGATCAGTTTCAAAAATGGCAAGAGTTACTCAAAAATTTTGGAGAACCCCTATTAATAGGTCCCGTGGGAACCGCCGCCGCCACAAAGTTAGCCTTAAATCAATTAATTGCCGCCTTAACCGCCGGGTTTGCCCTTAGTTTGGGATTTGTAAAGCGTCAGGGGGTGGATGTAGACAAGTTTATGGAACTGCTGCGAGACAGTGCGCTGTATGCACCGACGTTTGATAAGAAGTTAAATCGGATGCAAGACAGTAATTTTGCTGATCCCAACTTTCCTCTGAAACATTTACTCAAAGATATTAATTTATTTCTTAGTGAGGCAAAAGCAGAAGGGTTAGAGGCGAGTAGTTTGGCAGGTGTACGCCAAGTTGTCGAAAAGGCGAAAGACGCTGGGTTAGCAGATGAAGATTACTCTTCCTTATATTCGGGAATTGCCCAGACATTGGGTTGAATAGTTACAGATATTTTGAGCTAACGCGCTGAATAGTGAAACCGGCTTTGTAGGGGCGGGTTTAGGGAATTTTGTGCAAGCTATTGGTAATAACGTTTATTCAAAACCCGCCCTGACCGATATCTAGGGGCGAGTTTCACTTTGTAGGGGCGGGTTTAGGGAATTTTGTGCAAGCTATTGGTGATAACGTTTATTCAAAACCCGCCCTGACCGATATCTAGGGGCGAGTTTCACTTTGTAGGGGCGGGTTTAGGGAATTTTGTGCAAGCTATTGGTGATAACGTTTATTCAAAACCCGCCCTGACCGATATCTAGGGGCGAGTTTCACTTTGTAGTACTACGCACACACGTTAGGACAAAAGAAGAAAAATTTAAATCGTTTTGACCCTGAGCGACTTGTACCGAGCGAAGTCGAGGTAAGTCGAAGGGTCAATCCCTTGATGAGTCAGTGTTTTTCTTCAAAGAAAGCCCATTGCCTATTGCAAGAAAGCCTAGCGCGTAGCGCTATATCGTTTCTTTTTAACCCAGATGTTACTAAATTTATCCCAACCGATGGTTTCTTACTCCCTTTATCGGGGTGAAAGGGTTAAACTTTGGCAAGGTATTCGTAAAGTTTGAGTTAATCTTTACTCCCTGACTAGATAAAAAGCCGCTTAAACCCTTGATGGATAAGGGTTTGCATAAATTTTCGGCGTAGGTAACTTTAGAACACCTGTCCAGTAAAATGCTCATAAGGAAATCTCTCAAAAATAGCGTTCAGTTCCGGGAATATGACCAAAAATTCGTTCTGAATAGTCTCGAAGTTCTGCATGATTAATGAGTTTTTGATATTGGGGATCATCTGCAAAAACTTTCCATCGGTTGAGAACATCCATTTCAGCCGCTTTCCCCCGAAATATAATTCCGTCGAAAGAACTTCCACCACCTTGACCTTTTACATCATTAAAACCTGTATCATAAAAGTTTACATTAAGTTGCTTGGCTAATTGCTGGCGATAGTCCACATCGATAAACCACTGATTATAATTAACCACGATTTTATTATTTTTCAAGAACTGCGTTTCTGCCAAGAATTCTTGAGCGTATGATATCCACAGTTCAACTAATGTTCTATCAGGACATTTTACTTTCATATATCCCTTTTTAAATCGGCTTGCCAGCAGATTGAAGGGATCTCTCAAGATAAGTACGTCATATTGGATTGCACTTTTACCCAAGTACTGTTCACTTTTTCTTTCAAACTCATTGTCAGTGATTTGCTCAAGCGCATGATCTTCATAGCTATAGATTAAGCAGTCTTTTTGGGTAAAATTACCTTTGGCTTCCTGCTTTAATTTTTCTTTGGGATAATGTTCATACAAGAAACGGTATGGATTCCGTTTTACTGGAATCTTATTCAAATGCCATACTTCACCGTGGTGGTGTTTTCTGATCCAGTTGATAATGGCATGATTTCCACTCCGTTTTAATCCAACTACTCTAATTTCCTTTTGATTAACTATTTCTGACGGACTCACGTTGTTGGATAAGTGTCTCATGGCATCTTCGACACGGTAACCCATATTTCGTTTCACGCGGCGAAGCCTATTCAGTAGGTTGTCCATCTTTACAGTAGAACGGTGAATCTAACTCTGGCTAATCGATCTTAGCAGACGCAAAGTTTAGTCTTTTGATTAATGGCAATGGAGAAGTTCTAGGGAAAAACTGTCTGTGATGGAGTTAAGTCAGTATTATTACCTAAGTATATATTACAACTAAATCTTGATAAGCTGAGCTTATAAAAAACAGAACAAGATCCGATAGCATATCTATTGCATTTCTGTAAAGACCTTCGTTAAAGTTATAAACAACAGAGAGAACAAACAAAACAGAGGAGAGAGATTCAGATGTACACCACAATCAACCAAGATGGACAACTGAACAACTACGCGATCGAAACCCCTGTATATTATGCTGAATATCCCAATAGTGAGCAACAGCGTCGCTATGCTTTTCAAGGGGCGTGCGCTATTCTATTCGTCAATATCCTAATTCTGACAGCACTGGCTGCAAGCTAACGTTTACGCCTCATCCACCTGTCGTTAACCCAAGATGATTGTATCCCAAAATTATTACGGGTAGCGCCAGCGAATAACGTTTTTTAAGTCCTCCTAACCCTTGGAATTTGGGATAACGAAAAGCCTTGCTTCGGCAGGACTAGAAGAGAGCCTCAGTGACAAAATCCGCGACGGTTTTAGTCGTGGATTTTTACTGTTTTTTTCGAGCAATTCCCGAAAGCAAAGTGATATAAATCTGTGTCATCTTTGATAGACTGTTTTGAGTTTCCAGTGTGTAGGGGCGGGTTTCACTACTATCTTTTCCTTTGCACCCAGATGTGACTAAACCCGCCCCGACCCAGGTTTCTCGCCTTGGAAGAAGAAGCCCAATCTCCAAATCCACGGAAGGCAAGAATTAAGGCTTATGCTCAACAACTAACTCTTTGTTTACGTCTCATTCACCTCTTCACCCGAACTCGGCTCTGTGTTCTCCAATTCCAATCCCGCCTCTGTAACCAATTGATTCACCACAGATTCAAATGTGTCTAAGGATTGAGTTGTCACCGCCTGAACCAGAAGAGTTTCTAGCACCTCAAGAGCCTCGATTTTTCCAATTAGTTCCCTCAATCCCTGCGGAATATTTTCAAACCGAACCTCAAGAATACGAATAATTGCTCCTTGTTGTCCCTTCCTGATTCCGATTCGTTCAACACTGGTAATATAAGGCATTTTTCTCTCCTCTTCTAAGGTTTGTATCTCTTTCCATACTGTAATCTAGCAGTTTCACCACCGGAAATTCCAGTATTGCCCGACACCCCCACAATTCACGTTCATACCGACTGGGGCGCCAACTCGGTTGCTCATCGCCGAGTATTCCTAAACTCACCACACTGCGACGATACCTATCGAAAATTCGGCTGTGATACAAGTACATCCGCTCACTAAACTCACTTTGACGCTGTGATTGCACCTCTACATGGACAAGAACCCATTGCTCCTCCCCACTACGACGCCAGACTTTCACCAACTTATCCGCATCTCTCCTACCCGTTTCTGTCTCTCGCTTGATTTGTTGTAACTCAGTGTCTAAAAATTCAAATCCTCGTTCCCAATCGATATCCTCTTCTATGCGTGGATAGAAGAAACTCAAAAACTCCCGAAAATATAGCGAAATGCTTTCTTTCCATGGCGAATCATATTCGCTCATCTTAGCCACTCCTCAATTCTCATCCTTGCCCTGATTTAAGTTAATTTATTGTAATCCAATTTGACTGATTTTTATTGCCAGAATAGCACTGAAATTTTGTATAGAAAAAACGCCGAAACCGATGATATCCCGTAGGGTGGGCATTGCCCACCAAATCCACGTCATCAGGGAGATCATTAGCAGACATTCCGGCTCTTTGCATTAGCTCAATCAGTCGCTTGATTTGAGAAAGCGAAAACCTAAAATTGCTTAATCTGATAGTAATATTAAAATTTGGAATTCAGAAGATAAAATGCTGAATATTTGTTTACGTATCATTCGCCTCTTCACCCGCACTCGATTCTGTGTTCTCCAATTCCAATCCCGCCTCTGTAATCAATTGATTCGCCACAGATTCAAATACCTCTAATGATTGAGTTGTTACCGCCTGAACCAGAAGAGTACCTAGTACCTCAGAATCCTTTATCCTCCCAATTAGTTCCCTCAATTTTAACGGAATATCTTGAAACTGAACTTCAAGTATACAAATAATAGATCTTTGTTGTCCTTGTTGTAACCCTTGCTGTAACCCTTGCTCCAAGCCCTTCCTGATTCCGATTCGTTCAACGCTGGTAATATAAGGCATTTTCCTCTCCTCCTCTAACGTTTGTATCTCTTGCCACAATCGCTCCTCTTCTCTCTTTGGTAGAGCAATAAACCAATCGATTAATCGAAATAATTGAACGATATCCTCTCGCCCATACCCCCGCTCATATAAACTCTTAATCAAAGACAGCTTGCTTTCATATCCCACCCCAACATCTTTCCCTGCAACTTGAGCAGAAAGGTGAGCCTGTACTATCGCCGCTAATGGGTTTTGACTTCGAGCAAGCTCTTCCATACTGTAATCTAGCAGTTTCACCACCGGAAATTCCAGTATTGCCCGACACCCCCACAATTCACGCTCATACCGACTGGGGCGCCAACCCGGTTGCTCATCGCCGAGTATTCCCAAACTCACCACACTGCGACGATACCTATCGAAAATCCGGCTGTGATACAGGTACATCCGCTCACTAAACTCACTTTGACGCTGTGATTGTACCTCTACATGGACAAGAACCCATTCCTCCTCCCCGCTACGACGCCAGACTTTCACCAACTTATCCGCATCTCTCCTCCCCGTTTCTGTCTCTCGCTTGATTTGTTGTAACTCAGTGTCTAAAAATTCAAATCCTCGTTCCCAATCAATGTCCTCTTCTATGCGTGGATAGAAGAAACTCAAAAACTCCCGAAAATATAGCGAAATGCTTTCCTTCCATGGCGAATCATATTCGCTCATCTTAGTCACTCCTCAATTCTGATCCTTGCCCTGATTTAAATTGATTTATTGTAATCCAATTTGACTGATTTTTATTACCAGAACGATACGAAAAGAGATGCAGGGGCAAATGCTTTAGGTTCGATTGTGGGAGTGCTATTAGCTGCTGGATAAGGTTCGCTTACCTGAATTAAGGCTGGTGGGCAATGCCCACCCTACGGGCTTATTTGATGAATTAGAATTACATCCATCATCTTTCTTTAAGGGCGCAAGTTTTGCGCCCCTACATTGAATAACGACAATGGTAAAATCTGCCCCGATATCAATGTCAAGACGCGCCATGGCGCGTCTCTACCAGGGAATTCGGTAGAATGAACCATGAGTCCTTGTCACTCAAACGCTAATCATGACCACACATTCCCCTGTAGATTTCCAAGACGCTTTTGATGTCATTGTTGTCGGTGCTGGACATTCTGGCTGCGAAGCCGCACTCGCCGCCGCCCGTCTGGGATGTCGCACCCTCCTGCTTACGCTGAACTTAGATAAAATAGCTTGGCAACCCTGTAATCCGGCTGTGGGTGCGCCAGCTAAATCCCAACTTGCCCACGAGGTAGACGCCTTGGGGGGAGAAATTGGTAAAATGGCAGACCGGACTTATCTCCAAAAGCGGGTATTAAATCAGTCGCGGGGACCTGCGGTTTGGGCGTTACGGGCGCAAACCGATAAGCGGGAATACGCGGCGGTGATGAAACGGATTGTTGAGAACCAGGAGAATTTGCTTATCCGGGAAGGGATGGTGACGGATTTAGTCCTGGGGGCGAACGATGAGGTTATCGGTGTTGAGACTTATTTTGGTGTAGCATTTGCCGCCCCTGCGGTAGTATTAACCACAGGAACGTTCCTGGGTGGATGTATCTGGGTGGGGAATAAATCAATGTCCGCTGGACGCGCGGGGGAATTTGCAGCGGTGGGATTGACGGAAACCCTGAACCGACTGGGGTTTGAAACCGGACGACTGAAGACGGGAACTCCGGCGCGGGTGGATAAGCGATCTGTCGATTACACTAAGATGGAACCTCAACCTGGGGATGAGGTGGTGTCTTGGTTCAGTTTTGACCCAGAGGTGTGGGTGGAACGGGAACAGATGAATTGTTATATTACTCGTACCACGGCAGAAACGCATCAGTTGATTCGGGATAATCTGCATCTGTCTCCAGTTTATGGGGGTTGGGTGGATGCAAAGGGACCCCGTTATTGTCCCAGTATTGAAGATAAAATTGTCCGGTTTGCCGATAAGCAAAGCCATCAGATATTTATTGAACCGGAAGGGCGAGACATTCCCGAACTTTATATCCAGGGATTCTCGACAGGATTACCAGAGAAGCTACAGTTGCAAATGTTGCGATCGCTCCCTGGATTAGAACACTGTACAATGCTACGCCCAGCTTATGCGGTGGAGTATGATTATCTACCCGCAACTCAGTGTTTTCCCACGTTGATGACCAAAAAAATAGAAGGGCTATTCTGCGCTGGACAAATTAATGGGACAACAGGGTACGAAGAAGCCGCCGCCCAAGGGATTGTGGCGGGAATTAATGCAGTACGCTATGTGCGACATCAAGAGATGTTGGTGTTTCCCCGTGAGGAAAGCTATATCGGGACATTAATTGATGATTTATGTACGAAGGATTTGCGAGAACCTTACCGGATGCTAACCAGTCGTTCTGAGTATCGCTTACTCCTGCGTTCTGATAATGCGGATCGCCGTCTGACTCCTTTGGGACGAGACATTGGTTTAATTGATGACCGCCGTTGGCAACTTTATACTGAAAAACAAGCCAATATTGCGGCGGAGAAGGAACGACTTCAGACAGTACGGATTAAAGAACATGAGGAATTAGGGATTGCGATCGCGTCGGATACTCAGCAACGGATTAAGGGTTCGATTACGCTGGCTGAATTATTACGTCGTCCCAAATTCCACTATACCAATCTGGATCACTATGGATTAGGGAATCCCAGTCTCAACCAAGCTGAACGAGACGGCGCGGAAATCGATATCAAATACGCCGGATATCTGCAACGCCAGCAAAATCAGATTGATCAAGTGTCCCGTCAAAGCCAGCGACGATTACCCACGGATCTGGATTATGATGCCATTGAAACCTTATCCAAGGAATCTCGCGAGAAACTCTCCCAGGTTCAACCCCTGACAATTGGGCAAGCCTCTCGGATTGGTGGGGTGAATCCGGCGGATATTAATGCTTTGCTGGTGTATTTGGAAGTGCGATCGCGCCAATCAGCACATCCTTCAAAGTCCCAAATACCAACAGCATCAGGAATCTCTGGGTAATTCGACGGGTAGAGACGTTGCATGCAACGTCTCTACCATTTATAAAAAACAGAGTTCTATAATGCCAGATTGGATATTATTCCACCTGATGTCCAACAGAGGTAATGACTTGTTTAATTGACTCGTGAGACGCCTCAGTTTCCACACTAACCGTCTTATTTGCCACATCAACATCGACTTTCGCTTCAGGTTCGTGAGTACGAATCCCTTCGCTGATGGTTTTAGCGCAAGCATCACAAGCAATACTCGGAACCTTGAATTTCATTGCTGCCATCGTGTAGATTTCACTCCAGGTTTTTATTCAATCTATCATTATAGCGAAGTGCTGCTTTTTGTTTTTCACTCTAAAGTATGAATTTTGAAAAAAAGCTTAGGGGGGACAAACTTTATTTATTTTTACGCCATCTTTTTCGGGGATTTATATCTTTTGTAAAAAAATAATACCTGATAAAACTTACGAGAATTGACGTAGTATTTTTTAC
>JGI12210J13797_10021769_pt1 | contig 19010 bp, 13 predicted proteins | sample ElkSlonscriptome_3_FD_13797 | JGI IMG/M metagenome (IMG submission 13797)
ATGCCGTAATAAACGGCGATATCCTTGGCTAGCTCATCACGGTCGCGCAAGTGGGACTGCATGCCATGGACACCAAACCCCGTTTCGTTCCACGCGGAGAAATCCGGATTCTCCTCCTGAGTTAGGCGAAAGTGCTCGGGATTCCTGTCATGCTCGCCAGGATACATTTCCGGAACCTTGATATCGCTCGGATCGTACATACTTGCCCACGGCTCGGGCACGAGGTAGTCGGGATGGGGATCGAAAAAGCTCGACCAGAGAAAGAAGGGTTGGCCAGAAGCTTTGCTCCGGTCGAGAAAGGCAAGACTTCGCTCGGCAATCCAGGTGTTGTAGTGGTATTCCTCCGGGATCGACCAGACACGTCCGCGTGTCGGCGAAACGGTACCAGTGGGCGACAAGAAGTGTTCCCGCCAGTCCTTGAGGCCTTTTTCCTCCATCCAAATCGCGTAGTGCTGGCCGACATGGGCCTCGTCGGCGTGGTTGCGCGCCAGCTCGAATTCGCGAAATCCGTAAAACGGCCCCTCGTAGCTTCGCCAAAAGTCAAGATCCTGGAGGATCGGGTAGGACTCGAGCGAAGGAAATTCCTCTGTGCCGTAAAGGGGCTGAAAATGAGCTTTGCCGATCAGTCCGGTCGCGAAACCAGCCTCGTGGAGGGCGTCTCCTATGGTGGGGACGCGCTCATCGAGTTTTGTGCCGAGAGACCAAGCACCGTGCTGACTCGGATACTGCCCCGTAATGATGGATGCCCGAGTCGGCGTGCAGGTTGGATTGGGACAGTAGGCCCGGTCGAAGAGACAACCCCTCTCGCGCAGGCGATCGAGGTTGGGCGTTTTCACCGGAGAACTGGCACAGCCCAGCGTGTCCCAGTGCTGCTGGTCGCTAGTGATAAGGAGGATATTTTTTGGCATGAATATTTTTCAACTTGTTAGCTGATCGTTTAGGAGGGATCGATCCCCGAATTTGGAACGCTCCTTCCTTAGTGAGGGGTCGGTCAGTTCAGCGACGGTTTCGTCAGGGGTTCGGAAGCGATCACAGTAAGGAACATTCACGATGTCAGCCGTGGTGTTTCGTGATACAAATCGACCGTTAGAACGAAGAGAGCATTGTGCAATTAAAAGATTACACTTGGAATCATCATCACCGGGCGCAAGTGTTTTTGGGTTCAACCCGTCTCAAATATGTCCGTTTTATATCAACCTCTCCACCACGGGTGGACCTTTCGTCGCGCCGACCGGAAAACGACTTACCCCGCCAGAGTGCCTGGCTGCGTGCACACCGATCTCCGCGCGGCCCGGTTGATTCCCGATCCCTTCCATGGTCGCAACGAACTTGATCTGCAATGGATTGGGGAAACGGACTGGGTGTACGCCACCCGCTTCGACGTGGGGGAAGCTACCCTTAGAGAAGAACGGATCGATCTGGTCGCCGAGGGGCTCGACACGCTCACCACCATCCGCCTCAACGGCACCGAGGTTGGCCGGACCGACAACATGTTCCTCGCCCACCGTTTTTCCGTAAAGAAATTGCTGAAGCCGCGAAACAATGAGCTCGAAATTCGATTCGGCAATCCGATGGATTACATTCGGGAGCACAACGAGGCTCCCCTCGTTCCATGCTCAAACGACCGAGTCGGTGGGCGCTTTCATATCCGTAAGCAACAATGCTCCTTCGGATGGGACTGGGGTCCGCGGTTCGCCACCTGCGGTATTTACCGCCCGATCCGCTTGGAGGCCTGGTCGATCAACCGCCTCACCGAAGTAGCCAGCTCCCAGCATCACGGGGCGGAGACGGTCCGACTCGACCTGACGGTGCTCTGCGAGAAGAACCTCGGCTCCGCGGAATACCACGCCACCCTTTCCTTCGGGAAAAAAGTGGCGGCGGAAACCATTTCCCATGAGAAAGCCTTTTCCCTCGAAGTGGAGAACCCCCGCCTCTGGTGGTCGAACGGGCTCGGCGAGCAACCGCTCTACGACCTGGAGGTGAAGCTTGTTCAGGATGGCGTCGTCCTCGACACGTCCCGCCAGCGGATCGCTCTCTGCGAGGTGAGGCTCGACCGTCGCCCCGACGAATGGGGGGAGTCCTTCCATTTTACGGTCAATGGCACGCCTGTATTTGCCAAGGGTGCAAACTGGATCCCAACGCATAGCTTCGTCAATGAGGGCGCGAGGTATTACAACGACCTCCTCTCCTCTGCGGTGGAGGCCAATATGAACATGATCCGGGTCTGGGGCGGTGGAATATACGAGTTCGAGGAATTCTATGACCTTTGCCTCGAAAAAGGCCTTCTTGTCTGGCAGGATTTCATGTTCGCCTGCACGCCCTACCCCGCCCGGCGGAAGGATTTTCTCGCCACGGTAAAGACGGAAGCTGAGTATCAGGTAAAGCGCCTGCGCGGCTATGCCAACCTCGCGCTCTGGTGCGGAAACAACGAGCTGGAAATGATGTGTTTGAAGCAGTTCCGGGAAGATCCGGACCTGCTACGCGAATACCGCCTGCTCTTTTACGACGTCCTCGCTGGAGCTGTTGGGACACACGCTCCCGACATCGCCTACTGGCCCAGTTCCCCCCACAATCCAGAAGCAGACGGCGAGGGCAAAATTGAAGCTCCCTGGAATGACCGCATGGGCGACGTCCACTACTGGGATGTCTGGCACTCGCGCGAGCCGGTCGAAAACTACGAGAATCAATACCACCGCTTCTTCTCCGAATTCGGCATGCAGGCCTACCCCCACCCAGAGACGGCCGCCACCTTCACGAAAGAGACCAATCTCTTCGGTCCGGACATGGACAACCACCAGAAAAACGGCGGAGGCAACCAGACGATCTTCGACTATGTCTCACGCCTCTACCGCTTTCCAAAGGACTACCCTTCGACGGTTTACCTCTCGCAGATCAACCAGGCCCATTGCATCCGCACCGGGATTGAGCACATGCGACGCAACATGCCGCGGACCATGGGCGCCCTCTACTGGCAGCTCAACGATTGCTGGCCAGTCGCCTCTTGGTCGTCAATCGACTTCGGCGGACGCTGGAAGGCCTTGCACCACGCGGCTAGGCGGTTTTTCGCTCCCGCACTTGTCAGCGTCAGGCGGCTCGGGAGCGAAACCCTGCACGAGAGCAGTAATACCACCTTCAGCACCATCGATGGAGCCGAGATTTACACGGTTTTCGACGGCCCGGTCCACACCTCCGGGAAACTCGACTGGGAGCTGTATCAAATCAGCGGCCGCCGGGTGATCCTCTCCGGCCAGATGAAAGTCACCCTTCATCCCAACCAGTCCAGACTGCAGAAGACTCTTGATCTGCGAAAAGAGATCCACCGCCAAGGTCGTGAAGATCTTGTGCTCCGCACCGAACTAAAATTGGCGGACGATCCCGTATCGACGAACACTACCTTTTTCACCGCTCCGAAGCGCATCGAATTCCGTCGGGCAAAGATCGATGTCTCGATCCGGCGGATCGACGATTGCGAGTTTGACCTCTCTCTCTCTTCACGGGAATTCTGCCATCAAGTCTACGTCAACCTCGCCAGCGGACGGCGCCACCGAATCTCCGACAACTACTTCGACCTCTATCCCGGACACGGGCATCGGCTCCGGCTTTCCCTTACGCGCAAGACCGACCAACAGAGCGTGGAGAAAGCACTCCGAGTCGTTTCCTATGTGGACAGCTACCATGCCTGAGCCAGAACCGCTAAGCCGGAGTATCGTTAAAACGTATCCATAAATTTTTTACGTTTACCAGAAAAAGTATCCTCATCTAACAAAAAATAGGTATAATCGACTCCATCCTGATCCAACAACAGTTTGTCGGGCCAAGAACTTGACACAGTTTAAGAACTCATAAAAACACTCCTCTATGAAATTATGTGACCCGGTCTTCTTCAATCATCTCTCCTTACCTCTGCGTGGCGCCTACACGATCGCCGCGGCTTGCCTCCTGCCACTGGTAGCAAATTCAGCGCAACTGGCTGAATTTGTCTGGTCCGGAGGAATTTCACCGACTAGCGCCGAAGTGCGAGCCGGGTTGCTTACAGACAGTTCAAACGTGCGACTGGTCGTCAGCACCGCTTCCAATCTTTCCAATCCGACCTATTCCTCTTCGGTGGATGCTACGGCGGCCGCTAACGACCGTGTGGCTCCACTCACGATCAGCGGCTTGCAGCCAGATACTTCATATTACTACGCCGTTGAGGTGGATGGCGTGCTGGATGACCTGCGCGGCGCGTTCAGGACCTTTCCTTCGGGCAACGCATCATTCACATTCAGTTTCGGTTCCTGTGCGAACACTGGCTCAACCCATCCCGTATTGGACCAAATCCGTAGCGAAAATCCCCTATTCCACCTCGTCACCGGCGATTTCTTCTACGAAGATATCGGCGTGAACGACCCGGAACTATTTCGCGACGCCTATCGCGCCAACTTTGCTTCACCCCAGTGGGCGGCGCTCATGCAGCATGCGCCGTTCGCTTACATCTGGGACGATCACGACTTCGGCCCCAATAACAGTAATAGCTCGAGCGCTGCAAAGCCTGCTGCGCAATCCGTTTATCGGGAGATGGTGCCACACTACACCCTGCCGGACAGTAGCTCAATCTATCAGGCGTTCTCCGTCGGAAGAGTCCGCGTGATCCTCTTAGACCTTCGATCAGAGCGGGATGTTCAGTCTGCCACTGACAATGCGCAGAAAAGCACTCTTGGTGCAGCGCAGAAGGCATGGTTGAAGGAAGAGTTACTTCAGGCACAGCGGGAAGGTGCCGTCAGTATACTGGTATCCTCAGTACCATGGATTTCCGACAGAGGTTCAGACACCTGGGATAGCTATTCCACCGAGCGGTCGGAACTGGCGCGATTCATCGTGGAGAACTCACTGCAGGACAGTCTCTTCATGCTAGGAGGCGACGCCCACATGTTGGCGATCGATGATGGCCGGAACAACACTTATGCAAACGCAGGATTTCCGGTTTTCCATGCCGCAGCTCTCGACCGATCCGGCTCGACCAAAGGAGGCCCCTACTCACACGGCACGTTTCCCGGCCCTGGCCAGTACGGTTTGGTTGAAGTGACTGACAAAGGGGGCGACACCATCAAAGTCAGCTGGATAGGAAAGAATGCCGCCAACGAAGTCGTGACCGAATATTCCTTTGATGTCCCCGTGCCCCAAAGCACTTCCACCGCGGTGCATTCCGGCAGCTAGGATGTTGGAGAACTGCGCGATGGGACCCTATTTTGACAGCATGAACAAAGAACTTGCTTATCAGCCGTTTCGCAGGGCGTATGGTTTCTCATGCTAAATTAGTCTAGAGGCAACGGGCCGGTTTTCTTATATCAAATGTCATTACCTTTTGATTACTCTTTGATTCCTTTTGCGTAAATCGTGTCCATGTGTGAACTCGCCCAGTCAGCGGTTATCGATCGGAATCGCTCCAAAAGATCAAGGTCGCATACCGACGCGAGGTTATTCATCTCTTCTGGATCTTGCTCTAGATCAAATAGCTCTTCGGATCCAGAACCGTGCCAAATGTATTTATATCGCCGAGAGACGACGCCCCGGCGAATATCCCCGAGCCCCGGATTACCGGAATACTGGAAAAATGCGTATTCTGATTTTCGATCACCAAAAGACCGACTCCCGGCCTTATTCGACACAAGAGACTCTCCGTCCAAATTTGTAGGTGGGCATACGTCCAACAGTTCAGCTATCGTTGGAAATAAATCCAGATGAGAGACCACATGGTGGTGAACCTCCGGCTCGCTTGCCGGATTTCGAATGATGAGGGGAACTTTGATCGCAGGCTCGTAAAGCTCCATTTTTTGATACAATCGATGTTGTCCAAGGTGATCACCATGATCGGAGGTGAAGACAATAACGGTCTCCTCAAAAAGTCCTTTGGAATCCAAAGCTTGTAGAACTTCTCCGATCTTCTGGTCGGCAAGGTGAACCAGCCCGAGATGGGCGGCCCAAGTCTGTCTCCATTCCTCCATTGAAACACCGTCCGCCAATTGAGCTGCGATTCCCTCCCTCAAGCCTTCGGGTTCTTCTTCAACAGATTGCCCCACGTTTCCTGGAAGATTTAATTTCTCGGCTTGAAACACCGAGGCATACGGCTGGGGAACAAGAAGAGGCGGATGGGGCGCCCAGAGATTCAAGAAAAGAGCGAAAGGCTTGTCGCGATCGTGCTTCAGGAAATCGATCGCCTGATCACACCAGTAACAGTCTTTAAAGTGTTCTGCCTCCCACGGCCAAACTGCCGTCTTTGTGCTCGAGTAAGCCTTTTCTTCTCGCACGCCCTCGCAATTCTCCCGAACAGCTTTGCGAAAAGAACTCATTCCAAGGACGGACGGCTCGATTTTCATACCAGCGAGATATTCCTGATGCTCAGATTCCCCAACCCATAGTGACCAAGGTAGGCGTTTCTTCATCTCAGGTTCAACCACAAGGTGATCCACCCCGACATGCGCCAATTCGTAACCTTCTCCACAAAGAACCTCGTGAAGAGTAGAAATACTGGGTGCCGCCCGGCATGCCCGATTATTAGTAAGCACTCCGTTCTTGGCGGGGTAAAGACCTGTTGCGAGTGCGGCTCTCGCAGGGACACAGAGAGGACTGGTTGTATACGCCCGAGTAAAATGATTACTTTCCTTGGCTAGCCGATTTAAGTGCGGTGTAACTTCACGACCATTTTGCACCATCCCGATCGAATCTGACCGCTGGTGATCAGTGATGATGAAAAGGAGGTTTTTGCGCGGACTAAAGCTCATGGCGCCAGATTTACCTACCTTAGAATGAGATTTGGAATGAGTGAATTGTCTGTCGCCTCGCGACTATGGAAGGAAAGATAGCCCGGCGAACTACTGATCAATCGAAGATTAATGCGTTTATCCTCTGAATCACTATCCCAGACTGCCTGAACTGCATCGGTCAAATCCACCTCAAATTCGTCGCCCGGTCCCTGATCAAGTGACGCCGAACCGACTAGGTCCGAGGCCGGCGGCGAGGAACTCCAATCCACGGAGGCCTCGTTCCACTCACCATCTGCAGCGTAGACCAAAACCTCCACGGTATTCGAATTACTATTCTTAACCACCATCGAGAGCGTTGCCTGTCGAGGTCGGAGACTTACCTCGTTAATGTCGAAACCAAGGAGCAATTCGCGCCTGAAATCGGGATTTTGAGTATCGTTCAATTCAAGGTTCGGGGTGCTCCCGAAGGTCGATTCAGAATAACTACCAGACCTGAGAGTAGAATCTTGCGCCACTGGCAAAACAATCGCCGAGTCTTGCACGAGCATCGGCGGGAATGAAGATTCACGGCTGTAGAACTGAAAATATTCACTCCCCGAACTCATGATCTTTACACTGTTTCGACCTCTTGAAAAAGCAGATACGTTCACGGGAATATATATTTGATCGTCTTCTGGAAAGACCTCGACTGCTCCCAAAAACGCCCCGCTCGTCGGTGCGGATGCCGCCGTCACCTCGTTCTCTTCCCAGTTCGAATCTAGTTTGTAAGCTTCAACAAAGACCCTGTCTTGCGGCAAAACATTCGAAGATAATTGGAGATACAAAGAGGCTCCTTCCTCCGGCAAGGCGGGCAGATCAAACTGCAAGATACTTTCTCTATGCCAGTCTCCAACGGGTTCGGTCGTCTTCAGCTCCAGTTTAAAGACCGATCCGTAGTTTGACTGGGAAAAGCTGCCGTATCGCAGGGTCGTATCTTTCGTTACCGGTAAAGAGTTCCAGTTTGGACTCATCGATTGCCATTGCCTTCCCGTGCGGCGGTATAACTGATCCTCGTATAAGCTTTGCGGCGTCAAATCAGCACTTTGACCGATTGCTTCAGCCCAGTCTTCCGGTGACGTATCCACATCATTGTCGACTACGGGAGCAGTTACCACTTGGTCGGCTGGCCCCTGTGTTCCGATTACATACCCATAACCAAATTGCCGCGAATTGACGATATGGTTTTTATTGCTGTGATAAGCTTCGCCGTAGGTGTTCCAGATCACGCTTTCAGTCGTCGTCTGACCGTGCGCCGGCCAGCTCCAAGGCCGAACTTCGGCCTCGATCCAGTCACCCGACACGAACATATTATCGAGCAGGTTTGCCATAGAGAGCCACATATGAAAATCGGTTCCGTATCGTCCGTCGATCGCCTTGCTCCGATGGATTACATTCCCATTGGTAAACATTTGTTTAAAGGAATAGTTGTGACGGTTACCTTCGGCAGTGCATTCACTGAACAAACAATCCTGCCCTTCAAGAACAAACCCGTAGCCGTTCCCACCTCCTCCGAGATATTGAGGGAAGTTCATAGCTACGTTTTGGACCGTTATTTGCCGGGACTGGTAGATTTGGAGCCCATCACTCAGGCGGTGAATATTGGCAGGATTACCTTCGACTTGATAGGACTTCACGTCAGTTATCCAGCCATCCTCCACGCCTTCTACTCTAATGAGAGCCGAAGCGTGTAATTCGTAAGCCGCAGTTCCCTCGGTCTTGTAATCGAGATCACCAAAGCCGGATGTCGCCGTATTTGCTACGTTCCCAATCGAGAAGCCACTCAATCCGACTTCTCTTACGTAGGGGGAAATTCGGTAAACTCGGGCGTTATTGGCGGTCTCTAGTTTAAAACGAATCGGTGCGTCCAGAGTGATCGTATTCGAAGATGTGTCCACAGCGATGATGGTCCGAGCGAAGGTCGGGCCCTTCATCCAGGACACGTCCCAACTCTTGCCCTCCATACTGAATTCTTCGATAAGGGCGGCTGTTAGATCCATTGTGGCGACAATCGAGTCGCCGACAGAAAATGGCGTTACCTCTGTCAACACCAACTCGGTTTCACGCGCAGAAACATCAGCCGCCAAAGGAGTAGTCTGCTGATTCAAGGGCGAAAACCATAGCCTCTCCATCCGGGGCCCAACGCGAATGACCGGAGTGCCTCTAATAGAAACAGAGGTATTGAATAAAAAGGTTTTATCAGGTCCGTCTCCGGCCAGAAGAATCTCACTATGGTCAATCCAAAGAGCGGGGATGCCGGGAGAAGAAACAGAAATGCGGTAGATACCCTCCGGAAGATACACCGTTCCGCCGCCGGCGTTCGCCGCATCAGCGATCGCGGACTGAATCGCCCCGGTAGAATCGACGACCCCACCGGGATCCGCACCGTAATCAGAGATCACATTAAAAACCGGCTGCGGAAGATCTAGGGGAAGTTCACTTTCTCCGCCCCGATATCCAGCGTAGGAGAAGTCGTGGAGGTAGCGCCCCTGAGGATCCGTGAACGAAGGCTGCCAATCCTCGGGGTAGAGAGCACTTCGGAAAGCAGAGGCATTCAGGGAACTTATGAATAGAAATACCAGAAACGGGGGAAGGTAACCTTTTTTCATGACCGAAGAGTAGAAAAAGACAATGTCGTCGTAAAGGAAATGCCTTGACAAACAGTTGCATAAATATTGCCGTCCTCTCCCGTGTGAGTCGCGTTACCCTTAAAGAAATCGCAGAAGTCTGTAAGGTCCATACCGGGACGGTCTCTCGTGCATTGAACAACAGCCCGAAGATAAGAGCCGAAACTCGCCGTCGCATACAGAAGAAAGCGAAACAGATGGGCTACGAACGCGACCCGATGCTCCGGGCGCTTTCGCTTTACCGAAGCAAAAAACGTCCTCTCGATGTTCGTTCAGGCCTTGCTTTCTTGACGGTCGCCCCCTCGTCTTTTCCGTGGCAGTCGGTCAAAGCCTTTGCCGATTATTTTGAAGGTGCTTCGAAGCGGGCGCAGGAATTGGGCTATCACTTGGAGGAGATTGTTCTGGATCTGGAAAAGGGAGGTAAAGATGCGACAAAACGCATTCTTCGTGCCCGTGGAATTGAGGGCATCATCATCGCCCCAATGCCTCAGAGTAATAGCGAGCTCGAATTTGATTGGGATGAATTTTCGGTGGTCGCCTTAGGCTTTAGCCTCCGAGGGGTAAAAATGCATCGTGTAGCAAATCATCAGTTCAGATCCATGGTGGTTCTGACTAAAAAACTGATTGAAAAAGGCTACAAGCGCCTAGCTCTGTGCCTACCTGACTCCATCGACGAAAGAGTAGCTTATGGGTGGAGTGGAGGATTTCTTTCTGTCGTGTATGCTCGTCTCGGCGAAATTCCAATTCCTATCTTCCGAGGTTTCGGAACCGAAATTTCAGGGGGATCAAAAGATCAGTTCGAAGCATATTTGGCGCTTCACAAACCTGAAGTCATCGTAGGAACCCCAAATTTGATTCAGCCTATTCAAGACCTCGGCTACTCGATTCCGAATGACGTGGGTTTCTCTTCTCCCGCAGCGGTATCTAACGGGGAAGATATCGCTGGGATTGATGAATTATCCACGGAAATTGGCGTCGCCGCAGTGGATTTTGTAACATCAGAAGTGGAGGGAAGAAGATTTGGAATACCCTCGGTTCCGCGTCAAATCCTTATAGAAGGGGTTTGGCAAGAAGGTGCGACGCTCATTTGAGTCGCACTCTCAGCGCATTCCCGGATCGCTGTAGAATGCGTTTGCCTGATCAGGCGAGAGGACCGCGACGTGTCCATCAACAAATAGAACGTGGCTTTGGCCATCCCAACGCGTCAGATCGCGGGAGTAGTAATGCCAGTCATCACTTGTGCCAACATAAATAGTGTTACTGGGAAAACGGACTTGAAGAGGTTTAACACCCCAAGTGTTGTTCTCTGGATTGCCGTAGCCGGGCCAATATTCCTTTTCGCTATCTGGGCGGAGGATTTTCACGTTCATTCCATAGCCTGTATTCCAATGCCGGGCAGGGTTATAGTTGACGTCTTCTTTCCAACGAGGATCGAACAAAGCCTCGCTCAAAGGTTCCTCATCCCAAAAACGTTCTTTGGCTTCTCCACCAAGATAGGGATTGAGATAATCTTGCCAATGCTTCGACTCTCCCCGGTGAGCCGCTGGCGGCAAATATCCGTTGTCATTAACGAAGAGGCCAGTCGCTTTACCAATTTCGCGAAGATTGCTTAGAGATGTCGCTTCTTCTGCTTTGGANCTTACATTCGATAGAATTGGGATAACGATCGCGGCAAGGAGACCAACGATTGCGATGATTGTAAGCAGTTCCACCAGCGTGAAACCAGTCGTGCGAACTCCAGAAGAAATTTTTATGGGTAGTTTCTTCACCATGCTTTTAAAGATACACGAACCGATTCAAACTACTAGCCGCAATGAGTGCGAACAGTTGCATCAATCTATACAAGACAAATGTTTGCCTTCGCGAAGGATTTACGTCCCCACCTGAGAAACTAAATATTCGACGACGTGAAAACCAATTCATCTATCCCAAATACACCACCCCTTGGCTGGAATAGCTACGACTGCTATGGCGATGTCACAGACATTTCCGCAGTGGAACGCAATTTACCTATTTTTCTCCAGCGCCTGAAACCGGCGGGCTTCAACTACTTTGTCATCGATGCCGGATGGTACTGCGATTATCCCCCTGTTCCCGGGCAAAAATATCCACGCGGCCTTTACCCCGGAATCGAGAATCAGGTCCGCCTTGATGACTGGGGACGCCCACTTCCGGCTAAAAGCAGCTTTCCCGATGGATTGCGGACGCTAGCCCGAAAACTTCACAGCGAGGATTTGAAATTTGGGGTTCATCTTTTTCGCGGAGTGCCACGGTTGGCGGTAGAGAGAAATTTGCGGATCAAAAATACGGATTTTCTCATCAAGGATGCTGTGGACTACAACGGAAATTCCCCCTGGTGCACTTTGAATTACGGCCTGGACACATCCTCGGAAGCCGCAGCCGCTTACTACCGCAGCGTCATTGAGTTGCTCGCCGAGTGGGAAGTTGATTTTATTAAATACGATGAAATCCATCGCCATCCCGGAGACATCGATCTTGTCAGCCAGGCTGTAAAAAATAGCCCGAGACCCATGGTGCTCAGCCTCTCTTCGGGCGGTATGTTGCGGTTCGATCATTTAGGTCACTATCAAAAAGGACACATGATGCGCGTTACCGACGACATCTGGGACAATGACGATTCAATTCAGCGCAGCTTTGAACGGATGGAATTGGTTCAGGGCCTGGCCCGTCCAGGATTCTGGCCCGACCTTGACATGATCCCTTTCGGTGGTCTTACCATGTGGCGGGATGAACTACCGGAAGATGGCTATTTGGAACATCTAGGCACCCGGCGGCGCTCTAAATTCAACCCGGCGCAGAAGAGAACTTTTGTCACCCAGCGCGCAATTATGCTCTCTCCGCTGATGATGGGCGGTGACCTTGTAGAGACCACAGATTTCGAATTTTCCCTGCTCACAAATCGGGGGATGCTGGAGTGCAACCAGAGGGGCAAAGATCCCCGACTGGAGCATTTTGGCTATGAAGTGCAAGTTTACGCTGCCTCCCACCGGGAGAACTGTCATGCTGGTTGGCTCGCTTTCTTTAATCGAACTTCGAAGCCGCAGAGCATCTCCTATCAGCGCGAGGAAATCAATTTACCCAGAAATATTTCCTTGCGAGTCGAGAACGTTTGGACGGATAAATCCGAAATAGTGGAGGACGACAAATTGAATATCTCCGTCCCACCAAACGACTGCCTCTTCCTTAAATGGGAGCGACAATAATTGATTCAAAAAAAGAGGCACGCAATCTTGGAAGAATGCGTGCCTCTATTGATTAAAAACTCTCTATTCTTACCGTCGACGCCGTCTGATAAGACAGGTCCCGGCCAAGGCCAAGGTCCCAGCAATAAGAGAGAACGACGATGCTTCCGGGACTACTGTGATCGTATCGGAAACCAACAGGTTATCCAAATCCAGAACAATACTACTCGCATTTCCAGAGCTCAGTGAAAATTGATTAAAAGTCGTTGGAGATCCTGAAATATCCGCGAGAACCCCACTCCCTGGAGTTTCTAGCGCCCCGTTCAGCCAGATATGTATATTCCCAGAATCCAAGGTTTCACCCGCATAGCCAATCGAACTCCCTGAGTTATTGAAAACCAAATCCAGTTCGTAGATCGTATCCTGTGAAAGGCTCGCTAGGGTCGTGGAGCTATCAGACCGAATAGAGTTGTTTCGAATTTGGATGTCCCAAGTATTTGAAACCGATGACTGCGAAATCAGGCTCAATTCCATCGCATGAAAGCTTGTTGCGTAAGTAACGTTCGGTAATTGAAAACGAAGACTCATCTGTCCCGACCCGAGATTGGCTTGACTCTCGTCAGGATTGAGGAAGCGGCCACGAATTTGCAGACCATCGCCGGAGTCCTGATCTGTCATCCGAAGATAGTCCGCTCCGCCGCCAAAAACATCCGGAGAATTTTGCGAAACAAGGGAAACATCGGCTAGGTTTGTCGCCGGATCTACGGTCTGGTAGTAATCCGGATAAGAGCCAGGGGTCGATACAGAATCTTGGACAGGTCGATCTGAGAAGCCATCCTCAAAAACGGTTGTCGACATGACCGCAGACGGAAGCGCGAACGGAAGCCCGAGAAGGAGAATTTTGTGGAGGTTATTTTTCATTTGAGGAACATGGTTGTAGGTTTTTGTTGGTTTGGTAGATTAGTCGGAGGAAAGTCCCGACAAAATTTCGAGGTTGGCTAGGTCAAACGTGATTTGATCGTGATAGCCAGTCCCTATGATAAGTTGATTAAACCCGTCGATCACGCCTTTGGTCTCAGGAGTAATTCCTCCGGGAGGCGAAGCCATACTCCCGCCAATCCAGATTTGAAGCCTACCCGGCTTGAGTTCATTCCCGCGGAAAACTACCTCACTGGAGGTCTCATTAAAGACTAATTCGATCTGGTAGCTTTCTCCGTTGCTGTTGAGATTGATCGTTTCAGAACCCACCGTGATTCCGGAGGGAAAAAATAAGAGATTCCAGCTGTTGTGAAACGACGAACGAGAGACCAAGCTCAACTCAAACCTCGGAGTTCCTTCCAGCGGTTGGTCTTCCGGAAATCGCAAATCGAAACGAATCACACCCGACTCCGTAGTTGCGGCCCTACCGTCTTCTCCTAAAAAATTCAACCGCAGCTGAGTGCCATCCGACGAGATCCCATCAACAATCCGAAGCGATGAATTTTCTCCAGAAATCGCTTCAGTGCCTTCGAGGATCAGAAAGCCAAAATTGTCACTCTTCTTGTCGGAAGAGGGATAAACCGTCTGATATTTTCCAAATTCGGCCGATTCTGTCGGAGTATTTTCGAAATAATCCGTGAAAAGGATTTGCTCCGCCTTCAAGCCGAATGGACCGAGCAGTCCCGCAACCAAGACCAAAACAGAACCTGCAAACTTCATCCCTCAACAATTGTTGTAAAAGAACCACGGCTCAAGGCAGAGTTAATGCAAACAGTTGTCAGTTTTCACCACACGGCCTCCCTCTCGACAATAAAATTTTCGAATCGCGAGAAGACCTTCAATTTCCCTCATGTTTTAGATGGTGAAGCAGTGCTCTCTCCAGCCGAGTAGGTATGCGGGAGGAAAATTGCGGGAAGCGGCTTCTTCTTTTCAACCGATTCCACTAAAAACTCGACGGCCTGCCGGGCCATCTCCTCTGCGGGGATCAACATGGTATCGATCAGAATGCCCGTATCCGCCAGCGGCTCGTCATTGAAACCGATAACGGAGAGATCCTTGGGTTCTTGTAAGCCTTTGGAAAGAGCCGCCGTGACGGCCACATAGGCCGCGCGATCATCGTAGGCTAGAATCGCTGCGGGGCGGTGCCATTTTGCGGGTGGTTTTTTCTGACGTTTTTTATGGCTGATGGGGTCACCTCCATCGGATCTTCAATTGGCGGAGGCACGTTGGCTTCCTCGGTTTAAGCATCAACGGTGGCTATGCAATTCGCATTTTTGTAATTCTTGGACGGGTTCAATTTCGCGCCATCTGAAAATCGTTCGGGACGATCTGCTAATTTTTCAATCAGACGTTTCCGCCAAAGTATCACCTCTTCGGTGTATTTGCTGTCATTAATCAGGTTCTTACATTCATGAGGATCATTCTCTAGGTCAAAAAACTGCTCCGTTCCATCGTTGAACCAGATGAACTTACATTTGCCATCGGTCAAAAAATGCACTCCGGGGTGTTGATCCACTATCGGTGCATGTTCGCCGTGTATCCATGACCTAGATGCGGCATCATCTTCTCGGCGAGCAAGAGGAAGGATGCTGTGCCCGGTCACATGCGCTGGGGTGTCGATACCAGCGATCTGACAGCAGGTCGGCAAAATATCTTGCAGTCCAACAGGTGCCTCGATTCGGGATCCTTCGGGGATATCGGGACCTTTGAGGATAAACGGGATATGGATCGACGCTTCGTAGGGAAGTGCTTTCCTACAGAAATAATGGTCGCCCAGCATTTCGCCGTGGTCACTGATAAAAAAAATGTAGGTATTATCCAGATGCTGGTCGATCTGCTCAAACAGCAAGTTCAATTGGTCATCGACGTGGTTAATGAGCGCATAGTATGCGGCCTGTGCTTGCCGCATAAAGTCACCTTCCAGCACTTGCTTGCCAGCACCTGGGCTCAGCCCGCGTCCATCGTTTTTCGGACGCTCCGCCCAATCGCCAATGACGGGCTCAGGTAACTCCATCTGCATATAGCGGTCGTAGTAATCTCTCGGTGGAGCGAACGGAGGGTGTGGCGCAATGAAGCCCACTGACATAAACAGAGGACGATCTTTATCGCGCTTATATAAATGTTCGATCGCCTTGTTGACGGAAAAATTAGTCTCATGAAATTCCTCATCGTGAGGCCAAGGCCGTGCGCACATACTGTTGGGACCAAGTCCATGCGTCGTCCCGTGAGGCCAATTAACTTTTCCCATATGATTACCGCCGGGTATCGAAAGGGTATGGAAACGGGAGTAATGCTCTGCGAAAGGGTTTCCATCCATGACTTCAAAACCATAATGCTTGTGCTCAGGGTATTGATGCATACAACGCCCGACCGAAACAGTTTGGTAGCCCCCTCTCTTTAGAAGTTCGGGCAAGGTACTGTCGGCTCTTTCGATTCGCGCCTTTGTCTCAAAACCGACAACACCGGTGGCTTGAGGCTCCATTCCGGTTAACAATGTGTGGCGAGCTGGGATACAGGTCGGGCATTCGCTGTAGGCTCTTGTGAACTGTGCGCCGGTATGTGCGAGGTGATCTAGATTGGGTGTTTGGACGACGGGGTGCTGGTTGATCGAAAGGCAATCGCCCCGATGCTGATCGGTGTGGATGAGAATTATGTTGGGTTGAGTACGCATAGAATTGAGTTAGATTCAGAGTTTGAGTTTGAGATCGATCCATCAGGGCGTTTTATGCTCCGAAAAAATAACGACCGGGAAAAGGGTGGCTACGACCAGACTCAAAACCGAAAACCTTACTTTCATTTTCGAATCTTCGTTGCAAAAGAGCCTCAGCTCGAGGCACCGTTGATGAAAACAGTTGTCAAACCTCACCATGCGGCCTCCTTGTTTCCAATAATTTTTTTTACCGCGAGAAGACCTTCAATTTCCCTCATGTCTTAGGTGGTGAAGCAATGCTCTCTCCAGCCGAATAGGTATGCGGGAGGGAAATTGCGGGAAGCGGCTTCTTCTTCTCCACCGATTCCACCAAAAACTCGACGGCTTGCCGAGCCATCTCCTCTGCGGGGATCAACATGGTATCGATCAGGATGCCCGTATCCGCCAGGGGCTCGTCGTTGAACCCGATAATGGAAAGATCCCTGGGAACTTGTAAGCCTTTGGAGAGAGCCGCCGTGACGGTGACATAGGCCTCGCGATCATCGTAGGCTAGAATCGCTGTGGGGCGTCGTTTGCGAGAAAGGACCTTTTCCAAATCCCTGCGGAGACCGCCCATACTCTCTTCGCCGTGCTGTAAAACCTCTGCTGAACGCCCTGCTTCCCGCATCGCCTTTTCGTAACCACAACGCCGGTCTCTCTGGCTGTAATGCGACTCTTCGCCATCATTGAGCATCGAAACGTAAGTGATTCGCCGGTGCCCCGCTTCGATCAATCTTACGGTAGCCGCGTGAGCAGCGTTAAAATCATCGGGATAAACGCACGCGGAATCCAATCTGGCATTGAGCCAGACGCTTGGTACACGCGTGTTCTCGATCAGACGCTTGAGTCGTGGTGGAATCATTTTCACGTAATCCACGATGAGGCCATCCACCATCAACTCCCGCAAGATACGCGGCACCTCATCTCGCTTGATATCCTCGACGGGCACCAGCCCTGAAATAAGATGGAAATGATGAACGGCCAACTGCTCGGCCAAGGTGATCGAAACGTTTGGAAAGCGTTTCGCGTTCCCCCTTTTGATCCTCGACTGGACAAATCCTATCGCGTGATAGCGACCCAGTGCCATGGCCCGGGCTGCGGTATTCGGCCGATACCCCATTTGCTCGGCGACTTTACGGATCCCCGCTGCCCGTTTCGCTGAATCTCCGCGAACCCCTCGAATTTTCCCATTCAAGACCTTCGAAACCGTCATTTCCGATACGTTGCACCGCTTAGCAATTTCCTTTAATGTGACCATGTTCCTATGTTTGGCGGTAAATCGGAATCACGCGAATTTTATTTTTCTTTGAATAGTAGTATTTTTTGTTTAGCGTTATACCTTATATATTTGATGCAATTCTTTTATCCGTAGCCCATGAAAATCACTTTCATTCTCTTCGCGTTCCTACTGTCCATTCCGGCAGCTAGAAGCCAGCAACCCACACAAATGGAGCAGGAGTTTTCCATCGAGTTTCGGGCACTAAGCTGGACTAATACGCTTCGTGATCTTTTCTACCGAGACGGAGACGAGGAAACGCAACTATTCATACCAGACAGAGGACTCTCTCGAGTTTACAAATACACGGGCCCGTCTCCTTTGAGAATTTTTCGAAACGATCCTTTGCCAGACGGTAGCGAGCAGGAAACACAAGTAGCCGTAGTCCCGCTACGACCCGAAGAGAGTTCCTATATTGTTCTTATGTTTCAAGCGCCCGGGGAGGAAGGTAGCGTCCTCAAAGCTTTACCGATAGCAGACTCAGGATTTCGATCCGAGGAAGACCAAGTGGTCGTTTTTAATTTTACACAAAGCGACTTGGCTGGAGATTTTGGCGGTGCGAGATTCAGGCTCCCTTCACTCGGTTTCCGCGCTGTTCCGGCGCGGAAGGACGAGCGCGGAAGCCTCCGTGCACAATTAGCTACCGAAGTAGACGGTGATCTTCAACCTGTATACAGCACGACGTGGACACTGCGAGACGGACTCCAACTATTCGTATTCGTTTCCTCGGGCGAGTCGAACGACAAGACCGTGAAGGTCAAAAGGATCAGTGTTCTCCCCGAAGAATCCATCAGCTTCGATGGAATGAACAACTGATGAAGCCTCTGGATCTTAGAACGATGCAGCCAAACGTAATCCTCATCATCTGCGACGATCTTGCCTGGGGAGATCTTTCCTGTAACGGAAATCCCTACGTCAAGACATCTCACATCGATCAGCTCCAAGCAGAAGGGGCGAAGATGGAGCGTCATTGCAGTGGGCCGCTTTGCACTCCGGCTCGCGCGAGTTTGCTTACCGGACGCCATCACCTGAAAACGAGAGCGATCGACACCTACTGTGGTCGATCAATTCTCGATCCCGGCGAAACCACACTCGGACATCTTTTCTCCGACGCGGGATATCACACTGCTGCGTTCGGCAAGTGGCACCTTGGCGATTGCTATCCTTCCCGCGCGATCGACCTCGGGTTTAAGGAAACGCTCACCCATGGAGCTGGAGGGATCGGGCAACCCGGAGACCATCCCGAGAACCATTCCCGATGGAAGACCGATAGTTACTTTGATCCCGTTCTAAGCGAAAACGGGGAGCCAGTGCAAAAGACTGGCTACTGCACAGATATCTTCACCAATGCTGCGATCGAAACGATTAGCCGATGTGATGATTCTTACGAGCCATTCTTTATTTATCTATCGAGCCCCACTCCACACAGTCCTTGCATCGTCGGAGAGGAATGGTCGA
>JGI12210J13797_10414645_pt1 | contig 18990 bp, 16 predicted proteins | sample ElkSlonscriptome_3_FD_13797 | JGI IMG/M metagenome (IMG submission 13797)
TCCCGACGGTACTAAGGCAGTATCAGTCTTTTTGGTTAACTATCGCCAAGTTACACCTGGCGATCGCGACGCGACCTTTGCTTTTCAAACTCACCTCCGCATCCATTGCCCCGATGGATTTGTGCCCCGGCCTGACCCTCGTGGCGTCAACACCAAAGACCCGGATGAGGCCGTTGCCGCCCTCCAGTACCGCGACGACTATGAATTTGCCGTAGGCCACAATGTCTCGGCCCTGGCCCTAGATCCCGAGGGCAGCCGCTGTACCGAAGTCTGTACGACCTGGATACCCATCGCCGAAGTTCCCCGCGTGGTCCCCACTGCTCCCAAGGCGGTGCAACTCGGCATGGAATCTCTAGCCCTAGCCCCCGATGCCGCCACCATTCGCGGCATGGTGGGGCCATTGGTTACCGAGTACCGCGCCTGGATTGCCACCCAGCGAGCCGTAGCCATTAGCCCCCAAGAGGCTGCCGATGTGGCTAGAGACCTGCTAGACCGGGCTGGTGGGGTCTGCGATCGCATCGAAGCCGGTCTCAACGCCTTGCAGAATCCTCAGGTACTAGAGGCGTTTCAGGTAGCCAATCGGGCGATCGCTACCGCTCGCCGCCGCCAGCTCAGCCAAGAAGAGGGCCACCCCCCCGAGAGCTTTTCAGAACCCACCTGGCGGCCCTTCCAGCTCGCCTTTATTTTACTCAACCTAGTGGGGTTGGCAGAACCTAACCATGGCGATCGTGAGGTAGTAGACCTGCTGTTCTTTCCCACCGGAGGCGGCAAAACCGAAGCCTACCTGGGCCTAGCCGCCTTCACCCTGACTTTGCGGCGGCTCAAGCACCCCGGCATCCAGGCCGCTGGTATGAGTGTGCTGATGCGCTATACCCTGCGCCTGCTCACTCTCGACCAGCTAGAGCGGGCCTCGCGCCTGATCTGCGCCCTAGAGCTAGAGCGCCAAAAGGCACCCGACAAACTGGGTACCTGGCCCTTTGAAATTGGCCTTTGGGTCGGCCAAGGGGCTACCCCTAACCGCATGGGCAAACGGGGCGATAAGGATGAGTATTCAGCCCGCGATCGCACCTTGAAATTTAAGCGAGACAGCAAGAGCAACCCCTCTCCCATTCCCCTAGAGCGCTGTCCCTGGTGCGGCGAAGGCTTTGACACCGCTTCCTTCCAGCTCTTCCCCTCAGAAGACGCCCCAAAGACCCTCAAAATCATGTGCGTTAACCGCAGCTGCGACTTCCGCAGCCGCAACCCTCTTCCGATCCTGGCCGTAGACGAGCCGATCTACCGGCGTCTGCCCTGCTTCATTATCGCTACCGTCGATAAATTTGCGGCCTTGCCCTGGGTCGGCCAAACTGGAGCCCTGTTTGGCCACGTCACCCACTATGAAGAAGGCGAAGGCTTCTATAGCCCCGGCGACCCCACGACTGCAGGACGCCCTTTAGCGGGCTATCTCCCTCCTCCGGACCTGATCATTCAGGACGAGCTGCACCTGATTTCCGGCCCCCTGGGCACCATGGTGGGACTGTACGAAACGGCGATCGATACCCTGTGTTGTCGCGAAGAAGATGGCCATACCATTCGCCCCAAGGTAATTGCCTCTACAGCCACCGTGCGTCGAGCCAGTCGCCAAATCCAGGCGCTCTTTGGGCGCAGCCACGTCGACATTTTTCCACCCCCCGGGCCCAATCGCCACGACTCCTTTTTTGCTGAGACCGACTTTAAAGTGCCAGGTCGACTCTATGTGGGTGTCGCCGCCCAGGGCCGCAGCCTGAAGGTGATTTTGCTGAGAGCGTATTTGGCTCTACTTGCCGCCGCTCAGAAACAGTGGATTGAGTCCGGAGGCAAACGCAACAAAGATAACCCCGCCGACCCCTACATGACCCTAATGGGCTACTTCAACTCCCTGCGAGAGCTGGGGGGCAGCCGCCGCATCGTGGAAGATGAGGTCAACTCTCGCCTGAATAAGTACAGCGATCGCCTGCGAGAGGGTGAGCTAGTTGGCCCCTTCCTCAACCGCAAAATCGATGAGGTGCCCGAGGAACTGACCTCGCGGGTTAATACCAGCAAAATCGCAAATACCAAGCGTCGCCTCTCTACCCCTTTCCACGAAGATGGCCGGGTTGATGTGGCCTTGGCCACCAACATGATTTCAGTCGGTCTAGACATTGTGCGACTGGGCCTGATGGTGGTGCTGGGGCAGCCTAAGACCGCCGCTGAGTACATTCAGGCCACCAGCCGGGTGGGTCGCGCCCAGAATAAACCCGGTTTGGTGGTAACACTGATGAACATTCACCGCCCCCGCGATCGCTCCCACTACGAACGCTTTCAGAGCTGGCACAATAGCTTCTACCGAGCTGTAGAAGCGACCAGCGTCACCCCCTTCTCTCCGCGGGCGCTGGATCGGGGGTTGGCCGGTGTCACCGTTGCCCTAGCCCGCCTTGGAGTGGCCGAGATGACTAGCCCCCTGGGAGCCTCTAACCTAACCGACCAACGGGCAGCGGTCACAGCCATGGTTGAGGCCATTGCCCGCCGGGCCGAGGGCCACAGCCCTGCTCTAGATGGCGAAACAGCGAATGACCTGCGGGTGAGCGTGCGATCGCAGGTCACCGACCTACTCGATACCTGGGAACGCTTTTTAACCCGCGACCCGCGTCTGCAGTACCAAAAAGAGACCGACCTAGCTCCCGCACTGCTAGTCGATGCCCTCGATATGTCCGCCGAGAAACGCCCAGCCGATGAGCAAAAGTTCAAGACCCAGCGCAGCCTGCGCGACGTAGAAGCCAGCGTCAACCTCTGGATTCGAGACCCGTACACCATGGAAGGCGTAGAAGGAGACGACGAATGAGCCAGCCCAACAAAGCGAAGAAAGCCAACGGCGAGCTGCGCCAGAGCCAGATACTCACTACCTTCGGACCTGGCTCGATGGTAGATTTGCCCGCCCGGTCTGTGATTATTTCAGGGCTTAGCTACTGGAAAGGCGATAAGCCCTATATCCGAGAAGATCGGCTCGCGTACAAGGTGGCGAAGAGTCTCAACCTGCCTGACGGAGACGACATCAAACTCTTCGGACCACCAAGCAAAACCAGCGACCCAAAAGCGCCTTTGAGCGGCGTCGATGCCTTAGTATTCCCCACCTGGTTTCTCGCCCAGATCGATCGCACTATTGATCGGGCTGGCAAGTCCTACCGCACTCGCCCTCTAATTTCCTGGAGCTCCGTCAAAGGGGGCGCCAAGTTTGAAGGTAAGCGGGTGCAGGCCGTCCCCGTGCGCTTTGTACAGGCCTGTACTAATGGCCACCTCAGCGACATCAACTGGAATGCCTTTGTCCACAACGACTTTCAGGCCAAATGCCGAGGTCAACTCTGGCTAGATGAAGCCGGTTCAGGCAACGACTTTGAAGAAATCTTTGTGAGGTGCGAGCAGTGCGCCAGCTTGAGGCCCCTATCCCAGGCCAAAATCACAGATTCTAAAGTGTTGGGCGTTTGTGAAGGGCACCGTCCCTGGCTCGGTCCCCGAGGCAAAGAACCCTGCCGTCGCCATCGGGTCACCGACACTGGGGAGGTTATTGCCACCGACCAGCCCGAGTACAACCGGCTGCTAGTGCGCTCGGCCAGCAACGCCTACTTCAGCCAGATCCTCAGCGTCATCTCCATGCCTGATAAGGAGGCTGCTCTGAAGCAAGCCGTTGACCGCTTCTATGAAGAAGACCTGCAATACGCCGAAGATATTGCCGATGTCACCAAAGAACTGCGGCGGAAACCCAGGTATTCAGACCTGCTCGAGTTTGGCGCAGATGCAGTCTGGGCCGAAATTAAGCGCCGCAAAGCGGGTCTTTCTATCCCTGACAAAAGCATCAAGCAGGTAGAACTCGAAGCCCTGCTGGCCTGCCCTGACGAAAAAGGTAAAGAAGCCCCCTCTAGCGACAAAATATTTGAAGGCTACACCCGTAACCCCAGTTCACTGGATCCTAAATGGCAATCCTTCATCGATAAAGTTGTTTTGGTGCATCGTCTGCGAGAGGTTCTGGCCCTTATCGGCTTCACTCGCTTTGAGGCCGCCCAAACCAATATCGAGGGGGAAATCGATGACCTTGACATTGGCGTGCGCAGAGCTGCCCTAGACTTTGAGCCCAACTGGGTGCCAGCGATTGAGAACCTGGGAGAGGGGGTCTTTATCAGCTTCAACAAGGACCAAGTAGAACGTTGGCAACAACGTCAGAATGTGATCGACCGGGCCAAGGCCCTCAACCGTGGCTTCAGCAGATGGACCGAAAACCGAGGCATCCCTCAAGATAAAGCCAACTTCCCCGGCGAAGCCTACATCATGCTCCATTCCCTGTCTCACTTGCTGATTACGGCAGTATCCCTGGAGTGTGGCTACGCTTCCAGCGCTATCCGAGAGCGCATCTATGCCTTCCCAGACATCGGCTACGGTATCCTGCTCCACACCGGCACATCGGGTTCTGAAGGCACCCTAGGGGGCCTGGTCGAGGTCGGCAGGCGGATTGAATACCACCTCGGCAGGGCACTAGAGCAGGGGCGGCTCTGCTCCAACGACCCCGTATGTGCCCAGCACAAGCCTGACAACGTGCAGGAAGATCGATTCCTGCACGGGGCCGCTTGCCACGGCTGCCTCCTAATCGCCGAAACCTCCTGCGAACGGCGTAACGAGATGCTCGATCGCGCCCTAGTTACCAGCACCGTCGAGGGGCTGGGGGCCGAGTTCTTTCCCGACAGGGTGTGCTGATGTCTCCCTTTGTGCGGCTGAGTCGCCCGGCCATTGTGGGTATTGCCGAGGCTCTAGAGGCTGGCAGACTTATTCTGCCGGTCTCGGCTGTCTCTCTATGCACCTACGTACCTGAGGAGGGTCTAGCCGCAGTTGCCTGGGAACTCAACCACCTGCACCAGCAGGGCATGGCCCCCAGGCAACTCGCCTACATGCTCAAATTGCTCGCCGAAGAACGAGCCGCCTCCCAGGCTAAACAAGACCAGGTAGACCTAGTGTGGACGGGGCCAGAAGTCCCCGGTACAGAAAGCCGGGACACCGGCATTGTGGTGCGCGAGCTCTTTAGCAGCGCTCAGCACAGCGTTCTGATCTCCAGCTTTGCCATTGACCAGGGTGCCAAAGGCTACGACCTCTTCCACCCTCTGGCCCAGCGGATGGACGTCAATCCCAATCTCCAGGTCAGAATGTTCCTTAACGTCAAACGCAAATACCAAGACCGTACCCCAGCCGCTGTCCTACTCCGGCAGTTTGCCGAAACCTTTCGACAGCACGTCTGGCCTGGGCAACGCCTGCCAGAGGTCTTTCACGATCCCCGCACCATGCTGATGACCGCCGAGTCCAACGCCTGCCTCCACGCCAAGTGCGTTGTCGTCGATGAAGAGCGCTTGCTGATCACCTCCGCCAACTTCACCGAGGCCGCCCACGAACGTAATATTGAGGCCGGGGTGCTGATGCGTGATCGCGTTATGGCCCGCGCTATCCGCTCCCAGTTTGAGATGCTGGTGGCGAGAAAGCTGATCAAGCGAGTTTCAGGCCTATGAGAAGAAGATCAGCAGGCCTGCTAATCTTCATTCTCAGGACGAATCATTCTTGCTCAGGATAACCAGCGCTCTGTCGATAGTATAGATAGCGAGACCGCTTGTTTTGTGCTGTGCGGCGGTGCTCTCTCGTCCATAGCTCTTCCGGGGACAGCCGGTACGAGTCGTGAATTAGTACCTCCACCTCCAAGGCCCGCCCATTGGGGTAGCGCTGGACCTCTGCACCATCATGGAGGCGATCGCTGGGTACTGGCCCATTCCTATTCTGCTTTATCAGCTCGCTTGTATAACTCTCGCATCAGTTCATTGACATCCAGCTCAGGGAGGCCCAGCATATAATCGGCTAGCTCGCGCATCGTGCGAGGGTAGTATTCGTGCCGCGCTTTTTCCATCTTGACGTAGGCTCCGATAAGACCCTCTTTCGAGTTAGCAGCGGTACGCAACACCACTTGGGCGCAGTGATAGATTAGCAAGTCCATGCGCTCTATCCCACCACCCGCCAAGATGCGGTCAATCGTATCATCAATGTTAGCCACAGTGGGGTCTTGGGCCGCGTCGCTATCACTATGCGATTGCTTTGTTGTGGCACGAATCAGCCCTGACCTTCTCGCATCTTCTTCAGCCTCAGCTTTGACCCTCCGGGCCTGCTCCTGCTTGGCGATTGCCTTCAATTTAGCGATCGCATCTTTGCGGGCTTTGGCTAGATCCCGGCACATTGTCCTGACAGTTTTCTCATCATGGCCGAACTGCTGGGCTATCTGCTTGATGGTCTTATTGCCAGCTTTATATTCCCGCCTTATTTTCCCTTTTGTGATGTCATCTATCTGTTTTGGCATGACCGGGTAAAAGCCCCTATCTCAATTACAGCAGGCAATCGGGGTTTTCCTTTTTCCCTTTTCCCGATCGCTATTCATTTTTTCGCAGCTCTCACAGAAACCCCGGAAATCAGCCAGCGATCGCCCGGAGACGTCCCAGCTCCCCCCCTGATTCGAGGCCGTTTCTATTTTTCGTTTTGCTGTGCAATCTACGACCCAGAATATCGGAAAAACAAAACCTGTACGTCAGTCAGGGCAGGCGATCGCGCTATTTTTTATTTTTTCATATGGAGGTTTTTCCAAATCGAAGAACTAAGCCGGTTTTCACCCACGTGTCCCATCCCGCTCACTCACCAAGCAGTTCTCCGATAAAACGTCCTAGCCCTGATGTAGAGCTGGGGCGTTTACTATTGGATAGCCTGCAGGTAGGGGCGTGGGTCTATCGGCTGAGTGCTACCGGAGGGCATCACCTCAAAATGCAGGTGGGGGCCAGATGAGTTGCCAAGGCTAGCACACTCCCCCACCGGCTGCCCAGCGATGACGCGATCGCCAGCAGCAACCAGGCGCTTTTGGCCGTGGCCATACAGATACTCTGTACCGTCATCGGCACGGATGGCAAAGGTGTAGGGGCCATATCCGTCGGGGTCGCTGTTGATGTGCTGCATAGTTCCGCTCTCTACAGCCAGCAGCGGCTCCCCTATATCGCAGGCAAGGTCTGTACCGCTGTGAAAGTTTCGCTCATCAGCGGTCCGCTTTCCCCCGCCATTGCGCCAGCCGTATTCGCTGGTCATATCAGCCAGGGTACGGCCTGCTAATGGAAAGACGCGCTGCTGGGAGGTGTTGAACGCGGCGGCGATAAAAGCTTCGCTTTCACCAAAAGTGAACGCGCCAATACCTGTGGGGCTAACGGGCGGCAGCTCATCTGTTGTAGGCAAGGTCTTAGACCTCTTGACGATCTCAGCAGCGATCGCCTTAAATTCCCCGTAGCGCTCGGGGTGAGCTGAGCGCTGAACCTCTTGGGCTAGTGACCCAGCATCTTTCCACTCGCGGCCCTCGATGTCGAGTAGCCCCGCATTGGTGCCGTGGCCCTCAAAGAAGGCGATCGCCGCTTCCTTAGTAGCGAGGGTATCGGGCCAATCTTGACTAGGGCGCTGCTGAAAGGCGTTCTGGCTATCGAGGTCACAGCAGAGGTTGGCCCCTAGGTCTGACTCAGCTAGAGCCGTCATGAGAGCGGTTTTGATATCGCGCTCGGAAGCCCCCACCTGCTGCCCTGCAGCGATGATGTCAGCGGCCACAGTGGCCTGATCCGCATCGACCTGGTACCCAGCATAGTCACCGGCGACGACGGCGGCAGTGGTGGAATTTCCGGGGATGAGCTGCTGGAGGGTCACCAGCTTCCCCAGAACTGTATCCCGGTAAAGACCAAACCAGACAGCAGCAGAGGCACCGGCTAGAACCAGCAGCACCAGTCCAAAGCGCGATCGCCTCCGCTGCACGGACGGAGACACAAACAGATGATTGTGAATGACTGTCTGTGTCATGGGGCTTTAGATGTTCTCAGGGCGATAGAGGTCTTCGGGTTGGGTAGGCTGCTCAGGCTGCCCCTCGCGGTAGAGCCACTGCTCAACGCTGCTGGCAGGCTGCGAGCTGGTGATGGAGCGCCACAGCGGACGCAGGCCCCGATCTACCCCGTAGCGGCCCAAGTCCCCGGGGTGAGCGCTGAGGCGGGTGGGCGTCTGGTCACCCTTGACCATGTAGATCCCCCCGGCCAGAACCGTAAGTGAGCCGAGGATAGCGCAGACGAGGCCGAAGCCCCGCAAGCCAGATTTCAAGGGATTGCGGATGCCCCAGAAAATTGAGTTCATTCCTTTAGAAACTTCCTCAACCGGCTTCATTTTTGAAGGCAGGGGACGGCCACTCGAGTCAACAAAATCAGACATGGTGATTCTCCTAGTAAGAATTGAGCAGAAGATGGATAGCCAAACTGAATTGAGCGCTGCCAGCCAGAAGCGGTGGCGATCGCCCTCTGGGGGGTGGGGTATCTGGTGGGGTATACCTGGGGTGTTGGTGGGGTGTGAGTCCAACAGGTGGGGTGTGGCGATTGCCTGAAAGCGCTGCTGTGCGGCTACACCCCAGCACCCACACCCCACTAGTCGGCCCCCTCATCGGGCAATTTCCTTGGGTCCACGGTGAGAATCCATCTTTTGAAATCGTCATCGGTGTAGCGGCCTACGCCGAAGTGGTTCAGCATCTCTAGGAAATCCTTAAATTCAGGGCGCGAGAACCCGTTATTCTTGCCCCAATTTTCCGCTAGCGTTCTCACCTCAAAGTCACCCCCATCAGAGATATAGCGATCGCCTTTCTTAAGCAGATATCGCACGAATTTAAGCGCCATCTCAGCATTGGGAATAGAGGCCCAATCGACCGAAGACACGTTCTCTGACTCATGGGCACCCGGTACGCTTGGCCCCTCGACGATGCGCCGTAGCCTATCGAGGTTACGGGGGTCTTTCAGGTTCAGGCTTTGACCCATCATCCGCTCAATCTCTGGAGTGACGATGCGCCCATCGTCAAAGTTGGGCTTGATGCCGACGTGGGCGAAGAGCTGCTGAGCTTCCTTATGGAGCTTTCCGGGAAGCAGTAGGTTGGGCACTGACCAGGGCTTGTAGTTGGCCGTTAGGTGAGGTTTGCCGGGCGACTTAAACCGGGCGCGGCCCGATGCCTTGGGTTGGCCCCAGGCGTCTATCCCTCCTTCCAGCTCCAACACAGCGGCCTGCCCCAGGATTGACTTGATATCGCCTTGGGGCATGTCCCATAGGTCAGACCCGGCAATGTCGTGGGCATTAGTCGAGTGGAGAATGAGGACCGGACGCTGGCCCATCTTGCGTATCTTCTGCTTGAGGTAAGCCGTCATCACCGGCACTTCATCAGCGGGGATGTCGCACTCGCCCAGATACTTGCTGAACTCGTCAAAGATGACCGTCTGCGGACCTTCGGACTTTTGCCTGACCGCGTAGAAGCGTGGCCGTAGCCGCTGCCATACCCCTTTGAATTCGCCGTGGTGCTGGGCACTGCCCCAGAGGTCACCACAGGTCCAGCGCCCATCGGCGAGGTTCTGGTCGAGATCTGGGTCCAGTACCAGGACATCGTGGGTAAACAGGAGTTGACGGAGGGAAGCGATCGCCGTGGCCGCGCTACTCTTGCCGCTGCCCATTCCTCCGGTGATGACCAGCAGCGGAGCACCCACCATCGCCCGCAGGTATTCCTCATTGCTGAGCAGCACCTGTAGGCGGGTAATGAGGGTATCGCGGGTCTCAACGGCGCTGGGGAGCTGTACGGGCTGAGCAGTGCCATCGCGGGCGCGGTCGGCTTCATGAACCATACGGGAGGGCTCAGCGCTGGCGACGGCGACGGAAGCACCGGCGATACCCAGTCCTACACCAGCCAGGGCCAGCCCCTGCAGACGGCCCCCCAGGTCCTCGCTCAACGTGTAGCCTTCCCAGTCACGGGCCGCTTCGTGGATGGCTCGCATGGTGCTGGTGTTGATGTTGTAGTCGGGCTCTTTAGCCTCCCCAATGCCCCAGAGCATCAGGGCAGCGCCCAGGGCAGCACCGGCATAGCCTCCCCAGGTCTGAGCGGCGTCTGGTAGATACTTGCCCATAGCCCTACTCCCCCGTATCCGGCAGCGGGTTCTGCCGGATGAGGTGCATCACTGGTGATGCCTTCATGTCCTCAGCACCCAGCCGCATCCCGGCGATCGCGGTGTTGGGCAGAGCGGGCAGCGTTGCCAGCAGGCCCTCGCGGTAGTTGAGCCATGCTTGGGTAGGCGGTTCACCGGCCTCAACCGGGTTCACCGGCGCGAGCGCCAGCGTCGCGGCCTGGGTGCGGATGTAGCCCTGATAGAAGACGTGTGGATCTCCCAGCTTTTCGCCCTCGGCCATCAGCCGCACCCCGTCGCCGTAGAAGCGCATCAGGATGCACTGCACATCCGGCACCCGCTGGGCACAGCCCACCATAGACAGGCTGTAGAAGTCATCGTCCTGAGCCTCGCCGTAGAAGTCCAGCTCGGCGATCGCGGTCTGCCGTAGGCGCTGAGCCTCCTTCATCAGCAACTCGGTGGCGATGGCCTCGCTCTTGTCGGCTAGGGCTGACTCGTAAGCCGGGAGCACCTGCTGGAAGCGCTGGGCCTGCTCAAGCAGCGGCATCTGTGGGTAGACCCCGGCCAGCACAAGGGGAGAGCTGGCTAGCAGGGTGTCGCGCTGGCCCGATGGGTCGCCCTCACCAACGTTGCTGGACGGGCTGATGAATAGGCCCCCAATCTGGACAACAGCGTAGAGACTGATGGGGGAGACCAACAGCAGCAGTTTTGAGCGCGGGCTAAGGCCCTTCAGCCGTCGCCATAGGGCTAGCAGGCTCTTGGCGTTGAGTCTGGGTAGCGTTTGGTTCTGTTCTTGGCTTTGGTCAGTCATTGATGCCGATCCTCATAATCCTCGGTCTGTTGGCAGTCGGGAGAGGTTCCAGCAGACGGCGGCGATTGCCCCGGCCACTAGTGGGTGTAGGCCTAGCAGGGACAGGAGAATCCCGGCAACCGCCCAAAAACGCCAGTGCGGGAGAGTCCAGAAAAGTAGTCGTCTCATGGCCTAAACCTCCCTGCGCCGAATGGCGATCGCTACCACCGGGACGGCGGTAGGCTCACTCTCGGGCTCTTGCGCTAGGTGGACGATCTCAATCACTGCAGCCAGAACGCCGGGATAGCTGACGAACTCCCCAATCCTTGGGAGATGAGCGCTTTTGACCAGTCGGGTGCCGTGGTCAGGCAACTGGAGCTTGTAGACGGTCATGGCAGCACCCCCGCCTGCTGGAGATGCTGCTCCACAGTGGCATATTGCTGGGGCGTCAGAGTGCCGTCAAAGGATAACTCGGTCCCAAACAGCTCAGCCTCAGAGGCAATCCGCCAGTAAGAATCGCGGCGGATTTGCTGCTGCATTTGCTGCGGGGCACGGGCAATCGCGCTCAGTTTCTCGCGGGCGTAGGTGGCGTTGAGGGTAGTCATGCGGCAGTTCCTCCTAGCAAATCGTCTAGATCCCCGGCTGCATCGGTGTGATGGGAGAGCGCTGTGGGTGCATGAGCTGCAGCCACCGGCGCGGGCCTGGGCGGAGCCACTGGGGCGGCACCGCCAGCGTAAGCGTCGGCATAGACTCTAAACACCGCTTCAATCGCTGTCCGTTCATTTGGGAGGCCCCTAAGCTTTGCGACCTCACCAGCCTTCACCCACACGTCCTTTGATACTCGGCTTGAATAGCTCGTCATCGCACCCCCTTACGCAGCCTTGAGGTGGCGATCGCTGGCCTGCTCTGCCATGCCGATGATGTTGGCAAAGTTTGGGTTAGGCATCACCACGAATGAATCCTTTCCCATCAGCTTGCGAGCGACCAGATGAGTCCCACCACCGCAGACGATGAAGCGCCGGGTAGAGGGCAGATGGGTAGCATAGTCTGCTCGAATCTGGCTGAAGATGTTGCGGAACCACTGGTCTAGATACTCGTCCAGCCACGCGGACCAGCTCACCCCTGTCTCGGCGTAGAGGTGCCCACGGGTAAAGCCATCCATCACGACGCCGGGATCTGGGCTGGTGATGTTGTACCGGCGGAGCGGCTGCTTGAGGCGATCGTCGTGGGCAATCTGAGAAGCCAAGGCATAGACACCCATGCGGTCTGCCACGTTGGCGGCGATGATCTCACCTTCAGAGTCGATGACTCGGCTTAGCCAGGTGCCGCCGCCAAGGTCAATGATAATGGTATAGCCGGTGGGAAAGGTGAACCCAGCGCGGCGAGCTGCCCAGTAAGCTCCTAAGCCCTCAGGCACGATCTCCAGCTCTTTAACGGTGATGTCATGCTGCTTACCGTTGCGAGCGAACTGGTGACGAGTCACTAGGGCATGGTGCAGAGCCTTGTGGGCATCGGCAGGTGAGTGGTGGGAGACGACCAGTTTATAGGTCCCCCCGGTTGCCTCCATACAGCTATACAAGTGCAGGCGAGCCAGCAGGGACTTGTCCCCGATGACGGTCTTCTCATGGTTGGCGTACTTACCGGCCTGCGTACCGAAGTGGTAGCGGGTGCCATCTGCTTCGATAACTGGGCTGGTCTCACGGGTCGATAGAGCATTGACGCCGTTAGGCAAACGGTAGTGGATGGAGCGGATAGAGCGGAGCCGCCCTTTACTGTTCAAGTATTTCAGCTCGTAATTCCCAAAGTCAAAGGCTAGTGTGGGCAGTGTCATAGATTTGGCCTCCAAATGTTGACGATTGTGAGCAGTTGACACCACAAGGGGTGGGCTGTTCAAAAGACCTAAAAGCTTATGGAGTATAGGACTTACAGTGCTTTGGCAGTGTCACCTAGTGGTGTGTCGCCGAGGGGCAATCGAACACATTTACAACACAGGTATTGCATATGTGCTAAACCGAGGCTAACATGGCGTTATGCAAATGTGCAACAGAGGTGAAGTAAGATATTGGGAGTTATGAAATGACTCAAATGCCAAGGCTTTCGCTATCCTCTATCGACGTTTCGCAAGAGACTATTGATTGGTATCAGGTTCTTACTAATGTTGATGAGCAGTCGAAGCGCGAGCTAGCCCGACAGATTATCCAAGGGCATTTTGTCCGCTGGCGAAAGCGGCATGTCGAAAAGGTTCAGTATTTCGCTAACCGCTACGAGCTGAGGTGGGAACAGGCGTTTAGACTGCTAGCTGACCCAGATCGAAAGCCGCCATACTCAGCTGATGACCTGAAATGGGCTAGAGAGTTGGATAAGGATGAATTTTGGGCAACCAAAGACGATGCTCTTGAAGCTGGTACGCCAAAAGCTGGAACAGACACATACCAGGAGAACAAATAGTGGCTCTCGCCAAAGTCAGGACTCACACACCACAGGAGTACTTTGCTCATGTGGGCAATCTTGAAAGTCAGGACGCAATCGCCTCTGTCGCTAAGCAAATGCTGCATCATTCTGCTAGCGGACTATGGGCAGTCGCCATAACCGATGACGAGAGGGAGTTGCTGGGGCATTTCGAGCGGCTGCTCAGTGCCTACCAAACTACCTCGCGCGGACAATGGGCAGGACTTAAAGAGTCATGCCTGTTGCTTCTGGGATCTCAGGTCGCTAGCGTTGTAGACCATCTCACTAGCGCTATGCGAACGCCAGCGATCGCAGAGTCAGCAATCAGATCTGCTGGGTTGGCGCTAATTGCAGCCAACGAAGAAAAGGCACGTACTACTTCTCGCCGATTTATGCGGGTGCTCTTGAGCCACGTCATCTCAGGCTAGAGCCGATGGTGTGGAACTGCCCTTCTAAAGAAGAATCTGCTTGAAATGTGAAGATTTAGTGAAGTAGCAAGCATCTTCAGAAAGATTTTGACCTAAAATCTGGCAATTAAAATCGTTTCAAAACGATGCTTTTGGGCATTATTCTTACCCTGCAAACATATCTTCATAAAAGCAAAAAACAATACAGGCAAGAGGTTTTAGGCCTCTCGAATACTGAATTCCGTCTTCCGCAGTTTCAAATAGCACATCGGGTTGATTAAGACGAAGCAATGAGGGTTACAGAAGGTTTTTAATTGGTGGCGCTATCAACAGCCTGAGCCTAATGAGAATCAATACCTATGATTCGATTAAACCATAAGGTGCTGAAGCCTACTAATATCAGTACTTCTAGCGTTGGTTCAAAATCTACCAGTTTAAAGAGCGAAATGTAGGCTGAATTACTAGTTTGTTTAGATTACATCGGATTATAAAAGTCGTTTCAAAACGAAGTCTCCAAGGCGTGAAAGGCAGAGTTTACTAAGGCTTCGAGCACTTGATGTTCAGTCTTGAAGACGCTACGCTTGTGGGGTACTAAAAGGATAGGAAAGCGACAGCGCTGCTCCTTTCCGCTCAATGCCTATCTTCGATGAGGAGAAGTTATGCCCGCCTTGCTGGGAAAAGAAAAGCTAAAAGCGATTGGTGTAGAGCTAGAGCCATCAGATTGCCAGCGCATCAAGACCTTAGCGAAATCCAAGGGACAATCAATTTCAGGTTTAGCTCGGGAGGTGCTCGTCAGTTTTCTTAATAAAGAATTGGGGGAGGTGAGGAGTCAGAAAAACGCATGAGAAAAAAAAGTAAACCCCCTCACTGTTGGAGCAGCGAAGGGGCTCAGTAAAAAAAGATACATTTCATTCACAATGTTCAACAAGGTAAGACCTTGATGAGCGTTTCGATTCCGCTTGCGCGGCACAAGCTAATATTTTCTACCTCATATAGTAGCTCACTTCGTAGCTGCTCAAAAGCTTTTGGCTGAGACTCTCGCCGCATCAAAGTTTCAGCGTCTGTAAACGATCATCCCCTAAAGCTTAGGGGCATCACAATGGAACAACTTCATAATTATTCTGACTCCAGCCTTCTGTGGCTAGGGGGAGCCGCTGCATGGAAGAATTCCGTACAGTGGCATGGAGAGGTAATTAGAGATTCATTTGATATCTGGGAAGGTGTCAAATGATCACCACCCAGGCTCTCCCACCTATATTTGTAGAGTTCACTCCAACCAAAGACAAGCGGCCCTTCCTCAAGGACTGGCAGCAGCGTCCTATTACTGCTGAGCAGGCCCTCCATCAGCTCAACAATCCTGAGGCGGAAGCAGATGGAATCGCTGGCATAATTCCCAAGGGCTACGTTGTCCTCGACTGTGATGGTCCAAACGTTTTCAGCGCCTACATCTGGAAGCGGCTCGCTAAAAGGGATAAGCGATCGCTACAGACCCTGGCCTGGGGCAGCGGGCCCAAGGAGACGGGACGGTTCAAAATCGTCTACCGCCTGCCGGACGGCCTGGAAGCACCGGCGCGGAAGCTGGTGAAGAAGCTGGGCAGCGAGCAGAAGCTGGAGCTACTGTTTGCAGACCACCCGGTGACCCTGCCCCCGTCGAAGCATCCTGACTACGGGCAGTACCAGTATCACTGTCCCCAGGGACCTGAGCAAAAGATACTCAACGCCCCAGACTGGCTGATAGCGCTGATAGGCGAACTCATCCAAAAACAGCAGGCCCGGTTCTCCGATGACAATCTAGAGGCTGTCGAGGTCGCTGTCGGTGACATCTGGACCCTACTCAACCGCATCGCCCCTGATGACTACGATGATTGGATCTACGTGGGGATGCAGCTCAAGGGGTTGGGGGATGAGTACTTTGACATTTGGGAAGAGTGGAGCTTTCAGTCTAATAAATACCGGGCAGGGGAGTGCGATCGCAAGTGGCGCTCCTTTGACGAACGGCCCAATGCATGGTCAAAGCTTTGCAAGGCAGCAGGTATCAGCCCCCCACAACAGTCTCAGCGCGATCGCGCGATTGCACGCCGTCAATTTAGGTTCAATCAAGCTCTAGAGAGCGGGCTGAGGATTGACTTTACCCTTACAAAGACAGAATCCCAAAAGCTCAATATTTACAAAGGTTATGTGCCGTCATTAGACCTAACTCAGCACCGCACGACAGCAATTCAGGGAGGATTGGGCTCTGGCAAAACAGAGGCTGTTCTCAACGCCCTCCCTGAAGAGGGAGCTGTTTGGATTGCACCTCGTAATGGACTGTTGAAGGACACCGGAGCTAGAGCAAAGCGCAAAAGCATTCAATGGCTCCATTTTCAAGATGACGTGGTCCTAGGTCGGGAGTACCTGCGGGATGGGCTCGACGGCGCTGTAATCGCATTGTCCTATCACAGTCTCAGCGAGTATCACTTTATACATATAGATTGGCGAGATAAGACCGTTATCATTGATGAGTTTTCAGAGTTGCGGAAGAGTATTCTTGGCTATCCAAGGCTGGAAAACGAGTTCAGGCTGATGGTGAGAGAGTGCAAGCATTTGGTGATTGCTGACGCCTTCTTGTCTGACGCTGACCTGAAAGTCGTCACCCACCTTCGAGGGGCGAGCGATCGCATCATTTATAAGCAGGACTTTATCCCCGATCTAACACCAGTCAAGTGGCTGGAAACTCGCAATAAAAAGGGAGACATCAGCTTTAGCCACGATTGCATCTATCTTGAAATTATTCGGGATTGGACCAGCCAGGGATTAAGCTTTGCGGTCGCCAGCGACTCCGCTAGTCATGCCCGGATTTTGGAAGCGGAAGCTAAGAAGCTCGGCATTAGGACACAGCTCTGCTGGAGCAAGTTGATTGAGTCAAACCGAGACTTCCTGCCAAGAATCAACCAAACGCTTGAAGAGCATGGGATTCAAGGTTTTTTCTATACTCCGACCATTCAGAGCGGCGCTGATGTCCAGGTGAAATTTGACCGGGTGTTGGTCATTGCTCAGGGCATCTTATCTCCCCTGCAAATACTGCAGATATCCAAGCGCGTTCGGAATGCAGGGGAAATTTGGGTCAGTGCTCCGCGCAAAACAGCCGATCCAGCATCTGTTACAACCAACCTCGATGGCGATCGCCTTAGGAGTCAGATCGAGAAGATCAAGCAGGCTTTTGCCGAGAATGAGCTTGACACCCCTATAGATATTCAGGGCTGGGGACTCTGGGAGCGGTTGACTCACGAAATTGAGCGGTCATTCAATTCAGAATACATCCATGAGCTGCTGCGTCGATACTTCGCCAACGTTGAAACGCTAGAAATACAGGGGACAGACCTCAGGGAGTGGCAAGAACGGACTAGGAAACTAAAACTAGGAGACGCTGAGCAAATTCTATCCGCTGATCTAGCTAGAGGCCAAGATCTGCTGAGGGCTAAAGCTGAGCCGAGAAATGAGTCTGAGGCATGGGCCATCGAGCTGGCTAATTTGCACAAAACTTACCCAAAACCCACTAGGCGGCTTATCGATGAGTTTGAGGACTCACTCGAGTCTAGAGAGGATGCCTTAAAGTTCTGCAATATCTTACGCGGTAAACGGCTTGACAAGCTCAAATATTGGTTAATTGCAGAGCAAGGCGATCCCGACGATGATGCGCGTTTTGTAGCTGCAGCACGGAGCCATCAAATTACCTATGCGGCCCCAATTGTCAAAGTTCGGCAGTACACAAATTTGTACCGCTTACTAAAGCTGAAGCGGCTTGCCTGCGTAGACCAAAAGCAGAAGCTTGCGCCGGAAGACAACTGCTTTCACCGCGATAGCCCCACTGTCGGCCAGCTTTGGAAGGAATTTAGAGGCAATCGTAAGTTACGACAGCTCTTTCCATTGATCGAGACTCAGACAGACCTCTGGACTGAGATCAGGCAATGTCTTAGCTTCCTAGGGTTCGAGAAGCGCTCTCACCAGGCCAGAATCGAGACCCAGGACCTCCACCCAAATGGTAGATATCGGGACGGGCGGCAGCGGTACTCGAAGTCGCGCACCTTCTATTTTCTGGCCTGGGTACGGATGGAAGAATCGGGTAGCAGATTCTTCAAGTATGTGTTTCCCGAACTCGTCAAAGCTATCAACGAAGAGTTGGATTGGGCAAGGAACTGCTGGCGGAAACGGCGTGAGGAGGGAGTAGACCCGCCCTGGGCACAGGTGGCATAGACGAGAATCAAAGAATCAAAGTCCTTATGGAGCGGGGCTTACATAACCCTAGCTTTAGCGTGGAAAAATTGGCGACAAAGAGAAATGAGTGACCTTGAACGCATAGTATCCAAAATCTATCTCGATCTGCAGGACGTGAAAGCCGAGATATCACAGCTGCGATCGCAGTCAGAGGCAAAATCGAAGACTTCAGAGGGCTGGATGAGTACTCGAAAAGCGGCAGCGGCTCTACAAGATCAAGGTGTTGAGTCAATCAAACACCTTACAAACCTTCGACTAGGCGGCGCTTTCAGTGAAGCTAAGGGCGAAATTCGCAATGTGAGTAGGGGGAAAAATCGCCCCACATGGCATTACAACGTCCCTAAATGCCGAAAAGCGCTACAGCGTTACTTTTCGAGCCTTTCTGATTGATTTAGCACCATTCGCCGATAGACTGCTTCATTGGTCGCATCCGTTAGCCATCGGTGATATATCTTGGTGTGAACAGTCACTGAGTGGCCCATCATTGCTGCCATGGTTGACACCGGAAGCGCCAACCTAACGCTCCCTCGGATAGCGTAGGAGTGTCGCAAGTCATACGCCGTAAAGCCTGTAGGCAATATTCCACGTTTACGATATTCATAGAATCGGCGGTTGACCCGCTGCCCGTAGTCTCGATCAGTCGTTCCGCTCACCTTAGGAACCTGTATTGACTGTAGATCCCATACTCCGACCCAATCTGGTGGGATAGCCCTAACGGTGCGATCGCCTGTCTTTCCCCTCAAAACCCTTACGGTGTAGGCATCTTGGAACTCTAGGAAAAAGAGCTCATGTGGTCTGAGTCCGAATGCTGCCAACATCCCGAATGCCCAGCGCCATTGCGGTGTGGGAATGGCCTTATGCCACTGAACAATCTGACGGTCCTCTGGGATAGTCCTGGGAACCTCAGCAGCGCCGTAGCTACCCTTATAGGGAGATAGGTCAATCCCAAGCGCTGCGTAGTCTACAAGACGCTGTAGCCGCTGGTATGCAAGCTCACGCGCCCTGCTATGGTCTTCAGTGCTCAGTAAGACCGCAAGCACCGCAACGTCACTCAGAGGCTGGTCCTGGGGCAGTTTATCGA
>JGI12210J13797_10989306_pt1 | contig 18981 bp, 9 predicted proteins | sample ElkSlonscriptome_3_FD_13797 | JGI IMG/M metagenome (IMG submission 13797)
TTTTGTAAACCTAGTTGCTATTGCGGCAGCCGATGGATATATGAATGCAAGGGAAAGAGAGTTTTTGGCTGAACGTGCTGAAGAGACAGGAATGAACGCTGAAGAGTTTGAGCGCATTATAAAAGATGCTGATAAACTTCAACACGTAGTTCCTCTAAATCTGGTAGAGCCTGAGGATCAAATAATGGATGCCATATTTATATCTATTGTTGATGGCGAGATGGCCGAACAAGAGTATCAGCTTTGTGTAGATATGGCCTGCCGGTTGGGCCTGGACAAAGAAGCTGTAGAAGAGGCTATTGATGAGGTGAAGGCAATTTGGATCCGGGGCTAAAGGATACGGCAAAGTAGTTCTAAATCAAAAGCGAAGTAAGGTGGCCTAGAAAGCCACCTTTTTTTTTACATATGCTCAATCACACTATCGCCAAACTCTGAGCATTTGAGTAGCGTAGCATCATCCATCAGTCTATCAAAATCGTAAGTGACTTTTTTAGCTGAAATAGAACCTTCAATTCCCTTTCTCACTAAAACTGCCGCTTCAGTCCAACCTAAGTAGTCAAACATCATTGCTCCCGAAAGCATTACGGAGCCAGGGTTCACTTTATCTTGACCAGCATATTTAGGAGCTGTACCGTGCGTAGCTTCAAAAATAGCGTTCCCAGTTTCGTAATTGATATTAGCTCCTGGAGCAATTCCGATTCCTCCTACAATAGCCGCCAGAGCATCAGACACATAGTCGCCATTTAGATTCAGAGTAGCAATTACATCGTACTCAGCCGGGCGCAATAGAATCTGCTGAAGAAATGCATCAGCAATTACATCTTTGATAATAATTTTATGACCATCTCTCTCAATAACTTGCCACGGTCCACCCTCGTAGTCGGTAGCTCCAAACTCCTGCTTGGCTAGATTGTAGCCCCAATCACGGAAAGCTCCTTCGGTAAACTTCATGATGTTACCCTTGTGTACTAAGGTTACAGATTCGCGTTTATATTGGAAAGCATACTCAATAGCCGAGCGAACCAAACGTTCAGTACCCTCTACTGATACAGGTTTGATACCGTAACCAGACGTATCGGGAAAACGTACCTTCTTATATCGGTCAGCGAAAGTATCTTTTAGCATGGAAGCAAACTTCTTCTCATCGTCACTGCCTTGCTGGAATTCAATACCCGCGTAAATATCTTCCGTATTTTCCCGGAAAATAGTCATATCGGTGGTGCTAGGGTCTTTCACCGGAGAAGGAGTGCCATCGTACCAACGTACCGGACGGACGCAGGCGTACAGATCGAGCTCCTGCCGTAAGGCAACGTTAAGCGAGCGAATACCGCCCCCTACCGGAGTGGTTAGCGGTCCTTTAATACCAACTAGGTATTCTCGGAAAGTATCTAACGTTTCTTCAGGAAGCCATTCTTCAGACTTATCGTACGATTTTTGTCCGGCGTACACTTCCTTCCAATCAATTTTTTTTCTGCCACCGTAGGCCTTATCTACTGCCGCATCCATCACTTTTTTAGAAGCCGGCCAGATATCTACTCCCGTACCATCACCTTCAATAAATGGAATAACCGGTTGATCCGGTACCTGTAGGTTGCCATCTTGAATTGTAATTTTTTGTTCGCTCATTGCTTGTCTAAAATTGGTTGTAAAAGTAATTAGGCGCCAAAATTACACATTTTTACGCGCTATCCGAACCCTACAAAATAGGGAATACAAAAACACTAGCCAGATTTTCCGGTTCTGTCAGCAAACTTTCGTAAAAAAATATCCATGTCTGATCAAAATATTGCTGTTTTTTGGTTCCGCCGCGATCTGCGCTTTGATGACAATGCCGGGCTATTTCATGCTTTGAAGGGTGATTTGCCCGTATTGCCGCTCTTCATCTTTGATCGGAACATTTTAGACGATCTGGAAGACAAAGACGATGCGCGTGTAATGTTTCTGCACGATACCCTCAGTGCTATGCATCAGCGATTAGAAGATAAAGGCTCGTCGTTACTGGTGAAGTATGGCAAACCCGAGAAAATGTGGCGAGAAGTGCTTCAAAACTATTCGGTACGAGCGGTCTACACCAACCATGATTATGAACCCTACGCTAAGGAGCGAGATGAAGCAATCAATCAGCTATTAACTAAAAAGGATATTCCGTTTCGGACGTATAAAGACCAAGTCATTTTTGAGAGGGATGAGATACTAACAGGAAGCGGTGGTTTTTACAAGGTCTTCACTCCTTACAAAAAGTCTTGGCTGGATAAACTGGAAGATGGTATGCTGGAATCATATACCTCGGGACTATTCTTTGAGAATTGGTATCAAACTAAGTCGCTACCGATGCCTTCGCTAGAAGATATGGGCTTTGAGCGATCTGATATTGAAATTCCCTCTGACCGTATTAATGAAAATTTGATCGAGCACTACGGTGAACGTCGGGATTACCCAGCAAAAGATGCCACCTCCCGGTTAGGTATCCACCTGCGACACGGCACACTAAGTATTCGCAAGCTGGTTCGGGAGGCGAAAGAACTGAATGAAACGTTTTTAAATGAACTCATCTGGCGAGAGTTTTATATGCAGGTGCTTTTTCATAGTCCGCAGGTCGTAGATGCCGCTTTTAAGCCTAAGTACGATCATATACCCTGGCGCGATAGTGAGGAAGATTTCCAACGTTGGTGCGAGGGAAAAACGGGGTACCCCATTGTGGATGCCGGAATGCGTCAACTGAATCAAACCGGATATATGCACAATCGGGTGCGGATGATCGTGGCCAGTTTTTTAACTAAGCATTTACTGATTGATTGGCGTTGGGGCGAAGCGTATTTTGCCAAGAAATTACTGGACTACGAGTTAGCGAATAATAATGGCGGATGGCAGTGGGCAGCTGGTAGCGGCACCGACGCTCAACCCTATTTCCGGGTATTCAATCCGTATTCGCAGACCGAGAAGTTTGATAAAAACGAAAAGTATATTAAAGAATGGGTACCGGAGTACGGCACCGATGATTACCCCGAACCGATGGTAGACCACAAAAAGGGTCGGGAGCGAGCAATTGAAACATATAAGGAAGCACTTAATTAAAGTGTTCGTGTGTTTGTTCAAGTATTCGCGTGTAGCAGACTAATTATGAACATAGCATTCTAACGCTCTGCTATTCCACCACAATTGAGTGCTGCTGAATGAATGGCTGTCCGGTGACTGTAATGCCTTCAACCCTTATATCAAAATTCGCTTTTTCATCAGAGGTGAAGAACTCTACCTGAGCGATTCCCTCTTCGCTAAACTTGATCGTTGGCTCCCAGTGTAGAGTAGAGCGGAAGTCGGGTTTTATATGCTCGGGTTTTTCCGTATCGTATTGAGGAGTATAGAATTCACGAGTTTGGTAGTAGCCCGGATGCGTGATATTAGTGATTCCCAACCGTTTGGTAACCGTGGGCACGCCCGCTCCCCGCCGAGTGTAAACGGCGATAGCACCACCCGCTCCTCTACTGCCGAAGATAGCTGCTGAAGGTCCCTTCAGCACGTCAACGTAGTATACATCATTGATATTGATCGTATTGATCAGTTCGGCATCAGCCGGAAGGCCATCGAGTAGGTAAAATGCTTCGTTTGACCCACGAAAACTGCTTATCCCTCGTATAACGGCAGATTGGTTGGGGTACGATCCGAATATCTGCACGCCTGGCACCCGCCGCAACAAATCGAAGATAGACAATGCACCCGCTCCGCCGGGGATTGAATCTAGGATGATTCTGTTATCAGGTTCGCCGTAAAACCGATTTGCATCGCGAAACGGATCATGAAAATCATTTTTGCGCCCTTTTATTTCAACTCCTTCCAGTACAATGGTTTTCTCATCAAAATTATAGGCTTCATCGATCTGATCGATTTTCTGCTGCTGCTCCAGATAATCAGCCATTGTTGATAGCCATACCGATTGATCAGGGTTTCGTTGCGGCTCAACTGGCGGTTCAGTGAATAGCTCTAAATCGATATACACGTCTTTTTTCAGTTTCTCCTTCTTGCCTTTCACCCGCCGGGCCTGGATAACCAACTCAGTTGTATCTCGGAACTGATTGTCAACAAAGGCAAACTGCCCGCTTTCGTTGGTTCTTCCTTCCGCCATGAAATAGGAACTGTCCATGACCATCATAGTAACTTGACCACTCACGGGCTGCTCACGGTTATAGTAACGAACCATTTGACCTTTTATCTGGAAACCTCGTTCTACCATATGCTCTACCGCAGATAGACTATCCTGAAGAACATTATTCCAGATAAACCTTCGCCAACCTTGGGTGAGCATCAAGTTATCTAAAGCCTGGTAGGATTCTTCCGAACGGTTATTGAAATAATACTGCGGTTGCTCAATGTTCCCTCGCAGGTCGGAAGTAAGTAGTAAATTACTCACAATGGTTTCGTCCCCTTTGGAGTAGCTAATCCGATTGGGATTAGTAATAGTGAGTGAGGCAGAGGCTAATAGTGGTTGCTTATTTTGATCTTCCAATGTTAAGCGAAGAGTTGCTTTTTCTCGAGTAGTGTAACTAGATTGATCATTCTCAATAATCAGTTTAGGTAGATCCGTAGGGGAATTGACAAAAATTAAGCGTTCGCACTGCGGCTTACCGGTTTCATCAAAGAAGGTAAGATGACAGATACCCTCCGGAAACAGAGCTTTAGGTATTTCAGCAATGAAGTACGGACTATCCGTATCTACCGGCGTAGAAGTAAAGGGTATGCCCCGCTGGTGACCAATTAATACTCCATCTTCCACTCCCTTATTACTCTTACTTTCTACAATAACCCTAATATCTTCTGAGAGATAACGGGGTGTGGCTCGCATGGTATATCCCTGCTCTTGCACCTCGGGCAGAGTAAAGGTAAGAGGCACCCCGGCCACTTCTATTTCTGCCCGATAAGTACTGTTGGCTAAAGGTTTAAGTATAAAACGTCCCATACCAAATTGCTGACTTTTGAAGGTAGCTGCTAGCTGCTGGTTCTGATCGACAATACGCCCCCGCACGGCTAAACCCAGCCCATCTGGCCCAGTAGCCTTAAAAGCAACCATACTTACTAGCCCATCTACCAGTTCTCCCCCTTCGGGAAAAAATTGGAGATCGATCGGTGGTAGGCTTTGTTGAAAAATAAAACTTTCTTGCTCTACTCGTTCCTCCTGACGGATACTTTCCGCCAGTGCAGTACTGTCTACACTACCAATGGGTAGTGACTTCTGGAAGAAGTACTCCTCGTCAAAATTTCGCATCCAGTTGGTGTAGGCGCGTATGGTATAGTTTCCTACGGGTAGCGTATCGTTTAGCGAGAAATCTCCAGCCGCCCCGCTCTTGGTAATTTTCAGATTACGATGACTGATAATTTCTCCGTCAGGGTCAATCAGTTCTACGTAAGCCAAGCCACTGAGGGGTTGGGGGTAATGCGTAGTGGCATCTACCAGATAGGTCTTAAACCAAATAGACTCACCAGCACTATAGTACGGTTTATCAAAGTGGATATATATTTTCTCTTGCCGAAAAGTATTCGTATATGTAGTCAGCTGCTCGCTAATATGTTTGCTTAACGACCTATCGGGAGGTGGTTGCATCCCCAAGATACCCATTAATACAAGTAGAGCTAACTGACGTAAGCGTGTCCGGTTCATAGGTAGATCGGTTTAGCGCACTAATCAATATAAATGAATAGTCGAATGAGCGAATCCAGCGTGGAACGTGATAGAATAAAGTACTATATGTTTCACTCCTTCATTCTATCATTCAAAAATTTACTCTCTTATATTGATACTACTCATAACTCCTAAGTTGGTTCTCCTGGGTGATTTCATTTAGCCACTGCTCGTATAACTGATGAAGTTCCTTAGTCTTTTGCGGATGCTGACTTGCCAGATTAGTAGACTCCGAAATATCTTGGGAAAGGTTGGCTAAAAATAGGCTATCAGCCATCACCAGACGGTCGGGTTGTACTGGGTCACGCGGGTTGCCAATCAGTTTCCAGTCCCCCTGGCGCACGGCCCACTGACTGCTTTCTCCGCGTCCGGTTTGCCAGTAAACCGTTTCATGGGGTGAGTCAGTCGTGGCATCTCGAAGTAGTGGTGCTAAACTTCTTCCGTCCAGCACGGTTTGGGGCGGGCTTACCTCACAGAGATCAGCAATAGTTGGGAGCCAATCGGTGCTTATTGCTAATTGGTTACGTATCTCACCTTCGGGCAACGTACCCGGCCAACTGGCAATAGCCGGAACACGGATGCCGCCCTCAAACAAGCTAAATTTCGCCCCGCGGTAATCTCCGGCATTGCCCCCACCAAACATCGCGCGTTCTTCTACCGAATGCCCGTGATCAGACTGAAAGATTACCAAAGTGTTCTCGCGCAAACCAAGTTCATCTAGTTTGTCCAACACTGCCCCGATTTTCTCATCCATTGTCGAAACAAACGCAGCGTATTCCCGACGGGGCGAGGGTAGGTCAGCGTAGGTTTTCATCCATTCAGGCGACCCCTGGTAGGGATAGTGAGGCACATTAATAGCCCAGTAGAGAAAGAAGGTGGTATCTTGATTCTGTTCCAGAAACTGATGCGCTTCGTCTACCATCAAATCCGGAAAGAACTGACCGGGATAATGGACTTCTTCCCCGTTGCGCCAAAGGTCATGAACATTAGGGCCGCTCCAATAGAAGAAGTGGCTATAATTATCAATGCAGCCTACCATATGGCCGAAGCTGTAGTCGAAGCCCTGTCCGGTGGGTTGCTTTTCGGCATTATGTCCCAAATGCCACTTGCCAATATGCCCAGTCTTGTAACCACCATCTTTCAGCATTTCGGCAATAGTTACCTCTTCGGTTGGCAAGCCCGCTCCTTCCTGACGATAGGGAATAGGAACATTACCTGGCAAACCTGCCCGGAGCGGAGTGCGCCCGGTAAGCAAACCAGCTCGTGAGGGTGAGCAAACCGGAGCGGCAGCGTAAAACTGAGTGAACCGAACCCCCGAAGCCGCCAGATCATCCATATGCGGGGTCTGCAAATCTTCCGACCCGTAGCAGTTCATATCCAGCGATCCCTGATCATCAGTAAAAATGAGCAGTACATTAGGACGAGGCTGATTTTGGGCATGAGTTATCGTAGTAAAAGCTAAAAGGCAAATCCAGCAAAAAAATGATAATTGAGGCATAGACGATGGTTAATCAGGTTGGTTTACGCAAGATATTTCTTCCCGAAGATAGCTAATGGGTAATTAATAAATCAATTTATTTTGTACCATCGTAGCAACTCCAGTACGAACGCTCTAATAATCATTACTACTAATAAACAGGGGCAGGTAGTTGCTTTCTACCATTTTCCCCTTGATTTTTGTAGGCGTTAGCAAAGTATCACGTTTCGCAACCGGAGCCTACATGAATATTTCTGAATGGATTGCTGAGAACTGGCTCATTAGCCAAGCCATACAACTGAAGATTGCCTATTCCTTACTGGTAATTTTTGGATTGTGGTTGTTTCGGTTCTTTGGGCTAAAGCTCATTTTTCGGGGCGTAAAAAACCCAAAAGACCGCTACTACTGGCGAAATGGTATAAAGAACGTGACTAATGCTTTGCTAGTCATCATTATCGGCTCTATTTGGGTAGATCGGGTAGGTTCTCTGGCTACCTTCTTCGGATTGGTTGGGGCGGGATTGGCTATTGCCTTACAAGACCCGATTGCTAATATTTTTGGCTGGGTATTTATTCTGCTGCGCCGCCCCTTCGAAATCGGTGATCGTATTCAGGTAGGAGAATTTGCTGGTGATGTGATTGATATTCGATTTTATCAGTTTACCATTAATGAAATTAGAAATTGGGTAGATGCTGACCAGAGTACCGGACGAATTATTCATATTCCCAATGGAAAAGTTTTTAAAGAACCGCAGGCCAACTTTACCCAGGGATTCAACCATATCTGGAACGAGGTTGAGGTTCGGGTAACCTTCGAGAGCAACTGGAAAAAGGCCAAGACTATTCTAGAGGACGTGGTTCATACGCATGTTGATCAATTATCGCGCACGGCAGCCAAACGCCTAATGGAAGCTTCTAAGCAGTACCTGATTTTCTATACCAACCTTACCCCTATTGTGTATACGCGAGTGATCGAAAACGGAGTATCGCTTACTATTCGTTACCTCTGCAATCCTCGTAAACGGCGAACGACCGAACATAAAATTTGGGAAGAAGTACTCACTAATTTTGCCAAACAAGAAGATATTGACTTTGCATATCCTACTCAACGGATTTACTACAATGCTCAAGAAGGCAAAGCTCAGACTCGTCGCAATACTGATGCTTTCAATCCGGGTGGAAGTACTCAGCCGGAGTTGTAGTAAATAGTGTTCTGTAGTTTTAATGGATTGGTACACCTGAGCAGTTAATTCTTCTAGCCTCCATTACAGTTTGCTTCATCCTAGAAGCCAAAGGGTTGGCTACGCCACGAGCCATTTTCAGTAAATCCTCGGCACTTTCCTGAATGAAAAATGCTTTTACTTTGCCCATGCCACAAATTACTATGGAATTCCATTAAGTAAAAATAGTTCAAGATCATTAAATGAAGGGACTTAATAGCCCCAAGCCATATTCTGTACTAGCAACATCTTGAATTTTATTGCCTGCACTTGCTAAAACACATATTCGTAAACCAAAAGCTAGCGTACAGGCTGGTCTTATCAAAGCTAGAATTGCAATTTATTTATATAATTCATTAAATTTATGCGAGTGCAGGTTCTGCAACTCTTCGCACTATGTTGCAATTGCCAGTATATAATATTACGATGCTGCTTTATTTACGATATTTTACATTATTCTTTCTATTTGCCGCGCATACTCTGTTGGCTCAGCCCAAGGCATTCAATGAACTGTCTAATGATTCTACACTGGCATGGTTGAATGCCCACTACGTGGAAAATCCAGACAGCTTTCACGAACGTGCATTGCAAGCTTTAGTGCGAAGTTACCAGCTTCAAGATAATCAGTTCAGAGCCGAAATGCATCTGCTGTTAATGCGCTGGCATGGTTACCACGTGCCATTCACTATCGATTCGGTATTTTACCATGGTGAAAAAGCACTGGATCTTTTTGAGCAAATTGACGATCAGGCGAAACTAGCGGCTACAAGTTCCGAACTTGCTTTTGAATATATTGATGAAAATGAGTTAGAGCGGTCAGAAGAACTGATTTTTAATGCAATTTCAATTTTTGAAGCATTGGGAGATCAAAAAGGCTTGGGAACAGCCTATTATCGCTTAGCGAGTATTTTCAATTCCCAGAATGAGCCTGAGCTGTCTATTAAGTATGCGTCAGAAGCCCTGGAATTATCAAAAATTGCCAAAGATTATGAGACTACCCAGCAAGCCTGGCTGGTGCTGGTGCTGGCTTATCATGAAGCCGGAGAATTGGAAAATGCTATTCATGCTGCTGACAAGTGTATTGAAACGATCAATGAGTATCAAATAGATGATCAATTTAATCTGGCCCGGGCGTATGGTTTTCGGGGCGATGTATGGGCAGAATTAAAAGAGTACCCGAAATCGCTCGAAGATAATTTGAAATCGTACGCTATCATTGAGGCGCATATTGGTGCCGAGCGACCCGCCGCCAAGACGTACCGTCATGGTATTGGCCTGGCTTACTACATGCAGGGTAAATACCAGCAAGCATTGCCGCATCTGGAAGCGACCATAGATGGCTACCGAAGCCTCGGCCAGGGAAACAAGCCCAAAACGCAGAAGCTTTATGAACAGACCGCCGACTGTTATTTTCAACTGAGAGACTATCAAAAGGCCTACCAGAACCAACAACTGGCCAAAGAAGTCCTGGAGTCCTCGATGCAATCCAAAGTAGCCAACCTGGAGTCAGAAGCCCTTTTCAAATATGAATCCGGTAAGAAAGACCAGGCTATTACCGAACAGGCGACGATTATTCAGCAACAGACCCGTATTCAATGGTTAGGTGCTGCCTTTATTGTGGCTTTAATATTTTTTTCGGGTATGCTTTTTTACTACTTCCGTCGAAATAAGAAAATTGCCAGCGCTTTATTCTCTAAGAACCAAGAAAACGAGTTGCTGCTCAAAGAGATACACCATCGGGTAAAAAACAATCTCCAAACCGTATCCAGTTTGCTCAGCCTGCAATCGGAGAGTATCAGCGATAAAGGCGCTTATGACGCCGTACAGGAAAGTAAAAACCGGGTGACGTCTATGGCACTCATCCACCAAAAATTGTATCAGGGTGAAAGCCTGGCTGCCATTGAAATGCGCGACTATTTTGAAACAATCGGTAAAGCTATTGTTGACAGCTTTGGAGAACAGGCCGACAACGTTTCGCTGAAGGTAGCCATGAATGAAGTTGAGTTGGATGTAGACACTGCGGTACCCATTGGTCTCATCACCAATGAATTGGTTACCAATTCTATAAAACACGCCTTTCCCGATAAGCGACACGGGCAAGTGTTGATCTCCTTGTCGAGAGAAGAAAATGGTTTGCTTAAATTGAATATTGCGGATAATGGCAATGGCACTGTAAATGGAGCCATCGCTGAAAAGAAAAACGGATTTGGCACTTTGCTAATACAGTTGCTGACCACCCAACTGGGAGGAAAATTAGAGAAGTCAACCCAGGCCGGAACCTCCACCACGATATTGTTCGATCAGCAGCAAAAATCAGCGGCCTAATGAATACGGACACCCCCGAACACCCCGCATTAAAAATCCTGATGGTAGAAGATGACATGATCATCGCTGCGGATATTTCCATGCAATTGACCAAGCTGGGATATCAGGTTGTTGGGATCAACATTAGTGGCGAAGATGCACTCAACATGATTGAAAACAATCGCCCCGATCTCATACTAATGGATATCGTACTGACCGGGAAAATGAACGGTATTGAGACCGCCCAGATCATTTTAGAAAAATATCAGATACCGGTGATCTTCCTGACTTCCAACTCAGACGATGCCACTTTTCAGCAGGCCCTCCTGGCCAAGCCATACGCTTTTATTTCCAAACCCTTTCAAAAGGCGGAATTAGCACGTACTCTAAACCTGACCTTTCAGCGCATTGCTGTCGAAAAAGATTCGGAAACAGTATCAGCATCAACTGATCATGTATCCGCGATGGAAGACCGCCTGTTTATCCGGCACAAAAACCAAATGGAAAAAGTGCTGCTCAAAGAAATCTTGTTCGCTGAGGCCGATAGAACCTATTGTAAGATACATACGGAAAAACAAAGCTATCTACTCTCGGTACCCCTTCGCAATATTGAAGCCCAGTTACCTGCCAGCGATTTCTTCCGGGTGCATCGTTCCTATGTGGTCAACCTCAAAAAGATTGATGCCATCGGTGAGAACTACGAATACCTGACCCTCCTATCCCATCAAATACCCATTGCCCGAAGGTCAAAAGAAGAAGTCATCAAACGCTTGAGAATGATTTAAGCTCAGTGGCTGAGTTTAGTTGCGCCACTTTGTCCCCAAGAACTTTACCGTTCGGTAAGTAATACCTACCGTTGGGAAAGTACGGCAGGTTCCTTCTGCTAATCTGTGTAACCTTACTGCTGCATTCATACGCAGTGCTAATAGCAAAGCCCAATCTGGCTATTATGCGGTTCCACCACCAATCAAATAAGTGTTATGCACATACCACTAACGCCAAAAATACTGATTCTTGAAAGTCAATTGATTATTGCCGCTGATGTTTCACTACAGTTTTCAAAACTAGGTTATGATGTATTGGGGATTCATAGCTGCCCGGTAGATGCCTTACCAACCATTCAGCGTAACCCGCCCGATATCGTCGTCATGAATATCGGGCTGCTTCGTAAAGCAGCGGGACTCAAGGCTGCTCGGTCTATTGCCGAAACCTGGCGGATACCGATGGTTTACCTTAGCGCTAATAGCGGAAAAGAGGTATTAAAAGCTATCATTCATGTTCAGCCCCATGCCTTTATTAGCAAACCTTTTGATCAACAAGATTTGAAAAGAGGCATTGAGACTACGCTTCGAAGAATGGCTTCAGAAAGATTGTACGGTAGCAAACCTAAAACACCTACTAAAGAAGTGCCATTGGTGCTTTCAGAATAACCATTCGGAAACTGTTCCCTGCCGTTCGGACATTAGGTATGAATCGAGCCAGATATTACCCTAAATTTATTAGTGCCTTTTATGGTGTTAGGGCTTTCGCTTCTAAAATATAGCATCGACTACACCATATAAAAAGCTAACCACGCCCGCTGAGGGCGATATTTTAACACTACCTATCCTGATATGAAAAACATTTTACCTAAATCCTGTCGTCGAACCTCTAAAGCGATTGCTCCCCCTAATGTGCTGAGCGGAAAGCTTTTAGCCTTGGGCTTACTATTACTTGCCATGCTGTGTACCACTTACGAGTCAGCTATGGCGCAGCGGGAAGTGATATTTGAAGAGCCAAGCAGAACGACAAACGACTCTCGGCTTATGAGTGTCCATGAAGACCAAATGATGAAGGCTGATGCCGGCATCCCTGCTTCTAACGAACAATCTGACCTACTGACACCATTTGTTGAGTTTTACGAGTTTAGCGATGGTGACTGGAAACTGACCTCTAAAGTGGAATATAGAAGTGACCTCCGTTTTCTACAGGACCTTGACATATATGATGAACTGGCAGTTATGAGTGTCAGAAATCAAAATTACACCTCGTTTGCCCTCATATTATTTAGTAAAGAAAATGGTCAGTGGCAGAAAACCGATGAGATAGTGGAAAGTGCCCCTCCAAACACGGTTGATAAATTGTATTACTTTCACGATGTGGAGGTTAACTCCAACAGCGTGGCCTGGGGTAACTTGGATATGGCATATAAAGCTAGACAAGGGTTATTTGAATCTTTGAATGGTGTTGTGGGCGAAGTCAAATTGTTGGGCATACAAAACAGAAAGATTGATCAAAATAACGTTCTTTTAAATTTCACGGGCCGTGAAAATCTCTCTCTCTCCTCTACTTCAGAGTTGCACGTTGGAGGGCAGATTGATCTTAATGATGAACATTTAGCCTTCTTATCAGATTCGCAAAGTGGAATTCAGCTTATTACACTATACTATTATTCATTGAGTAATAATCCAGTCAGTTTAAGTGGTTTACAATTTTTGGGGCTTGAAAATGTAGCTGATCAAATTAACCGAACTAACTCCCAGTATGTTCTTGATATTAATGGGGCCTCAACTAATGGTAAAAAAGTAGCAATTGCCGGTGATTTTATCGCCGCTTCTGGGTTAACAAATACCCAGAAACAAGATAAAGTATATATCTACGAATTAAGCACTTCGACTAGCGTTGATACACTTACCAGCGATCTCAATGTTGACCGATACGGGGATGCACTCGACTTTCGCTACGATACTGCACTAGGTAAGTACTTCTTGGCAGTAGGTGCTAGTGGGCTTTACGGCTCACAGGTAAGAGTGGGAGTGGTATCACCGGAAAGAGAGGGAAGGGTACATCTCTACGAGCAAGATGAACTAGCACCCTGGGATATGAAGAGCATCGGTACGCTCGAAACAGAAACCAACCTTGCCTTGGGCTACGATGTATATTTAACAAAGAGCGGCCTTTTAGCACGTTCACTCGACCCAACAGGTGAGATTGGGATATTTACTAATGCTCCGGGTTATGTAAACAAAATCTACTACCATTATTTCTACTTCACGCCACCGCCCATAGAGCTATCCAATTACCGCCTGGATGATGATGGCATTAACCTTAACTGGAAGGAAATTAGCAATTCTCAATTTACAGTGGGCATTACTTCTGAAGATTATGAGTCTGAATATACCGTATATGACTTGAATAATAGTATCCTTCAGAGGAATAAACGAACTGACTTTAAGGATGAAAATAATATAAGCCCGGGTATCTTCAAATCGTATAAAATTGTATCTCAAAATGGTTTTGGCCAATCCCCGGCGTTGTATGCCTCCGGATACGTACCCCAGGAAGGAGGAATCCAGGGTAAGGTTACCCTCCCCTCTGAGAACAGTGCTGGTAGTACGGGAACCGGGGTTGGAGGAGCACAGGTCTGGCTCAGGCCACCTCAATCCGAGCAGACTTTCCTGTCCTTTCCCGCTACGCCCTCTGCTGATAATTATGTTTCTACCACCATTGATGAGTTCCCCGAGCAATTTACAGTGGAGTTCTGGATGCGGCCCACTAACGTAACTGCTACCAATGGTAATCACATCTTTTCCCACACTACGCCCGGTGAAACCGATGCTCTGCTGATTGGTATCCGTAATCGTCGGATGTTTATTACGCTTGACGGGCAGACAGGAAGTTTTGCAATAGTAAATGCTGATGTTTGGCAACACATTGCGATAAGTGTAGACGGAAGCGATGTCAAAGTTTACAAAGATGGTCAATTTAGCCGGGGCAATACTTTTCCTAATACCATAGATATAGCCGATGATGGCATCATGATTTTAGGGAATAAGCAGAATTGCTATGGCGGCTGCCTGGATGCTTCAACCGCCTACCAGGGCGACCTGGATGAGCTACGCATCTGGAAAGTCGCCCGAACCGCCGAGGAAATCAGCGGACTCTACAACGCGGTACCGGCCATTCCCTTCAGCACCTCTACCGGCAGCAGTGCCGCCTACGAAGAAATGCTGCTCAACTACCGGTTTGACGAAAATTATCCTCCAAATGAGCCAAATCGGGTACTGTACGATTACACTTCCACCCTCAGCGGTGCGCCTAGTGGACCAACTTCATCCACAATAAGAACCAATCCCGGCTACGCTAATGGAGCGCTTTCCTTCAATACCGAAAACGTAGCGGAAAGACTGAACCTACAGGCCATAAGCCAGGAGAACTCCGGAACTTATGCGATCCCGGATATCCTGCCCGACGGCCGGCGATTTGTCGTTGAGCCGGATAAGACTGGTGGACGAGTCTTTGAGCCGGAAAGTATCAACGTCACCCTAAATAATACTGAAAAAACCAGAAATGAAATAGACTTTGTGGATAAATCAAGTTTTGGTATCGCCGGAAGAATCTATTTTGAGTACGAAGGTGTACAAATAGCCGCACCCAATGTGGAGGTAGTAGCCAAAAGCGCTGCACAGGGCGGTCAGTTTGTGCCCGTTGAGACCTTCAAAACCAATGCGAATGGGGTGTTCTCAGGTACATTGGAATCCGGTGCTTATGTGCTGGAGCCGGTTTATGCCGATCATACATTCACTCCGAGAACCGAGGCACTCAACCTTCCGGCCGATGTAGGCGATTCTATTTTCTTCGTCAATACCACTACGCGTACGTTGAGCGGTAAGTTTGCCGGCGGTAGCTGTGACCTCAACGTAGGGGGCGCTGATCTGAGGGTTACCTTCCGGGGTTTTGAAAAAAACCTCAGCACTACTTTAGCGGGTGGAATCCATACGTACAACTTAGACAACATACCCGCACTGATCAACGATTCGCTGATAGTTACCATCACCGCCCTGGATAATGACCAACTGGTACTGGAAAAATTGGTGCAGGGAGAAGACGGCTTTCTGGACGCTGAACAGCCTGCTTTTGTAGACTCAACTGATGCGGAGGTAAATTTCTTTTACCGGGCCCCTACCACGCTGGAAGTCTCTCTACGACCCAATCTGCAACCTATAGAATGTATAGGCGATAATGTGTACCTGCTATCCGAAGAGGATGAAGTAAAGCTATCGCTTTCAGCTTTTGAAATGTACAATGATGGAGAGCGTTGTGATATCGACACGGCTAGGGTACGCGTTTTTGACGCTATCAGCGACCGCCCCGATAGTGTGATCTATCTCAGTAGCACCGATACTGTCGATCTTTCCTACACCTTGCGGGCGGGTAACCCTAATGTAGTAGGTGGCGGCTCTCGACCCTACCAGAAATCCCTGCAGATAGACTTTGATGTACCTGGCGGGCAAACCGTCAGTAAAACCATTTATGCGATCGTACAGGGCACTACTCCCCGAATCGGTCAACCCTTTATTTCAACCAGCCCCTCTAATATTCCACTCTTTATTTTACGCGACCCTCCCGGCGACCAAAGCTCTAGCTACATAGTAAAAGGTAAGACTATCACCAGGAATATTAGTCTGAAAGAAGGAGGAAGTGGTAGCCTCGGTTCTGTACTCACGCTGGGCGACAAAAAGGACGGGCCCGTTTATGTTGAGGGAGCAGTGGGCTTAGGTTTTGAAGGGGCCGATGAGAAATCGATTGAGTTGACCATGACAACCCAGGAAGAGATCTCTACCACAACCGAAGAGGGTATACGTCCGGGTAAAATGAGCGATGTATTCGTTGGAACAAATATTAATATATTGTACGGCCTTACCGACGTGCTCACCTATAACCGGGAAATTTGTGAAGCTACTTTATCGCAGCAGTTAACCTGGTTTCCCGGATCTATCGCCTCTACTTACACCACTTCTTATGGTCAGATCGTGAATGGTACCATTCCTGAACTGGAAAGCCTGATAGATCTTGAAACGGATCCGGTAAGAATAGACTCTTTAAATGCGGCAATCACCGACTGGAAAAGGCTGAAAGACTACAATGACTACCTCAGCCAATATACCGAAAGTGAAAGCGTGGTACAAAATATACAATTTGATGGAGGGGTAGGCGGTCGGAAACGTTCAACCACCATCACCAAATCAGAGACGGATGCCTATTATTTTACCACTACCTTTGACGCTAGTTTAGAGATTGGATTCAATGCTACTTTAGTAATACCCTTCGTAGGCATTACAACTGCTGGCGGAGGATCATTCTCCGCCAAAGTAGGCTATCAGTATACTGAATCTGGTTCTACTACCGAGGAAGAAACGTATGAGGTGGGCTACTTTTTGCAAGATGGTGATGAAGGGGATGACTTCCTGGTTGAGGTGACCACCAACCTGGTGAGTGACCCCAAATTTGAGTCTGAGCAGGAGGGTTTTGTTAAACTGGCAGAGGTTTTAGACAACACCCCCCTGACCAACACTACCCCTAGTTTTCGCCTGATTGCTGGTCAGTCCAGTGCTCCCTGGGAGGGCTTGCCATCGGTACCCCGCGATAGTGCCCAAATCAATGTTAGCCCCCGCCGTCAAGCGAACGTAGGTGCCGAACAAGAAGCGGTATTTACCCTGAATATCGGTAACCTGAGCCAGTCAGATGACCCTAGGGATATGGAAGTGCGGGTACTGCCTGCTTCTAATCCCGATGGGTTGATCATCAGTACTGGTTCGGGTAATATCACTGCTTCCCGGGGTATCCTTTTAGAGGACGTACCGGCCAACGAAAGTGTGACCATCACCTTTACCGCTAAAAAGGGTCCCAAAGCCTATAATTACGAGGATATCGCTATCGTAGCACTTTCACCTTTTGAGTATGATGCCACGGTGGGGAATCAACGTTTATCTGATACCACCTACTTTTCGGTAAGCTTTGATGCCCCCTGCGAACCGGTAACGGTATTCCGCCCCGAAGAGGGCTGGCTGGTCAATAGTAGCAGTAATGATTCGCTGCGGGTCATCATGGATGAGTACGACAAAAGTGCCATCCAGGAGGTAGGCCTGCAACTGAGAAATTTGCCTACCGGCAACTGGCAAACCCTGAGAACTATTAGCGGCGAAGCCCTGAACGACAAATATACGGCCTTGTATGTAGACGTGTCTACGCTCGCTGACGGCAGCTATGACTTTAGAGCGGTGACCCAGTGCCAGGGCGGGCAGGTGTATTCCGATGTTTTCACCGGCCTGATAGATCGTTCCGCCCCCGAACCCCTGGACCAGCCACTTCCTGAAGATGGTGTTTTGGGACCGGAAGACCGCGTGGCCCTCGTCTTTAACGAGGATATTGATCCGGCCACTATTAACACCGATAACCTGGTAATCACCAGCGCTACTACCGGTGATACCCTAGACATTAGCATCAGGAACGACGAAAGGCGTATCAATTTAAACTTTGACGCCACTGATCCTGCGCTGGAAAACCAGTTGCTGCAGGCCAGTGCCCGGGGCATCGCCGATAAGTACGGCAATGTTATCAAACCATTTAAGTGGGAGTTTGTCATGAATCAGGGCCCGATCCGCTGGGAGTTGCCCCGTATGATTGAGTACATGCAGGTAGGTGAGAATTTTACCTTTGACGCCCGTATCCAGAATGCCGGAAGCGAAGCTATCAAATTTCAATTTTCGGGTCTACCGGGCTGGCTGGAAGTGATCACCGAAAGGGATTCGGTATTGGCCGGAGAGACCATGTTCATCAGCTTCCGGGTAAATGACCCGGCTGCCCTTACGGTGGGTAATGTATACGAGGAAACTATTTCGCTTAATTCCGATCTGGGCAACGAGCCGCTGGAGATTATCCTGGAGGTGGGCTGTGCCGCCCCTGACTGGAGTGTAGATGCCACTGCCTTTGCCCAGTCTATGCAGTTGCAGGCCGGCGTATATGCCGAGCAGTTTTCGGTCACTGGTCCGGATGATTTGGTGGCCGCCTACGTAGGCGATGAACTGCGGGGCGTGGTTGAAGTCTATAAACTGGTACCCGATGATGACTACGTAGTCTACCTGGATATCTACAGCAACCAACTGCAGGGAGAAACGGTGAGCTTCAAACTCTGGGATGCCTCCGAATGTGAGATCCTGGACATCAGCGAGACGTATCCTTTTGAAGCCAGTACCGAAGTAGGATCGACAACGCAACTGGCGCAACTTAGCATCGGCCAAATCAACTACCTGCAGATACCTCTGCAGGCGGGTACCAACTGGATATCCTTCAATGTGACGCAAAGCGATATGTCGCCCAACACTCTGATCAGGGATGTAGGGCTGAAGGACGGCAGTGTACTCAGCTCCCACGATGGAAAATATGCCCAGTTTGCCAGCTTTGAAGGCTGGAAGGGTACACTTAATCAGCTCCAGCCCGGCGTGCTTTATAAACTCACTGTACCGGAAGTAGGCACTCTGAAGATGAGCG
>JGI12210J13797_10552498_pt1 | contig 18980 bp, 15 predicted proteins | sample ElkSlonscriptome_3_FD_13797 | JGI IMG/M metagenome (IMG submission 13797)
TCCAAGAAGAAGGCTTCCAAGAAGAAGGCTTCCAAGAAGAAGGCTTCCAAGAAGAAGGCTTCCAAGAAGAAGGCTTCCAAGAAGAAGGCTTCCAAGAAGAAGGCTTCCAAGAAGCGCGGCAAGAAGAAGGCTTCTCGCAAGTTGGCACCGACGCCGTGGGAGCGCCTGGCTATAGCCGCAGAACACATGCGCGAGGCGGCGCTCGAACTTGCCGAGCAGGAAGCCAGTCAAGGTCGCAAGGCCATCGATGATTTCGTCGGTGCGACCCGTGCGAAACTGAGTGATCTGGAATCCGTGGCCGAGCGAGGGATTGCGCGTATCACCGGAAAATAGACTGCAGCCACGGCCGTTGTCGAGGCCGTGAGCGATCCGATGGATACGATTACGGCAAACGTGGATCGTTTCCTGGATGCGGCCTGGGCCGAAGACGGGCTGGCTGAAAGTACGCTTGTCGCCTACAGAAATGACCTGCTCGGTTTCTTACGGGCAGGTCTTTTTGTTTTGAATTCTGCTGAACGGGACCGGTTCGAGATCGGTGTCGCTCGCTTGCCCGCTATTCTGGCCACCCGGATCCGCACCGGCGTACGCGTCACCACGCTTCGTCGCCAACTCAGCGCGCTACGTCGCTTTTGTGCATGGCTCCGCATGCACGGCCTGCTTGCCAGCGACCCGCTCGCCGGCCTGGATCCGCCGAAACTGCCGCGGCGATTGCCAGGCGTGCTCAGCGAGCGTCAGGTCGAGGCACTTCTCGCCGCGCCGGATACGCAAACGCCGCTGGGTGTGCGGGATCGCGCGATGCTCGAAGTTCTCTACGCCTCCGGCATGCGCGTCAGTGAGCTTACGGGCATAACGATGCCGGAATTGAATTTCCGCCAGGGGCTTGTCAGAGTCACGGGGAAAGGCGGGAAAGACCGGCTTACGCCTTTGGGCGAGCAGGCGCTGGACTGGTTGCAGCGGTGGTGTGAAGGCCCACGCCGCGACTGGCTTGGGCAGTCCACCACTGACGCGCTGTTCCTGAGCTCGCGCGGAACAGGATTGACCCGCCAGGCCGTGTGGCATCGCATCCGCCTCCATGCGATTCGGGCGGGCATCTCTTCATCGGTATCGCCGCACAAGTTAAGGCACTCGTTTGCGACTCACCTGCTCGATCACGGTGCAGACCTCAGAGTGGTGCAGCTGTTGCTGGGCCACGCCGATCTTGCGACGACCCAGATATACACCCACGTAGCCAATGCGAGAATGAAGTCGCTGCATGAACGGCACCATCCGCGCGGCTGAATCTCTTTGGTCAGACCTCAGTTGTCCGTCGGTCGGAACTTCGACTTCTGCATTTGTTCCAACAATCCGTTGAGTTCCGGCAGAAGACGGCGTCGCCAGCGGCTACAATGCCGCAGGTTTCACGGTCAGGTGAAGAGCCGGCCCCATTAATTGAACGGAGAGTCTATTTGTGAATCGGATATTGAAATGCATGGTTTCGGGTCTCTTGCTCGCGCCGATCCTGGCGGCTGCCGAAGATTACGAGCAGGTGCGCGAACGCATCAGCTCGCTGGTCAACGGTGAAACCGACATCAGCATCGCAGAATCCCCTCTCCCGGGTATTCTTCAGGTCCGACTGGGGTCGGATATCGTCTATATGACCGAAGACGGCCGCTATCTGGTGCAGGGTCGGGTACTCGATCTCGATACTCGCCGGGACATCACCGATCAGGCCAAAAGCCAGATTCGAAGGGAACTGGTGGGTGACATCGATTATGACCAGCTGATTTCCTACGGCGGCGACGATTCAGAGTTCGATATCATCGTATTTACCGATGTGGATTGCGGATACTGCCGGCGACTTCACCAACAGGTGGAAGAATATAACGATGCCGGCATCCGCATCCGTTACGCTGCATTCCCGCGCGCCGGTGTCGGCTCGGACACTTTCCGCAAGATGACGTCGATATGGTGTTCGGACGATCAGCAGGCCGCGATGGACCTGGCCAAGGGCGGCGGTACGCCCGAACCGGTCGATTGCGATGCGCCGATCTCAGCCCAGTATCAACTGGGACAGGCGGTCGGGGTCACAGGCACGCCTGCACTGGTCACGCCCGACGGCGACCTGATTCCGGGCTATGTCCCGCCTGACGATCTCAAGGTTCGTCTGGAGCAGCTGGCAGCGGGCAACAGCGCCGATTGAGGTGCCGCAGGCCTTGGTGTCCGGTGCATCGTTTCAGGACCGTCGATCCCGATACCTGTTAACCCGGCGTACAAGCAAGTATGCAGGGTGAATGCCCGGCCGCAACGGCCGGGACCGCGAAGCGAAGCCATTTGCGGACATGCGCCGCAAATGGCGTCCATCAAATACCGTAGGTATTTTGATGCCATGTTAATAATCGCTTTTGCCCGTCGCGGCCCGCCGAATTTTGGCGGGTCCGACGGTTATACTTACGATTCTGTCGCGATCGGGGTCGGGTAGTATTCATGAATTTCCTCCTCGGGCTTGAAGGCCTCCCTGAATTTCAGGCCCGGCGCCTTGCCGATGCGCTGAGCGACGTCAGGGGCGAGCGCGTTACGCTCTCGATTCGGGAATTTTTTCTGCTTGCGGCCCTGCCGCGGAACGAAAAGCAGAAGGCTCGATTGCATCAACTGCTGCATGCCGAACCGGCGCCAACCGGGGACTCCGGCGGAAACGTTGTCTTCGTGATGCCGAGGCTTGGTACGCGCAGCGCCTGGTCCAGCAAGGCGAGCGATATTCTCGATCGTTGCGGGTTTGAATGCATCGGTCGCGTCGAACGAGGTTTGAGGGTCGAGCTCGACGGGATGAGCGTATCGGAACTGACGCCTCGGGCGCGCGAATTGCTTCACGACCGCATGACCGAATCGCTGGTCGATTCGCTTGCCGAACTTGAGGAGTGGTTTGCACCGCCCCTGCAGGAAAGGCTCGAGGAAATCCAGCTGGGATCCGATCCGGTGCGCGCACTGACCTCGGCCAACAGTCGCTATGGTCTGGCGCTGAATGAAAGCGAGATCGATTACCTCGTGGATGCGTATCGGCAGATTGGCCGCGATCCTACCGATGCCGAGCTGATGATGTTTGCCCAGGCCAATTCGGAGCATTGTCGACACAAGATATTCAATGCAGCCTGGCAAGTCGATGGCGAGCCGCGCGACAACAGCCTGTTTGGCATGATCCGAACCACGCACGCCGCGACGCCCGATGGCGTGTTAACCGCCTACGACGACAATGCTGCCGTTATCGAGGGATTTGATGCAACCTTGTTTTTCCCGTCCGCCGAGGATTCGGCGTGGGATGAGCAGCCCTGCCGGCTGCACACACAGATCAAGGTTGAAACGCACAATCATCCGACCGCCATTTCGCCGGATCCGGGTGCTGCGACCGGGGCCGGCGGCGAAATCCGCGACGAGGCCGCGACTGGGCGCGGCGGTCGCCCGGTCGCCGGTTTGACCGGATTTTCCGTCGGCGACTTGAGAATTCCGTCCCATCCGATGCCGTGGGAGCAGGCGCCGCTGCCGCCGGGCCGGATCGCGACGCCGCTGAACATCATGATCGAAGGCCCGATCGGTGCCGCCCGATTCAACAATGAATTCGGCCGGCCCAACCTTTGCGGTTACTTTCGGAGCTTCAGCCAGCGCATCGATGACCGTCTTTGGGGCTACTTCAAGCCGATCATGCTGGCCGGCGGCATGGGCACGATTGCCGACGGCCAGACTGAAAAGCGTCCGCTGAAAGCCGGCTATCGCGTAATCGTGCTCGGCGGACCCTCGATGATGATCGGACTCGGTGGCGGCGCAGCCTCCAGCCTGAATTCCGGACAGTCGTCTGAACAACTCGACTATGCCTCGGTGCAGCGCGCCAACCCCGAGATGCAGCGACGCGCCCAGGAGGTCATCGACAGGTGCTGGATGCTGGGCGAGGACAATCCAATTGCCTCGATCCACGACGTCGGCGCCGGCGGCCTGTCCAACGCCATTCCGGAACTGCTGCATGACGGCGGCGTCGGTGGGCGCCTGGAGCTGCGTGACATCCCGACCGCCGACCCCTCGATGTCGCCGATGGCGATATGGTGCAACGAGTCCCAGGAACGCTACGTGCTGGCAGTCTCGGAGCGGCAGCTGGGGGTCCTCGAGCAGATCTGCAGGCGCGAACGCTGTCCCATGGCTGATCTGGGTCCGGCCACTGAAAAACATTTACTGCGGGTGACCGATCGACATGCCGACGGCATTCGCGCCGGGACGCCGGTCGAACTGGACCTGGGCGTGCTGCTGGGCAAGACCCCGGGGCTGGAAATCCGGGCAAAATCGCTGGCCACGCCGGCACCGGATGAAGAAACTGTCGGCATCGATCTGAATGAAGCGGTCGATCGCGTACTGCAAGTGCCGGCCGTCGGCAGCAAGCAATTCCTGGTAACTATCGGCGATCGGACCGTCGGCGGCTTGAGCGCGCGCGACCAGATGGTCGGCCCGTGGCAGGTGCCGGTGGCCGACTGCGCAGTCACCTTGACCGACTACCGGAATTTCAGCGGCAGTGCGATGGCCATCGGAGAGCGCACGCCGCTGGCCATCCGGGACGCGCCAGCATCGGGACGCATTGCGGTTGGCGAGGCGCTGCTCAACCTGGCGGGCACACCGCTTGCGGGTCGCAGGAGAATCAAGCTTTCGGCCAACTGGATGGCGGCCGCGCGCGCGCCCGGCCAGGACGCCGCGCTGCGGGCGACCGTTGAAGCGGTGGCCGTAGACTTCTGCCAGGCCCTGGACCTGGCAATTCCGGTCGGCAAGGATTCGCTCTCGATGCAGACTCGCTGGAACGCCGACGGCGTCGAGCATGCAATGACCGCTCCGGTATCGCTCAATGTCACCGCGTTTGCGCCGGTTCCGGACGTTCGCCTCAGCATCACCCCGGAGCTTCGTCGCGATTGCGGCGCGACCGACCTGCTGTTGCTGGCCCCGCCTGAGCGGCGCATGGGCGGTTCCGCGCTGGCCATGGCGTTCGACCGGGAACTGGGTCGGGTTCCCGACGTCGAAGCCCCCCGGATGCTGGCTGCACTTTTCGACACTGTGCAGGCGCTGGTTGCCGAAAAGCGTCTGCTCGCGCTGCACGACCGGTCGGATGGAGGGCTGCTGACCACGGTGCTGGAAATGGCGCTTGCCGGCCATTCGGGCGTGGCGCTGGAACTGCCGAATGATTGCGAGCCTGTTGCCTACCTGTTCAATGAAGAGCTGGGCCTGGTGGTGCAGTGCCGGTCGTCGGACACCGACTCGGTGCTGCAGACGCTCGACACGGCCGGGCTTGCGCCGTGGGCAAGTCGAATCGGGCACGTGGTTGGGGCGCAAGATCCAGGCGCCGATAGACTCACAGCAACTCGTGCCGGTTCAACTGTGCTGGAGCGGGATCTGGCCGAGCTGAACCGGCTCTGGGCCGCCACCAGCTATCGGATTCAGCGGCTGCGCGACAATCCCGAATGCGCCGATGAGGAATACGCCGCACTGGCTGAATGGAACAGACCGGGCCTGGAACCTGTCGTCACTTTCGGGCGTTTGCGCGCGCCAGCGGCTAACGGCAGCGCCCGGCCCAGGGTGGCAGTGCTGAGAGAGCAGGGCGTCAATGGACAGCGCGAAATGGCCATGGCATTCCACCTGGCCGGTTTCGAATCGGTCGACGTGCACATGAGCGACCTGGAGACCGGCAGCCGACGGCTGAACGAGTTCCAGGGGCTGGCCGTCTGCGGCGGCTTTTCATTCGGCGACGTGCTGGGGGCGGGCCGCGGCTGGGCGCGTTCGATACTGTTCAACGAAGCGATGCGCGAGCAGTTCCGTGATTTTTTCGCCGATCCGGGAAGATTCGCGCTGGGCGTCTGCAACGGCTGCCAGGTATTGTCTTCGCTGGCCGACATCATCCCGGGCAGTGACCACTGGCCGCGCTTCGTCCACAATCGTTCGCGCCAGTTCGAGGCCCGGCTCAGTCTTGTCGAGGTTGTCGAGTCGCCGTCCATCATGTTGAGGGAAATGGCCGGAGCACGCCTGCCGGTGGTGACCGCGCACGGCGAGGGCCGGGCCGAATTCCGCGAGTCGGGCCATGCGGCGCTGGCTCCGGTCGCGGTCCGCTACGTCGATGCCAGCGGCGCGCCGGCCAGCGCATACCCGGACAATCCGAACGGGTCGCCCGAAGGCGTGACCGGATTGTGCAATGCCGATGGGCGGGTTACGATCCTGATGCCTCATCCCGAGCGTCTGCTACGCTCGGTCAACTATTCGTGGGCGCCCGAGCGCTGGCGAGAAGATTGGAGCGACGGGTCTCCGTGGATGCGGATGTTCGAAAACGCCCGTGCCTGGCTGGCCTGAGAGTTGCGGCAAATCCGGAAGAGTGGAGCGGTATGAGCGAAAATCGTGACGAATCCCGCGAGGATTCACGAGATGGTGAAAACACCGAGGACGGCAACCCGATCAAGGAGATGTTCCTGCTGGCTGCGTTGTATCTGCCCCTGGGGTTCTTCCTCTGGTTTACTTTCGGCAGCGCGCTGATGTGGCTGCCGGCGCGCATCGCCGAACTGGCACTGACCGGGTTTTTCCCCGATCTGATCGATAACGTCGTGCAATTCGGCTATCGGCTTGAAATCCAGACGGCCATCAGGATGGAGCGCATGGTGGAGGGCCGTGTCGCGCTGCTCAACAACGATGTCAATCCGATGATCTACGCGTGGGGCATGGCGTTGCTGTTCGGGCTCATCATGGCGACGCCGATGGCGCTGCGGCGGCGAGCACTGCAGATGCTGATCGGGTATCTGGTCATTTCGCTGGTCACCGCCTGGGGGGTATTCTGGCAGACCCTGGCCGATCTGGCTTTCCAGCTGGGACCGGAGGCTTCGGCAGCGGTGTCCGAATCTTCGATGTCGCCGACCGTAATCGCGCTGTTTTATCAGTTGGGGTATCTGATGCTGCCGGCCGTCGTGCCCCTGGCAACATGGATACTGATGAACCGGCCGTTCCTGGAACGCGTCGCGTTCGATCGGTCGCGCTGAACCTGTGACCATTTGCCTTGTCGATAACTGCGGCCGGTTTGCGCCGGGCCGTTGCCTATAATCTGACCTACAGCCGGCCGAATAATTACGCGAAGGGAGTTAGAGTGCCCGATGGAAACCGAAGCAATCACCGCCACTGATCGAACCGATCTGCTGCCCCAGGTGGGCGACCATCTCGAGGATCGGGCCGCAGAGCTGTGTCGACTGATGATCGACCAGGGAAGGCTCAGACGCGAGGATCTCAACCGTGCGCGGGCCTACCGCGAGCAGCACGGCGGCAACCTTCTAACCCTGCTGGTCCGCCTCGGTCTGGTTTCCGAACGTGATCTGGCCGTTGCCCAGTCCGAACTGCTCGAAATACCGCTGTGCATGGACAAGGACTATCCCGACGAGGGGCCTTCGCTGGATTCGGTGTCGGTCCGGTTCATGAAGCAGCAGCACCTGGTGCCGATACGCGCCGACGATGACGCCATGGAAGTCGTCATGGCCGATCCTCAAAACCGTGCCATGCTCAAGGCCCTGAAAATGGCCTCGGGGCTTGACGTGCGGCCGCGGGTCGGCATTGCTTCGGAGATCGACAACACCATCGAAAAGTACTTTGGCGGTGGTCGCAGCGCGATGGGCCAGATCGCCGAGGGCCTCGGCGGCGAGGGTGAGGGCGAAGACGAAGAAAACGTCGAGCATCTGCGCGATCTGGCGTCCGAGGCACCGGTGATCCGGCTGGTCAACCTGATTCTTCAGCGGGCGGTCGAGGCGCGTGCCTCCGATATCCACATCGAACCGTTCGAGAACCGGCTCAAGGTGCGCTACCGGGTCGATGGCGTATTGCAGGAAGTCGAGGCGCCGCCGGCCCGATCGACTGCCGCGGTGATATCGCGGGTCAAGATCATGGCCAAGCTCAACATCGCCGAGCGCCGGCTGCCTCAGGACGGGCGGATCATGCACCGGGTTCAGGGCAAGGAACTCGACCTTCGCGTATCGACAGTGCCGACTTCGCACGGCGAAAGCGTTGTCATGCGTATCCTCGACCGCGAGGCGGTAACGCTCGATTTCGGCAGCCTTGGATTTGCCGACGATACCCGCGACGCTTTCATACGAGCACTGGAGATGCCCCACGGCATCATTCTTGTGACGGGCCCGACAGGCTCGGGCAAGACCACCACGCTCTACACGGCACTGTCGCAGCTCAATTCGCCGGAGCGAAAAATCATCACCGTGGAGGATCCGGTCGAATACCAGCTCGAAGGGGTCAATCAGATCCAGGCCAAGTCTTCGATCGGGCTCAACTTTGCCGCGGCCCTGCGCGCTATCGTGCGCCAGGATCCGGATGTGATCATGATCGGCGAAATGCGTGACCTCGAGACCGCCAAGATCGCGATCCAGTCGGCGCTGACGGGACATCTCGTGCTGTCCACGCTGCATACCAACGATGCCGCCGGCGGCGTGACCAGGATGCTGGACATGGGGGTCGAAGATTATCTGCTGACATCGACGGTAAATGCGATCATGGCCCAGCGTCTGGTGCGCCGCCTCGATCCGGAAACGCGCCAGCCGTTCAAGGTCTTGCCCGAGATGGTCAAGGAACTCGGCCTGCGCGACTTGACCGATGATGATCCGATTACGCTCTATCGCCCCGGGACTTCGGAAGTCAGCCCGACCGGCTACAAAGGCCGTTCGAGCATCGTGGAGTTGCTCACCATGTCCGACGAGATCCGCCGAATGGTGATGCGCCAGGCCACGTCCGGCGACATCGAGCGTCAGGCGCGCGACGAGGGCATGCGTACGATGTATCAGGACGGTATGCGCAAGGCGCTGCTGGGCGTGACCAGCGCCGAAGAGGTGCTGCGTGTGACGCAGGAAGCCTGATGCCGTTGTTCACTTACAAGGCCGTCACGCCGTCGGGCGAGACGTTGTCCGGTGAAATGGAAGCGCCCAGTGAGGATCTGGTGGTTGCTCACATCCAGGAAACCGGCAACATTCCTGTACTGACCAAGGAAGTTTCGGCCGGATTCCGACTGGAAACGATGTTTCGCGGCCGGCAGGGCCTGAACCAGCGTGAAATCGGCGATCTCACCGGCCAGCTGGCAACGTTGCTCGGCGCAGGCCTGCCGCTGGACCGGTCGCTGGGCATCCTGGTCGAACTGGCCGAGAACGAGCGCGTGGAGCGTATGTTGTCGCAGATTCGCGATCGAGTGCGTGAGGGGATTTCGCTTTCCGAAGCGCTGGAAGAACGGCATGGCGTGTTTTCGCGATTCTATATCAACATGGTTCGAGCCGGCGAAATGGGTGGTGCACTCGACCAGACCCTGGCGCGCATGTCGGAATACCTCGAGCGCGCCAAGGAACTCAAGGAAGGCGTGGTCTCGGCGCTTATCTATCCGGCACTGCTGGTCATTCTGGCGATCGCCTCGCTGATGCTGCTGATGGTCTACGTGATTCCGCAGTTCACACCGATGTTCGAGGATTTCGGTGGAGAATTGCCGTGGTTGACACGCGTCGTGATCCTGGTCGGTGACGTGCTTCAGAATTTCTGGTGGGGACTGATTGCGATTGTCGTTGTCGCGGCGCTATGGTTTCGCGGGCAGATGCAGAAACCGGCGTCCCGACTGCGCTGGGACGGGCGATTTCTGAACGCCAAGTGGATAGGCGACGCGATCGCCAAGATCGAGATGGCGCGGCTGGCGCGAACCACCGGTACGTTGCTGATCAACGGCGTCCCGCTGTTGTCGGCGATATCCATAGCGCGCAACGTCATGACGAACACGGTGTTGCGTGAAGACGTCGGCGAGGCGGCCAAGAAGGTCAAGACCGGCGCGCCGTTGGCCCGAGCGCTCAACGAGAGCGGACATTTTCCCCGCCTGGCGCTGCAGATGGTCAATGTCGGTGAGGAAACCGGTCAGCTCGACGCCATGCTGCTGAAGGTGGCCAACACCTACGACCGCGAAGTTCGAACGACCATAGATCGGATCATGGCCATGCTGGTGCCCGCACTGACGCTGGGTCTGGCTGCGGTCATCGGAATAATCGTGATGTCGGTGCTCATGGCGATCCTCAGCATCAACGAACTGGTGGCTTGACGCGGCCAGACAATTTACGACGGTCGGGGGAATCTTTAGGCTCCGGGCTGTCATACTTCCATGTGGAGCAACAACGCAAGGCTGCAATCATGAAAAATTCTTCTCAGGGCTTTTCCCTGATCGAACTGCTGGTCGTTCTGGTCATCCTGGGGCTTATCGCAGGGCTGGTTGTACCGAACATCATGGGCCGTGGCGAGGACGCCAAGGCACGCACTGCCGTGGCCGAAGTCCAACGCCTTTCGATGGCGGTCGACGAGTTCTATCTCGATACCGGTCGCGCGCCGCGCGAACTTCGCGAGCTGGTCGAACAGCCCGGCAACGTCTCGAACTGGAACGGCCCCTACGTGAACGAATCGAATCTGAACGATCCATGGGGCAACCAGTACAACTATCGTTTCCCCGGCGAACATCGCCAGATTGGACCCGACATATTCAGTCACGGTCGTGACGGCCAGCCCGGCGGCGAGGGACCGGACGGCGATATCGAGAACTGGAGCCTCTAGTCCTGAGGCTGCGACGGGCTAGATGCTCGACCAGCAGGATGCCTGATGCCGCTCTCGACGCGCCAATCTGAACCACGCAGTTGCGAGCTGAACCTTGCGGGTGTCGGCGCGCACGGATTCAGCCTGATCGAATTGCTGGTCGTAATGGTGCTGGTCGTCGGTCTTTTCGGCCTTGTCGGCACCTCGATATCGCGTTCGGTGGGCGGTGCGGAGCTGCGCAACGAGGTCCGGGAAATCATTGCCGGGCTGCGTCATACGCGGGGCCAGGCCATCATCCGGCGAACCGAAACGGTATTTCGTGCCGACGCAGACGGATTGACCTGGCAGGCGGCCGGCAATGCCGAGCAGAAGCTGCCGGCAGGCCTGGACATTACGCTGACCACGGCGAGATCGGAAATGACCGGTGAGAACGCCGGCGGCATCCGGTTTTTCCCCGACGGTTCTTCAACCGGTGGCAGCGTGCTGCTTTCGGTCGACGAGCGCAAATGGTATGTCACGGTTGGCTGGCTGACCGGCGAGATCAGCCAGGATCCGCCGGAGGATGCGCGATGAACAGGTTTCGTCGCCATTCGACGGTAGCCTGCGTCGGGGCGCCCTCGGTCGGAGCTCATTGGGCGTCGGGTCGCGGTCCCGGACGGACGCAGGGCAGTTTTAAGGTCGCGCCAAGTTCCGGCCAGCGAGGATTCACCCTGATCGAGGTCATGGCGGCCTTTGCAATTTTCGCGGTGTTGTTCGGCGTGATGCTGCAGATTCTGTCGACATCCATCAGCAATACCAAGCGGTCGGGTGATTTCACCCAGGCCGCGTTACTGGCTCAGAGCCAGCTCGACATGGTGGGTATCGAAAATCTGCCGCAACCGGGCCAATACAGCGGTCGATTCAACGATGCATACAGCTGGGAGCTGATCATCGAGCCTTACCAGATTGCCGGCGACGGCAGCGTGGCCTACGAGGATCTGCCGATCGATCTTTACTACGTCGGGCTGACGGTGTTCTGGGGCGAAGGGCGCGGCGAGCGCTCGGCGCTTTTCGAGACGCTGCGTTCGGTGGATCGCTTCTATGCCGAGCGCCAGGGGCTGAGCGGTTCATGAGTCGGGTTTCGCAACCACGTACAAACGGCCCCCCGGCCGGCCGGAGCCTCGGTGGTCGACGCGACGGAATTCGAGCGTCGACGAATACTCAGTCGGGTTTTACGCTGATCGAGCTGTTGCTGGCCACGGCGCTGATTGCACTTATCATGGCCATGGCATACGGCGGGTTTCGCGCCGGCGTGCGTGCGACCTCGTCCGGAGAGGCGCTGATCGAGGAAACCAACCGACTGCGCGTCGTACATCAGTTCATCAGGCGGCAGATCGCGCATGCCCGGCCGCTGATCATCGAGCAGGACAACGATACAATCATCCGCTTCGAAGGCGAAGCGGAGCGCATCCGATTCGTCGCACCGATGCCGGGATATCTCGGATTCGGCGGGCCGTATGTGCAGGAAATGAGGATCGAGCGAGGCGAGGTCGGCATGGACCTGGTGTTCGCTTTCGCCATGCTCAACGGCTACGAGCCCGGGGACCTGGACCGTGATGCTCCGGTGACGCTGCTCGAGGATATCGGCCGTGCGGACTTCGAGTTCCTTGGTTACGCGGAAGACGGCGAGGCCGTGGTCTGGAATGATTTCTGGGAGCCGGTCGACCTGGTTCCGCTTTCGGTGTCCCTGCGGCTTTCAATGCAGCGCGACAACGGGCTTTCCTTTCCCGAACTCGTCACACCGGTGATTATCGACAGCGGTGGTGTCGGGCCCAGAAGCCTCGACGCGACCGACATTCGGGCTCGAATGATGGGCGTCGATCGGAGTCAGATCAGTCGATGAAAGTGCTGAGGTTCAACCCTGTCGGACGGCTGGACGGGAGCAGGGGCATTGCCCTGATCGTGGTTCTCTGGATGCTGGCATTGCTGACCATCATCATCGGGACCTATGCAGTGCTCGCGAGAACGGAGACGCTCCAGTCGAGGTTTCTGTTCGATACCACTGATGCGCGCTATGCCGCCGAGGCCGGACTGCATCGGGCCGTCGTCGAATTGCGTAATCCGGACATGGAGACCCGCTGGGTGGCTGACGGCAGGCCGTATGAATTCGGATTTGGTGATGCCAGTGTCGAGGTCCGAATCACAGATGAGACCGGTTTGATCGATGTCAATGCCGCCGCGCAGGGCAATCCCGATTTGCTGATCCGGCTTTTTACCTCGATCGGGCTTGCCGAACAGGACGCCGAGCTGATGACGGCTGCGATTCAGGACTGGATCGACGGAGACGACGAGCCGCGAGTGATGGGGGCCGAGGACCAGGAATACGCGAATGAGGGCCTGCCTTACGGCCCTGCCAACACCGCCTTCGGCACCGTTGAGGAACTGCAGCAGGTAATCGGCATGAACTGGGCGCTTTTTCGCGTGATCGAACGCAGTGTGACGGTACACTCGGGTCGCGCGGACTTCAATCCGGCATTTGCGCCGCCCAATGTTCTCTTGACCCTGCCCGACATGGATCAACAGGCTGCGCAGTTGTTTGTCGAGGAGCGCTCGCAGTATCATCCCGGAGATCAGATGCAGTTGGCCTTGCCCGACGGGTCGCTTGTGAACCAGCGCGGCAGCGGATTAACGCATACCATCGTCAGCCGGGCCACGCTGCAAAGTGGGACCTGGAATGAAATCGAGGCAACGATACGGCTCGGCACGGACAGCCGAGGCCGGCCATTCCGTATTGTGCGCTGGAAAGAAAACCGGACCGAATCGAGTTGATGCAGCAGATTGTCGAAAACATTCGCGAACGAGTTCGCCAGAAATATCGCGCTTCGCCGATATCGACTTTCCTGTCGTGGTGGGGCGGCGAGCTTGCCGCCCTGGTGCCGTCGGGGCTTTCGCGCCGCCTGATGCCGCCCAAGCCGCAGTTGTGGATCGTACCGGCCGAATCCGGCGGCGGCGATTACCGGATCTGGCGTGCCGACGGCAAGCCGAAGGTGCTGGACGTGTTCGGCGCTGGCGAGGATGCCGAGTTGTTGCGCCGTCGATGGCGCGACATTCTTGCGGAATTTCGTGACGGCCGACCGGAAGTCCGGCTTTGTCTTCACGAGGATCAGGTTCTGGCCTTGCCAGTGGAAATGCCGGCGGCGGTCGAGGGGAATCTCGACCAGGCGTTGCGCTATCAGATTGATCAGATTTCACCTTTCCGCGCCGACCAGGTGGTTCTGGATCATCGCGTCGAACGGCACGATGCGGCCCACGCCAGAATCGAGGTCACGCTCAGGATCCTGCTCGGAGAGGATCTGGAACCCCTGCTGGCGCGCGCCCGGGCATTCGGAGCGGTGGTCCACGCCGTCGATACGCTGGCCGGCGACGATCCTCCCCGACCGGAGGGCTTCAACCTGCTTCCGGAATCGCGGCGGCCCCGATACGTTCATGCCCGGGCGCGATTCAACATGCTGCTGGGCGCGGGTCTGGTGGTGGTGCTGGCGCTGGTCATGGCCCAGACTGTGATACTGCGCGAGCGGACGGTCTCGATATTGGACGCCGAGGCCAACGAGCTGCGCGTGGAAGCCCGGCGCGTGATGCAGCTTCAGCAGGCGCTGGAGGAAACGTTACAGGCGGCCAATTTTCTGGCGCTCAAGCGAGCTGCCCAGCCGGCCGTGATCGAATTGATGGACGAGCTGACTCGAATTCTGCCCAACGACATCTGGCTGCAGCAATTCCAGCTCCAGGGCTCGGATCTGCGTATCCAGGGCCAGGCCGACGGTTCCCAGCGCGTCATCGGGCTTCTGAACGAATCTTCGCTTTTCACCTCACCTGAAATAACCGGCGCGATCAGCATCGATCCGAGGAGCGGGCAGGAACGCTTCCGCTCACAGGTCCGGGTGGTTACCGAGCCGATACCCGAGACGGATGATTCCGAAGGGGCGGGATCGTGAAGCTGCTGCCGGAACCCGAGCACTACCGACCGCTCGCGATCGGGCTTCTTGCCATTGCGCTGATGCTGGTGTATTTCCTGGGATTTCACTGGTTCGTGATGCGCCAGGTCGCGCTGAGCGGCGAGATCAACGAGCTGGAGCGTCAGATCTCCCGTTTCAAGGGAAACGTCGAACTGGCCGAGCCTCTGCGTGAGCGACTCAACGAACTGCGCGCCTCGCAGATGGACAGCGCGCTGTTTCTCGCCGGCGAAGACCCCAACATCGCCACGGCCGAGCTGATTCGCATGCTGCGTGACTGGGTCGATACGAGCGCGGCCGATGCCGAGCTTTGCAGTATTACCAATACCTCGCCGCGGCGCTTTACCGACCCCGAGCGCTTTCGCTCGGTGCGCGTCAACGTAAGAATGCAGTGCCCGCTGGACGATTTCCTGCGCGTGCTGCACGAAATGGAAAGCGGCGTGCCGCTCGTGTTCGTCGACAACATGATGATCAACCAGCGTATGACGGCCGATCAGCGTAATCGACGCGGCGGCACGCCTTATGGGCTGCTTGATATCCGCTTCGAGATGTACGGCTACATCAACCAGCCCGGCGCCGGGGACGAAACATGAATCTCGATACGCGCCGGAATTTGCTGAGCGTGGTTCTGATTGCCGGTATCGCGTTGCTGATCCTGCTTGCGCTGGTTTCCTTTCTGTTGTTTGGAAGGCCGGACGTCGACGCGATTGAAGCGACCGGTACATCGGGCGCGGTCCTCGACAGGCCCGTTGCCAGAAATCCTGAACTGGCCGAGCTGTCCAGCTATGCGACGATCATCGAACGCCCGGTGTTCTTCGCCGACCGCCAGCTCCCGGTCGTGGAGCTCGCGGGAGGGGAACCAGCGGTTGAGGAGGAACCCGAGCCTGAGCCGGAGGTCGAAATTCCGGAGCTGGAAGCAACCGTGGCCGGAATTATCATCACGCCGGAATTGAAGCTTGCGATGATCACCGATGATTCCACCAACGAAACGCTGACGCTGCGCGAGGGTATGGCGCTGGGTGGCGAAAAGTCGGCCTGGAAGATTGCTGAAATCCGAGCCCGCGGGGTCCAGTTTCAGACCGACGGCGGGCGCACCGAGGACCTCGAGCTACAGGTCGAGACAAGCGCGCTCAAGCCCGGCGCGCAGCCGCGTCCCAGAACGGCTCAGCAAAGCGAGCAGGCCCCCGACCAGGATGCGCCGGCAGAGCAGGCCGGGAGCGAAGACGCTGACGCGCAGGCGCGCGCGCGGGCCGAGGAAATTCGGCGCCGGGTCGCAGAACGCCGGGCACAGCTGCGGGCCGAAGCCGAACGGCGCGCGCGCGAGCAGAATGATGGCGGCTGAGCACGTTCGAAAAAACTAATTATGATTCAGACGGAATTCTTGAATGGTATTTGATCCTCTCCAATCCAGCGCGCTCCGCGTGGTGTCGGCAATTGCTGCCGGAACCCTGCTTGCAGCACTACTCGGTGCTTGCGCCACCACGCCAGCGCCGGACGATCCGACCAATCCGGCCCGACCCTCGGGACCGCAAGTCATACAGGATGACGCGGCTGATGCGCCGCTTGATCTGGCCGGTACAGAAGACGACGAAGCGGAGTCGGCGTTCTCGGGCAGTGAAAAATTTCCGGGCAGCGGCGTATTCATCAACCGCGAGGCGGCCGAGCGTCGGCCCCTGTCCAGCGAAGGAGAAGGCGCGATCACGCTGAATTTCGAGGGCCAGGGCATCCAGGAAATCGTTCACGCGGTGCTGGGCGAGATTCTCCAGGAAAATTATGTGATTGCGCCGGGAATTTCGGGCGAGGTGACTTTTTCCACGGCCAGGCCCGTGGCGTTGGATCAGGTATTGCCGATTCTAGAAATGCTGCTCCGCTGGAACGGGGCTACTCTGGTCTGGCGCGACGACCGGTTTCACGTGCTTCCGGTTTCCGATGCCATTCGGGGCAACCTGACACCCCGGCTGGCCGATGGTCAGCTACAGCGGGGCTACCAGGTGGTCGCGGTGCCGCTGGAATACATTTCCCCCGAACAGATGCAGATTCTGCTGGAGCCCTACGCCCGCGAGGATGCGGTTCTAAACGCCGACAACGCACGCAGCCTGCTGGTACTGGCGGGTAACCGGGCCGAATTGCGGAACTACATGCAGATCATCGAGACCTTCGATGTCGACTGGCTCAAGGGCATGTCGGTGGGCATGTTTCAGATTCAGCGTATTGAAGTGGGTGACCTGATCACCGAACTGGAGGAGCTCCTGGGCGGTGAAGACAGTCCGCTGGCCGGGATGTTTCGCATCATGCCGCTGGAGCGGCTCAATTCGATCATGGTGATCACGCCCAACGATCATTACCTTAACGAGATCGAAAACTGGATAGAACGTCTAGACCGTTCCAGCCCGGAGGCGGGGAGTCGCTTGTACGTCTACCGCGTCAAGAACCTCGACGCCGAAGTGCTGGCCGGCTACCTGGCGAACGTATTCGGCGGCGAGGGCGGCGGCGGGTCCTCACGCGCGACCGCCCGCCAGGATCGCGGCTCGCTGGCGCCGGGCCTGGAAACCGCTCAGGCAAGCTCGGTCAGCGAATTCCAGAATCAGACCTCGCCGGCGGCCAGGGCGCGGCAAGAAAACAACACTGGAGGAGGCGGGGGTGGCACCGTGACGCTGGGTGACGACGGCGACGTGCGCATCACCGCGGTGCTTGAAACCAACTCGTTGCTCATTCAGGCGTCGCCCAGCGACTACGACTCCATCCTCAACGCCATTGAGCGGTTGGACGAGGAGCCCCTGCAGGTGCTGATCGAAGCCCAGGTGCTTGTGGTCCAACTCAACGACGAACTCCAGTACGGGGTATCGTGGTTCCTCGCTAATTCCCAGCCAGGCGAGGAAGGTTTTCCGGGTGTTCCCGAAGGTTTCGCCGACGGATCAGCGGCAAACAGTTTAAGATTCGGTGCCAACTCGGGATTTCTGGGGGCCATTGCCGACAACGTCGGTAGCAACTTCGTCAGCGCCGCGATCAACGCGCTTGAGCGGATCTCCGACGTGCGCACCATCTCGGCGCCGACGCTGATGGTGCGGAACAACTCGGATGCGCGGATCAACGTGGGCGAGCAGGTTCCAATCCAGTCGCAGTCGTTCGTTCCTGGAACCGGCACAGGCAGTACTATCGGTTCCACCCAGTTCTTGAACACTGGTGTCATTCTCGAGGTCACGCCCCGGGTCAACCCAGGCGGATTGGTCTATCTGAACGTGAGCCAAGAAATTTCTGCCGCAGGGCCGACACCGGAGGGTGGGAACCCCACAATCGACACGCGCCAGATCAGCACCGAGGTTGCGGTGCAGTCCGGGCAAACTGTAGTTCTCGGCGGCCTGATCCAGGAGACCAATGAGTTTACTCGATCGGGTGTGCCTTTTCTGCAGCGGATTCCGGGAATCGGTGCGCTGTTCCGAAGCACCGTCGACGACGTTCGCCGTACCGAAACGCTGGTTCTAATCACGCCGACCGTGGTTGAAAGCACCCGTACGTTGGAAAAGGTCTCGCGCGAGTTTGAAAAGAAATTCCGTGCCGTCGAGCCGATTCCGGGCGGCTTTAAGGGCCTGCGCGACGAATCGCCGAAATGACGTCGTTCGATTCATCCTTCCTGCGAGCCGAAAACTCTAGAGTGCGTAGCGACGTATCCGCGAGCAGACCCGTAGCCGCCAGGCCTTCGCAGTGGGGCGCTGTATTCTTATCCAGTTGTGTCGACCGATTCGTATCATTTCATTGCCCCCCGGCGTACAAAATCCTTGCGAAAAGCTGAAGCAGGAATCTCCCATTCGCTTAGTGTGAAATTTTCTTGACACCCTTGGTCGCTTGGGGTTATTCTGCGGTTGGGCGGCAGTAGCTTTTTCGGAAATAACCAATGATATTTTTCGATTCAATTTTTCCGTTCTGACATTCGTTCAGGCGCGTAGCAGGGCTATGTGTTGGGTGATGTCAATGTTGCTCTGGTTCTTTCTGCCCCAGACCGTACTCGTTTGTGCGGGCGGGATTATCCTAATGAAACGATAGGAGCTGGAAATGAGTTCAAGAATATTATTTTGTGTCTTATTGGCCCTGGCGGGAATAACAGGCCAAGTTAGTGCGCAGCTTTTAAACGGGTCCTTTTCTCAGGGCGGTAGCTACTGGAATTGGCTTAGCGCGGATACATCAAATTTCTACAATTGTGAAAGCTTCTTGAGTCCAAGCAGCGAAAGAGTTTGGGCGGGGGTCGCATATGGTCACTCTGGAACGGGTTACATTACCTCGTTCCGCAAAACGTGTGGTTCAATCCGACAAACGATGACGGTCCCGTTAGCCTCACAATTGAGGTACGACCGGAAGTTGGGAGAAATCCTCGGCTTAGGGCAAGTAGCCAGTCGTTCGAATCGCATCAGTCTGAAG